>Ga0137382_10000268_pt1 | contig 21556 bp, 10 predicted proteins | sample SagtaG_15_FD_104816 | JGI IMG/M metagenome (GOLD analysis project Ga0137382, IMG submission 104816) | Vadose zone soil microbial communities from Sagehorn Ranch, Mendocino, California, USA - Sage2_R_20_16 metaG | ecosystem: Environmental > Terrestrial > Soil > Vadose zone | place: USA... | reverse complement strand
GCGGCGCGAGCCGTCATTACGAAGGCCGGATTCGGCGAGTATTTCGTGCACCGCACCGGGCATTCGATCGATCGCGACCTGCACGGCTCCGGCCCGCACCTCGACAACTTCGAGACGGCGGACAAGCGCACCGTCATCGCGGGGGTCGGGTTTTCGGTCGAACCGGGCATTTACCTGCCGGGCCGCTTCGGCATGCGCACCGAAATCAACGTCTTCGTGGAGGAAACGGGGCCGCTCGTGACGCCCGCCGAGCCGCAGCGGGAGCTGTTTTTGGTCTAGCCGTCGGGTGCCTGGGGGCCTCTTGCGGGGTGGGTGAATCGGGCGCATGTTCGCCCGCCGTTGGATGAGCCCTGTCCACCCAAATGGACACGCGCCCGGGGCGATACGAACGCTAGACGTTGACGTGACAATGTCTTGACGGTTCTGAAATGCCCGGCGAGCTTACCCAACATGCTTAGTCATGCCGTCTTTTCGGCTTACACCGAAGGGAGGTGACGTGTCCGGCGTCACAATTCTGTCCGGTAGTCCACGCGCATTCACGCAATTGGAGGACGCATCCATGATGCATCGTCTGAGGAATGTCGTCGGTCGATTCCTCGTTGTCGGTGCCGTTTTCGCGATCGCGGTCGTCGCAGCGCCGCTCGCGGCCCAGCAAACGACGGGAAAGATCGAAGGCACGGTTTCCGACCAGGCGGGCGCAGCCGTAGCGAACGCGCAAGTGTTCGTCGTCGGCACCTCGTTTGGCGCAGTCACCAACGAAAAGGGCTACTACTTCGTCAACAACGTGCCGGTCGGCACCTATTCGTTGCGCGCGCAATTCATCGGCTTCGCGCCGTCGGAAGTGCGCAACGTTCGTGTGCTTGGCGGGCAGACGATCACCCAGGACGTCAAGATGCAGTCCTCGGCCGTCGTGCTGACGGGCATCACGGTCACCGCCGCGGCGAATCCGATCGTGCCGCGGGACCAGGTGACCTCGAAGGGCATCATCGCTGGTGATCTGGTCGATCATCTGCCGATCGATGACGTGCGGTCGGTCATCTCGCTGACGCCGGGCGTCGTCGAGTCCGACCAAACGGCGGGCGTGTCGATTCGCGGTGGCCGGCCGGGTGAGGCCAACGTCTACATTGATGGCGCGCCCGTGCGTGGAACAAATAGCGGCGCGTCGCGCGTCAACCTCGGGACGAACGCCATCGAAGAGGCGTCCGTCACGACGGGCGCGCTCGGCGTCGAGTTCTCCGACGCGCAGTCGGGCGTGATTTCGTACACGACGCGAGCCGGCGGCAACACGCTGCAGGGGTCCGGCTCGTGGGAGACGGACAACGCGTCGTCGAACCCCGAGGGTCTCAACCGGTTTGAAGGCTCGGTCGGCGGGCCGGTCCCCGGCGTGACGAACCTGCGCTTCTTCGGATCAGCCGTCCTCTTTGGCACGCTATCGGGCAACCACGTGCCCGGCATCGATAATGGTGCGGGCACCCCCCGCGGCATGGGCGCCGAGAACCAACCGATATTCGCACTGGCCGGCGTCGATACGCTCGTGCCCCAGACCGAACCGAATGGCAGCGTTTCGACGATCGCGCTGCCGCGCTACGCGCAGTACAGCGGCAATTGCGGCTCATTCGGCTCGGCGGCCACTGCGGTGGCGCAGGAGATCCGCAATAACTACGGCGTCGAGTGCCAGGGCATTCGCCGGGCGATGGACTGGTCCACCTCGATGCAGCTGCAGAGCAAGCTGCAGTACACGTACGGCAGCGGCTCCAGCCTGTCGCTGACCGGAATTGCGAACGGCGATCAGAACCGGACAAATCCCGGCCGCAATCTGAATGACCCATCGATTTATCGCGGCACGCATACCTGGGAGCGCATGGCGATTCTGAATTTGAATCACCAGGTCAGCCGCAGCGCCGAGCGTTCGCTTGCAATCAACGCGAATCTTTCGTGGGCACGTGATCGCGCCCTCGATGGGCCGCTCGATCCGAGGTCGGAGGCGGACTCGCGCAATCCCGCGTTGGGCATGATGTTCGGCTCGCTGAGATTCTCGGGGATGGACAATTTCCCGTTCCCGATCAACGACCAGACGATCCGCGACCTGCGCAGCAACTCCGGTTCGCGGGGCATTCCGCTGACGCCCGAGACGGCACCGGACGTTCTGCAGCACGGGCGTCGCAATCCGTACGGCATGTCGACCGGGAACCTCTGGCCGACGGACGGCTTCGCCACCGGGGCGACCACGATGCAGGAGACGCGTCTCACGGGACGCGTGGTGGTTGACTGGCAGGCGAACCGCTATCACCGCTTTACGCTGGGTGGCGACGCCAAGAAAACCGACCTGGCCTACTGGAGCAGCAACCTGGCGCGCCAGATCTTCATGGATGCCTACCTCGTGCATCCGGTTCAATACGGCATGTTCGCCGCCGATCGACTCGACCTCGGCGACGTCGTGCTCGAGTTGGGCGCGCGGTATGACTACTACGACAGCAAGGCGCTCTTCTCGAATACGCCGCTGTACATCTCGTCCGCCGGCGCGGCCAACTGGAACCCGGCGAGCGCGACGAACGACACGGCATACGCCAACTCGATCGCGCGCACGTTCACACCGGCAGTCGGTCACCACGCGATTTCGCCGCGGCTGCGGGTGTCGTTCCCGATCACCGAGCACACGGGCTTCCGCCTGTCGTACGCGCATCAGGTGCAGTCGCCGGAGTTCACGACTTTGATGACCGGCATCAACAACGACCTGTCGTTCACCAATACGAACGACGTCGCCGGTCGGGACTTGGACTTCGGCAAGTCGATCCTGTTCGAGTTCGGCGTGCGCCACGCCTTCAGTCAGGACCTGGTGCTCGACGTGTCGGCGTACAACAAGGACAAGGTCTCCGACTACGCGGCCCGCGTGTTGCCGTTCCCCGATCCGCGCGACTCGACGAAGATCGGGAGCATCAACGTGCTCACGAACCGCGACTTCGGGAACGCGCGCGGTATCGACACCAAGTTCGACTGGCGGGTCGGCACCAACCTCAGCACCTCGGTGGCCTACACCTTCCAGGTGTCGAAGAACACCGGGTCCGATCCGTTCTCGTACCTGAACACCTTCGCCCGGCAGGTCTCAGGCCTGGGCGATCGCACGCCGCCGGCAGAAGCCGCGCAGCGGACGAACGACGACCGGACGCATAACCTGGCGGGCTCGGTCGCGCTGCAGCTACCGCCGGATTACCGCAAGGGCACGACGATCGGCGCGATCCTGCGGGACGTGGGCGTCTTTGCGACGTTCCGCGTGCAGAGCGGGTTGCCGTACACCCGGCTCGTGAATAACGGGGACGGGCAAACCGCTTCGCACCTGAACTTCGGATTGGGCGGGCGCACGCCGTCGGGAGAACGCTTGAACTCCTTTGAGATGCCGTGGACCAAGAACGTGGATCTGCGCTTGAACAAGGGTGTTCGGATTGGGCGCCTCGATGCCACGCTCTATGCGGATGTCCGCAACCTGTTCAACTTCCGCAACATCGTGAATCTGTTCGCCGAAACCGGAGATGTTCGTAACGATTTCCATCGGGAAAAGACGATCGGCTCACCCGAGAAGGTTTCGGGCGAATACGCCTCGCTCTGGGGCGAAGCGAGAGACGCGGGAGCGTTGGGGGCAGATAAGTCGGTGGATCTCACGAGCTGCGGCGCGTGGGCAAGCCAGCTGAACTGCCTGTCGCTGCAACGGGTGGAAGCCCGGTTCGGAAACGGGGACGGGCTGTACACGCTGTCCGAGCAGCAGCGGGCATTCAACACGTTCTACGATTCCTTCTTCGGCTCGTGGCGGTTCTACGCGCCGGCTCGTCAAGTGCGGTTGGGATTTGAGCTGAAATTCTAAGGATTACTTCGGGCGGTGCCGGGTTGCTTCCGGCACCGCCCGCCTAGTCTCTGAACTTGAGGGGTGATCATGCGTTCAACTGTGTGGAATCGCTTCGTGCGCACGAGCGCGCTGCTGTCGCTCGCGGCCTTCGGGCTGGCTTCCGTCGCTGTCGCGAAGCCGGCGCCGCGGCCGGGACGACGCGCACTCAACCTGTTCGCGACCTCCGGCCTGCTGCTCGAAGCCAATCGCATCGCGTGCGGCATCGACAACATCGGCCAGGTGTGCGTCGCGTTCTCCGGCTCGCCGGTCGGCGGCGGCGGCTTCTGGCCGAAGGGCACGCCGGATCAATACATCTTCAACTCCGGCCTGCAGCTGGCCGGCATCGTGGACCCCGCGGCCGGGTTTTCCTGGGAAGGTGACACCGCCGGCGCGTTCTTCTTCGATCCCCGCGGCGATCAGATCGCGGGCGATCCGCTGGGTCAGGTCTACAACTCGCTCGATCCCTTGGATCTGCAGGACTGGCCGAACGGCGCGATCGTGCGCGACCCGGCCATTTACGACGCCAACCTGATTGGTCAGAAAAAGATCTCCGACGGCGATTCGTGGGTGCGGTATTGGGAAGGCAGTCCGGTCAACCTGGGCGGCCGCACGCACCCGATGGGGATCATGGTCGAGCAGCGTTCGATGTCGTGGAACTTCCCGTCCGGCAACGAAGACATTCTGTACTTCGTGTTCACGTTCTATAACGTGACGGCGCGGAATCCCGCCGCCTATGCCGCCCTCGATCCCGCGATTCAGGCCGAGGTGGCGGCCGTCGGCGCGCAGTTCCAGGACCAGAACGAGACGAAGTTCGGGATCCAGATTCCCGACGGCGGCTACACGATCAAGAACCTCTACGCCGCATTCGGCATGGACGCGGACGTCGCCGTGTTCTCGCAGAACTACGCGACGGCGTTCCTGCCGTTCAACATCGGGTCGGAATACTCGGGGACGTTCCTGCCGGAAGTCGGTTGGCGCTTCCCGAACGACATCTTCGGCGATCCGTTCTTCGCCGGTCCGGGATTCATCGGCGTGAAATACCTCAAGTCGCCGGAGTCTTCACCGGGGGTGCAGGTCGGGCTGACGTTGTTCTCGAATACGACCAACGGGGGCACCTTCCCGGACGCGGTCGGTGATCATCTGCTCTATCGCAGATTGTCCGGCTTCTTGGGAGCTGGCGATATTCAGTGCACCCCGTTCACGAATGCGGCGGTCGCGCGCGCGCGGCACTTGTGCGCCTTGGTGCAGACGCAGGCCGACGCGCGCTTCTATCAGGCGTCGGGGCCGTTTGATCTGCCGCCGGGAGCATCCACGACGATCGTTGTCGCATACATTCAGGCCGCGCCGGTGAAGGTTCCGGGCGTCTCCCCGGGCGGCGACATCACGCCGGGGATCCCGTTCACCGGCGACTCGATTTTTGCCGATACGACGAGGATCCGGCTCATCGATCGCGTCGCCGGGTGGGTGACGCAGCGGGACGCGAACGGCAACCAGATCATCGAGCAGAAAGAAGTCGTGACGACGCCGCGCTCGCTGCTGAACAAGGCGCTGGTCGCACAAGCCGTGTTCGATGCCAAGTTCCTGCTCCCCAACGCGCCCACGGCCCCGCAATTCTTCCTGGTGCCGGGCGACAATGCGGCGACGGTCGTCTGGCAGCGCACTGAGACCGAGCTGGAAACCCCCTGCATTGGTGCACCGCCGGCCAGCGGCGTGTGCGGTGGCGATCTGTATTACAACATCGCGAGCAGGCCGTACAACGTCGACACGACGAGAGACGCGCTCGGCGTGATCATCAGCATCGACAGCACGCACAATGCGCTGTACGACCCGAACTTCCGGCAATTCGACGTGGAAGGGTACCGCATCTATCGGGGCCGCACCTCGAGCGAGTTGACGCTGCTGGCTCAGTTCGATTACGCCGGCACGACGATCATCGACTATACCGGCGCAATCTCGTCCGGCGTGCGGTGCGCGCCGGAGCTCGGAATCCAGGCGAGCTGCCCGGTCACGTTCGACACGTCGTGGGTGAAAACGACCAACTTCGCCACGCCCCTCGCCGGCAACATCATCCAGGTCAAGGCGGGCGACCGGGTGGCGCTGGCCAACGGTGACGTCCTCAACCTCACGGCGGATACGGCGGTCACGGGCGGGGGACATGGTTTCCCCGGGCTCACGAACACCGGCATCACGTTCGCGTTTACGGACAACGACGTCCGGAACGGCTTCACCTACCAGTACACGGTCACGGCGTTCGACGTGAACTCCGTGAAGTCGGGCCCGAGCTCGCTCGAGTCCACGCGTATTACCAAACCGGTGACGCCACGCGCCCCGTCCGGCCAGGAGGTTGCGGGTACCCTGACCCAGGAGCTGTTGGCGGCGAATGGGTCTACGTTGAGTACCACGGGCGCATACACAGTCGACGCGACGACGGGCAACTTTACGGCGCCTATTCCGCCCACGAACGGCATTCAGGTCAGCCTGGCCTCGCTGTTCCCGCAGGTCCTGGGGAATGGCTCTCTGACGGTCAGGATTGACTCTCTCCATGTCGGCATGCAGGAGATGGACGTGCTCGCCGGCCACGCGCGTGATGCGGTCTACTATATGACCGGTCAGGGCGCGGGGGCACCCGTGCAGTTCATTCTTCCGATTCAGCCGGCGGCAGTATTCGCCGGCTCCATCGAGGATACGACGGCCAGAGCGTCGTTCGAAGCCACACAGCTCGATTCCTCGAAATCCTCGCGGTTTGGCGGCGATCAGACGTACTCACTGTTCGGCACGACCAGCGTGACGTTGGCGGGCGTGTTCCGGACGAATTTGTGGGGACGCGCCGAGGCGAACGCAGAGCCTTCCAACTCTTCGTTCAACGGCCCGCGGTGGTGGAGCGGTGCGACGCCACCCGCCAATCCCAACGGCGGCAACTGCGCTCCGGCGAGCGGCTCGTGCGCCGGCACCGTCAAGGTTCCGAATATCACCAACACGGCGGGTCAGCTGACCGGCGTGACGCTGGCGAACATCGAGGCCTACTATACGGTGGCCAACTCTCCGAAACGAATTCTCGACGGGGCGTTGGCTACGGTGACTCGGGCGGCGGATTTCCATGTCGTCTGGGGCACGGCGGGAGCGATCGATACGGTATGGGATGACACCCACGGCGTGCCGGTGCCGTTCGACAGCATCGTCGGGCCGAGCTGGGGGATCCTGACCCAAGCGTCGTTCACTGGCGTAGTAAATCAGAGTCTGACGCGGGACGCGAAGAACGGCCTGCTCACGTGGTCCGACATCTTCTGCGTCGATCCGATGCCGGAGTTCCTGGCCAATCCCCAGGATACGACGAAGATCGATTGCGGCGCCGGAGCACAGGTCCCGGCTAAGCTGAAGCAGGTTGCCACGCTGAGCCCCATCGCGATCCGCGACACCGCGTCGAGCTTCGCGCAGACGGCGGCCGCGGCGTACACGACCACCGGGAACGGCTTCATCTTCTACCTCGCCGGCCATTTCTTCCTCATGCAGATGGCCAGCCTGCCGGCCGCCGGCACCGTGTGGCACGCGCGATACTACTCGGGCGTGATCACCGGGACGCCCGGCAGCTTCGCGTTTACCCCGGACGTCCGGCCACCGGCTGTGCCCGGCTTGACGGTGCGGGTGATCTACACGGGTGCCACGCTCAATCCGCAGGCAACGACCGCGGCGAACTTGAACCGAATTCACACGGTGCCCGATCCGTACTACGTGTCGAACGCGCTGGAAACGAACGCCAACAACAAGGTTCTCGAGTTCGTGAACCTGCCGGCGCAGGCGATCGTGCGGATCTACTCGGTCAGCGGCGTGCTCGTGAACGTGCTGACGCACAATGATCCCAGCGGTGGCGGGTTGCTGACGTGGAACCTCCGGAACCGGAACAATCAGTTCGTCGCGTCGGGCGTGTACTTCTATCACGTCGAGGCGCCGGACGGCAAGACGAAAGTCGGCCGGTTCACCGTCGTCAACTTCGCGCCATGAGGAGATACAACATGACGAATCATTTGTGGCGTGCCTGCGGCGCGATGATGCTCGCGGCGGTGCTGGTCACTCCGGCAGCAGCACAGCAGGGCACCCAGGATAACACGGCCTACGGCGGCGCCTCCGGGGAGTTCCTGCTCCTCGGAGCGGGCGCCCGCGGCACGGCGCTGGGCGGCGCGTACGCGGCGCTCTCGACCGACGTCACCGCGATGTACTACAACCCCGCCGGGCTGGCGCAGCTCGCCCGTCCCGGCGTGATGCTGTCGACGAGCCAGTACATCGCGGACACCAAGTACGCGTGGGCCGGCATCGCCTTCCCAATGGCGGGCGGCGTGCGCTCGGTGGGCCTCAGCCTCGGCTCGTTCGGGTTCAGCGACCAGCCGATTTACACGCTTACCGATCCCGATGGGAATGGCCGCACGTACTCGGTGCGGCAGACCTTCATCTCGGGAACGCTCGCGCAGAACTTCTCGGATCGTTTCTCCGCCGGCGTCACACTCAAGTTCATCAACGATCGGCTCGGCACCGCCAAGGCCAACGGCGTGGCCGTCGATTTCGGAACGAACTTCCACGCCTCGGTGGGCGCGCGGCCGATTCGCGCGTCGTTCGTGATCCAGAACCTCGGCACGAACCTGCAGCACAGCGGCGAAGACCTCATCGTCGGTGTCACGCGGCAGCCGCCGCTCGGCACCGTCGACGTGCCGCAGGAGCCGCAGTCAGCGGCGCTGTCGACGAGCTCCTGGACCCTGCCCGTGCTGTTCCGGGTGGGCGTGGCCCTCGATCTCGTGGCGCAGGGCTCCAACCACCTGACCGTGCTGTCGGAATTCACGCAGCCCAACAACACGAAGCCCGGCGCCGGCGCCGGCTTCGAGTGGGCGATGCAGAACATCGGGCAACGCGGCTTCTCGGTCGCGGCGCGCGGCAGCTATACGATTCAGCCCGATAACCAGGTCAACGACCTGGTCATCGGGATACCGACCAAGGAGAGCAGCGGCACGTTCACCGCGGACGGGCTGTCACTGGGCGGCGGGCTCGAATACGCGCGCGGCCAGACACGTCTGGGCTTCGATTACGCGTGGAAGAGCCTCGGCACACTCGGCTCCGTGAACTTCCTCAGCTTCAGCGTCGGCTGGTAGGAGCGAGGGAGGGGAGCCGTTATATCGGCGTTGAGACGTAGATGAAGCTGGGAAAAATGCTTCTGGTGCTGGCAGCGCTGGCGGCGCAGCGGGCCGGCGGCGCTGCCGCCCAGAGTCTCGAGATCGGGCTGACGCGCTCTTACCGGAGCGCGGGAGGCCAGACGGTCGTGGACGGGTTTGCCAGGATTCCGTTTACGGCGCTGGATACACTCACGCGCGGCCCGAATGGCGTGGCGGCGTATCGCGTCGCGATCTCGGTGCGCGACAGCGCGAATCTCCAATTGGTCGAGCAGTCGTGGACGCGGAGTCTTCCGGCCCGCATGCTCGGCACCGCGCGGGGATCGACGCTCGAGCACTTCATGTTCGCGGCGAGTCCCGGGACGTACACGGTCGAAGTGTCCGTGCATGATTCGGCGTCGGGGCGCGTGACGCGGGAGCAGGTCCCGCTCACCGCGTTCGCGGCCAAACCGGCGGCGTCCGATCTGCTGCTCGCCACGGCAATGCGCGCGGCGGTGGGTGGCGATACGACGCTCGCCTCGGGAGAGCTGCGCAAAGGGAGCGCCATCGTGCAAGCGGCGGTGCGACCTCTGCTCACGCCGCAGCAGGCGCAGGTCGGCTACTACCTCGAATGGTACGGGGGGGGCCGAGTAGGACAGGCGGCGGAGACGGCGGCCGTGAGTGTGCGCATTCTGCGGGCGGACGGAACGCCCGTCGTGGCGACGCCCGCGCAGCAGGTGCCGTTTGGGGCGGGCGGCGGCGTCACGCGAGCGATGATCGATCTGGCGGGACTCCCACCCGGCGAGTACGGGTTCGAGGTGGTGGTGCAGGGCAGGGATACGACGGCCGCGCGGCGCGCGCCGTTCCGCATGGGCGGGCTCGAGTCGGTCGCGCTGGTGGAGCCTCCCCCGCCGCCCGATGTGTTCGAGGGCAAGAGCGAGGCGACGCTCGATACGCTGTACGCGCCGCTGATCTATTTGATGACGTCGGACGAGACGGGGATCTACAGCTCGCTGACGGTCGAAGGGAAGCGCGCGTTCCTGCGGCGCTTCTGGACGAAGCGGGACCCATCCGCGGGAACGCCGGCCAACGAGCTGCAGGCCGCGTTCTACGGCCGGATCGGCGAAGCGAACCGCCGCTACCGCGAGGGCGGCGCCGCCGAGATCCCGGGATGGCGAACGGATCGGGGACGGATTTTCATCAAGTACGGGCCACCGCAGGAAGTCATGCAGCGGCCGCAGGCGGGCAACACGTTGCCGTACGAAGTCTGGAAGTATTCGTCGGGGCGACTGCTCAAGTACGTGTTCATGGATTTGACGCAGTTTGGAAATTACGCGCTGATCTGGACGGATGACCGCCGCGAGCCGAGCCGGCCTAACTGGCAGTCGTTGCTCGGCCCGGAAGGTGTGCAGGACGTCCAGCGGTTTTAACCACATGGGAAAACATCAAGAGAGGGTCGCATGAATCGTCGTCTTTTCGGAGCCTTCGGCGTCCTGGCCGTTGCCGCGCTTCCCGTCGGGGGTTGCAAGAGCGATCCGCTCTCCGATTCCGACGGGACGCCGGCGCAGGTGGTGAGCAACTTCTCCTATTTGCAGATGCCGATAGGAACAACGGCCGCTGTGACGTCGTCCGTCCTGGATGCGCGCACAACACCGCTGGACGTTCCCATTACGTTCGCGGCCTGCACTGGGGATGTGACCGTCGTCAAGGACACGAGCTATCATCCGATCCCTCATACGTCGGACCGGATGATCGTCACTGCGGTATCGGCCGCGCCCACGTGCGTGACCGCCTCCTCCGGAGGCGTCACAGACACAATCGCAGTTGCAGTACTGCCGCAGGGATTCAGCGGTGCCTTTTCGGCGAGTACGCTGGCGGGCGGCGACACCCTGAAGATCTCTTCCACCAATCTCCTGAAGTTCAACGTGGCGACGGTCTCTGTGACGGTGGGTGGCCGGCCCGCGACGCTAGTGTCGACAACAGCGGAGAGCGTCAAGGTCCTCGTGCCGTTCGGTGCGAACGGGGTGGCGACGATCAACGGCGTCGCCGTCAGTTACGTGCCCGGTCTCATCGTCTCGCTTCCGACGACGAACACGATCACGCAGTCGGGCAATCAGTGGCCTGGTGTCGACTCGTGGCAGACCGCGCCGGATTTTACGAGTCTGATCCCAGCAACAGCGAGTGACACGACGCACGCCATCGTGACGACCATTGCCGGGAACAGCGCGGTATGTCCCGAAGTGTTGCTCGCCTTCGGTTCCGCGGGACCCTGCTCCATCATCAAATTCACGCTCGCCGACTCGACGCGCGTTCGGTTCCGTGTGAATTGGACCGGCACCGCCTCAGCACCGGATGTCGATCTGACGGTGTGCTCGGACTCGACAGTTGCGAACTTCGACCCCAACACCGGCGATCCCTGCGCGTTTGAGGGATTCGGAGGAGCCACGGGAGCGAAGCCGCAGATCACGAACAATAGGAAGTACGGCCCGGGAACCTGGTGGTTCGTCATCGAGAACTACGACGGCACGCCATCAGCGAATTATTTCGTGGATATCATCCGCCTGCCGTAGCTCGACCGGGACGGCTCGCACCGAAAGGCCCCGAAGCTGCACTCGGGGCCTTTTGTGGCTCTCGGGTAGCAAGAATCACTCCAGCCCACAGCGCCGCGCCTACCGCGACGTGTGCCGCCTGGAGTCCCCGCGGCAATCCCAGCAAGACCGTCGCCGCGCCGATCGCGATCTGCAGCACGACCAACCCGACGACGAGCCTTGGCCCGCGTCCCGGCGAACGTATCGCCCAGACGGCGACCGCGATCGCGAGCGAGTAGGCGAGCAGCCGGTGGATCCACTGGATCACCGCGAGCGGCCCGGCGGTGATCCAGATCTGGCCATTACACAACGGAAATCCACCACACGCGGCCGCGGCGCCAAGATTCGCGGTGAGCGCACCGAAGAGCACGGTGACAAACGCGAGGACCGGGAGAGACAGTTGTAGGGGCGCAGCATGCTGCGCCCCCACACCCCGCACCGCCACCAGCAACGTCGCGAGCAGCAGCATCGCCGTGCCGAGATGCAACACGACGCTCCAAGGAGGCAGCTCGAGCTTCACGGTGATGGCGCCGAGCAGCACCTGAACAATGAGCAGGCCGACCGCGACCATCGATCGCCGCCAGTCCACCACCGCAAGTGCGAGCACCAATACCGATACCAGCGCCGCCACCAGCCGGTGGCTCCATTCGATGACCGTGCCGATGTCGCCCGTCGGGGAAAAGAGGTGGCCGTTGCACAGCGGCCAGTGATCACCGCAGCCCAGTCCGGAACCGGTGATGCGCACGATGGCGCCGAGGACGATGAGGAGGTAGGTACAGACCGCGGCGGCCCAGGCGAGGGTTCTAAAGCGCGTCATCATAGGGCGCGAAATCTAACGGTGGAGGAAGAACCCGGGCTGAGAGCCCGGGCTCGGCGTGTGTGCGCCCTGTAAGGGCGCACTGATTGCCGAGCGCGCCCTCTCAGGGCGCGGCATATATTGCGTGACCCATGTCTGCACCCTTGATGCCTGCCGACCGTTGGGGCGAGCGCCTCACCCGCCGGCTCGGCCTGTGGAGCGCGGTCGCGGTCCTCGTCGGATCGACGATCGGCAGCGGCATCTTCCGCACGCCCGCGGGCGTGGCGCGGCTCGTCGACGATGTGCCGCTGTTTCTGCTCGCCTGGGTCGTGGGTGCGGCGGTCGTGTTGTGCGGCGCGCTGACGTACTCGGAGCTGGCCGCCGCCTTTCCCCGCTCCGGCGGCGTGTACGTCTTCGTGCGCGAATCGTTCGGCCCGCTGCCGGCGTTTCTCTTCACCTGGGCGGAGCTGCTCGTAATTCGCCCCGGCGCCTACGGCGCGATCGGCATCACCGCATCGGCGTACACGCTCCGCACCCTGGGTTACGATCCCGCGGCGGTGCTGGCGCACGCCGGCCCCTTGACCATCAGCGCCGAGCAGGGGCTCGGCGCCGTCTACATCGTGCTCGTTGGGATCGTCAACTACTTCGGCATTCATCGGGGCGCGGTGCTGCAAAACCTGAGCACGCTGCTCAAGGCCGGCGCGCTGGCCGTGTTGATTCTTGCCGGCCTGCTGCTGGGCGGCGCCACTGCGGCCACGGTTCCCGACATGATGGCGCAACGGGCGCACGTAGGTTTGTCGCCGTTCCTGCTCGCCATGGTGGCGATTCTCTGGGCGTACGACGGCTGGGCGGATCTCGCCTTCGTGGGCGGGGAAGTGCGCGAGCCGCAGCAGACGCTGCCGCGCGCGCTGCTGATCGGCACCGCGAGCGTCGTGGTGCTGTACCTCGGCGCCAATCTCGTGTACCTGCACCTCATTCCGATGCAGGGCATGAAGCAGGCCGAGCTCGTCGCGGCGGATGTCGCGCGCCTCCTGGTCGGCCCGGCGGGAGTCGTCGCGATTTCCGCGGTGATCGCCGTCAGCACGTTCGGGACGTTGAACGGGTCGATGATGACGGCGCCGCGGATCTTCTTCGCGGCCGCCGAGGATCGCGTGCTGCCGCAGGCCATCGCCCGAATCGATCCTCGCACGTCGTCCCCCACGGCGGCCGTGCTGCTGATGATGGCGATGGGCGTCATCTTCATTTTGGTCCGGACGTTCAACGACTTGGCGGAGCAATTCATCATCGGGATCTGGCCGTTCTATGCGCTGGCGGTGGCGGGGGTGTTCGTGTTGCGCCGCACGCGGCCGGGCCTCGAGCGGCCGTACCTGACGTGGGGCTATCCCTTCGTGCCGCTCGTCTTTCTCGTGGCGGCGCTGTTCGTGTTGGGGAACTACCTGGTCTCGGAAACGGTGAAGTTTGCGGTCGACATTGGCATCATCGCGACCGGTGTGCCGGTGTACCTCGCCATCCGCCGCTACCAGCGTCGCGCGCCACCGCCCGCGATTTCAGTCCGCTAGAAAAACGTAGGGGCGCAGCATGCTGCGCCCCTACTGGTTTCCTCCGATCGGCCGTCAGGCCGTCCGTTACCAGTTGAACATGTAGCGCAGGCCCAGCTGCAACCGCCAGACGTCATTGGTGGTGGCGAGCTTCTGATATGTCTTGGAAATCAGAGTCGCGTTTGGCGCCGAGCCCAGCGTGGCGAGCCGGTACAGCGATGCCCCGGTAGCGTCCACACCGGCGGAGGCCAGCGGACGGTTGTTGATGATGGTCTGACCGATGCCCCAATCCTTGTTCAACAGGTTCGTAAAGTTCAGAATGTCCAGCCGGACCTGCAGGTTGTTCGGGCGACCGGCGATACTCGTGCCCACAGCCTGGGAAAAACTCAGGTCGGCGCGGTATACCCACGGCCGCCGCGCGGCATTGCGTCCCGCGTACTCGCCGCGATGCTGGCGGAGATAGGGATCCTGGTTGATGTACGCTTCCCACGCCGCGACCTGCTGGGCGGGGGTGAAGGTCTGCGTGGGGCCGGGAGCGGTACCTACGGTCAACGTCGCGAAGTTCATTTCGCCGATGTTGCGCGGAATGTAAATCAGATCGTTCGTCGCACCGTCGCCGTTCATGTCGTTCGAGAAGATGTAACTGTCGGTCCCAGCGCTGTGACCGTCGAAATACACGCTGACGCTCGTTTCTCCGGCCTTAAAGAAGTCGCGCGAATACGACACCGCGGCAAAGATCCGTCCGCCCGGATAGAACTGGGAATTGGCGGCGATCGGATTGTTGGGATCGATGCCGATCTGGTTCCCCGTCCACGAACCCGACGCGATCGAGCCGGCATCGACGGTGTTCTTGCTGGCGCCGTAGCTGTACCCGACCTTGGCGAATAGTCCGTTCTGGAACGCGCGCTCGAGCGAGCCGGCCGCATTCCACGAATAGCCACGGCCTTGGTTCGTCAGCACAATAGCATCGGTAACGTTGCCGTAAATCTTGTTCGAGGTCCACCTCGGACGACCATCGGGGCCCGTGAACGCCGACTGCGGCGCGGGCAAGTTCGCGTTGATGTAAGCGATCCCGTTGACGTCCTTCGAGTACATGTACTCGACAGTTCCCGTCAGTCCCCAAGGCAGCCGCTGATCGATCGCGATGTTGCTGCGCCACAGCTGCGGGAACTGGAATCCTGGATCGGTGAGCGCCAGGCGGAAATTGGCTGCGGGTGCACCCGTGGCCGCTGGCTTGTAGTGGTCGGGATCGGGGTTGAACGGATACGCGAACGTGGTGTCGGCCTGAATGAAGCCGGTAATCACGCCGGTGTTGCCAATCTGGTTCGAGATCCAGACGTACGCGGGCCGGCCCGTGAAGATACCGGTCCCACCGCGAATCTGCGTCTGCTGCTCCCCGCCCACGTCATAATTGAAGCCGAAGCGCGGTGAGAACAGCAAGTTCACGCCGGGCAGCGCACCGCTGTTGTACCGGATCGGCGCGCCACTCGCGTCGCGGAAGGTCATTGTGTCGGCGACCGCGTTGTCATACGCCGTGTTCTTGAATTTCGGGGCATCGATCCGCAAGCCGGCCGTCAGTGTCAAGTTGCGTGTAGGCCGCCACTCGTCCTGCACATAGGCTCCCGAATACAGCACATCGAGCGGCTGAACCGGCTCGCTCTGTCCGACAATGTTGGCATAGCGCACCTGGAAGCGCCGCAGCCGCACTGGCGAAACGGTCCGGCCGGGGTTCGCCAGGTAGTCGTTGGCGTCGGTGTAGAAATCCGCCAGCGAGTTGTAGACATAGATGCTTTGCGCGGCGTCGAAGAACACGTTCGTCGAATGATACTTTTCGACGCTCACCCCGAGCGTCAGCGAGTGCTTCGGCATGTAGAGCGTGAAGTTGTCCTGTAGTTGATAGCTGTGGTAAAACAGCTTGTTGTCCGGGGTGAAGGGCTCGAATCCAAACGTCGTGTAGTTGTTTGGGCCAGAGAGAATCTCCACCTCGGGGAACCACGGCCCTGCGACGTTCTTGCGGCTTTCGTTGCTCGAGTTGTAACCGACGATCAGATTATTGGACTTGTTGCGGCCAATCGTCGAGTTCCATTCGCCCACAATGGATCGAATGTTCTCCAGGATGGCGTAGTTCGAGTTGGCGAAGTTCAGCGATTGCTTCGTACTGCGCCGGAAGCCCAATCCGTCCGATGCCGAGTTCGAGACCAAGATGTCGGCGGTCGAGTTCAGCAGATTATAGCGCAGGCTGAACTTGTTGTGGTCGTTCAGGTTGTAATCGGCGCGCGCGATGAACCGCGTCGACGGAGTCTTAAAGTCGTATCCCTGATACGGACCTGTTTCATAATTGAAGCTGTTTCGGAGGTAACTACTGAGCGAGTCGAGGTCGGAAGCGAGCACGCGTGTCACGTTTGGCCCACTGTCGCTCGCTAGTCCTGACCACGCCTTGAACGTCGTGCCCGGATTGGTCTGGCGATCGTCCTCAAAGGTCGTGAAAAAGAACAACTTGTTGCGGATGATCGGTCCGCCCAACGCGACACCGATATCGCGGTACTGGAATGTGCCTGGATTGAATTTGTTCGTCCCGGCCTGCGTCCCGACGAAGTCGTTGTTGCGCGTATTGTAAAAGACTGAGCCAGTGTACTCGTTGCTGCCGCTCTTGGTCACCATGTTAATGCCGGCGCCCACGAAGTTGCCCTGGCGCACGTCATACGGCGCGACGTTCACCTGCACCTGCTCGAGCGCGTCGAGCGAGATCGGCGTCACGCTCGTCCGGTCGCCGGGCTGTCCACCCAGGCCGAACGAGTTGTTGAAGTACGATCCGTCGATCGTCATGTTGTTCAGCCGGTTGTCCTGCCCGGCGAACGAGAATCCGAGCGACATCGGGCTGTATTGCGGGCTGAGCCGGAGCAGATCCTCCACTCGGCGGCTGATCGTCGGCAGGTGGGCGAGCGCTTCGGTTGGTAGAGTCGTCGCCGCCCCGGTCCGCTGCGAGCTGAACACGGTGCCGGTGGTCGCGGTCACCGTGATCGGCTCCAGCTCGACGCTCACCTGTCTGAGCGCGAATCGGAGGTCGCTCGTGACGCCGAGCGTCACGCCAATGCCGTTCTGGACTTCCGGCCGGTACCCCACCAACGACACGGTCACGCGATACGGGCCGCCGACGCGCATCCCCGGGATCGTGAACCGGCCGTCGGCGCGCGTCGCCGCCGCGTACGTGGTCCCGGACGGCACGTGCACCGCGACGACGCGTGCGCCGTCCAGTGGAGCGCGGCTTGCCGAGTCGATGGCGATCCCGGCGACGGCGCCGGTGGTGACGCCCTGGGCATGCACCGCCCCGGTACCGAACACTGAAAAGACCAACGCGGCCACGATGACGCGGCCTGAGCGAACGATCCAACGCATGAATGGACCTCTCTTCAGAAGGACTGGAAGCAACGTACCGGGAAAACATTCGACGGGGGAGAAAGTGGTCCGCGCTGGGGACCCCGTCAAGGACGCTAGGTGGGGGCTTTACGGAGCAGATACACAGCCGCGACCGCAACGAGAATGTTCGGGGCCCACGCCGCGAGCAGCGGCGGCAGTACGCCACCCGCGCCGATGGCTTTCGCCAGTTGGAACATCAGCAGCACGATGAACGTGGTGGCGAGGCTGGCCGCGACGCCCCACGCCGCGCCGCTCTTGGGAGTCGAGATGGCGAGCGGCGCGCCGAACAGCGCGATCAACAAACAAATGAAGGGAATCGCGATCTTGAGCGCGAGATCGACCTGCAGCTTCTTCGCGTTCGAGCCGCTGCGCGCCAGCGCGTCGATGTAGCGTCGCAGCTCCGCGTACCGCATCTCCTCCGGCGTCTTCGGCTCGGCGAGCAGATCCACCGGCCGCTCCAGCAGCGTCCGCGACTCGAGCGAATCGAACTCGAACGCAACTTCCCCGGTCGGCTCGCTGCCCGCGAGGTAGCGCAGCGCGCCGCGATGCAGCCGCCAGCGCGGCGACTTGGTCAGCGCCGCCGGGCCGGTGTCGCTGTACACCGCGCGCTGCGCCGCCAGCACGATCGTCGGATAGGTGGCGCTGGTCCCTTCGCGCTCCAGCACGAGGTCCGTCATCTCTTTGGTCCGCAGCTCCAGCGACCGGATCGCATACACCCACCCGCGATCGGCGCGATAGACGAAGTTGTAGCGCGAGCTGGTGGCCCGCTGCGCCTTCTCGCCGAGCATCTCCATCCGGTGCGCCGTCGCCGCCGGTGCGATCTCCCCCAGCAGCAGCCCCGCGACGAACGCCGTCCCGGCGGCGATGAACAGCGGCCGCACGAGGCGGTGAAACGAAATCCCCGACGCCTTCGCCGCCGTCAGCTCCGAATGCCTCCCCAGCGCACCGACGGTGAAGACGGTCGCGAACAGCACCGCGACCGGCAGGACGAGGAACATTTTTTCCGGCAGGTCGAACACGTACGAGTACGCGACCACCTGCGGCGCGATGCCGCGGCCCATGTAGCGGTCGAGCTTGTCCGTCAGATCGATCACGATGACGAGAATGGGAAAGCCGAGCAGCGTGACCAGAAACACGCGCAGCCAGTCGCGCACCAAGTAGCGGTCGAGCGTTCGGAATGCGAAATGCGGAAGTCGAAATGGGAAATGGAATTTCGTCCTCAATTTCGCATTCCCCATTTCGCATTTCGAATTCGCCCCACCCAGCCAAACAGCTGCTCCTTGAGCTCATCCCAATCCCCCCCGTGCGCGGTGCTGCCGGCGCGCCGCACGGTCCACAGCAGCGGCATCGAGAGCGTCAGGAAGATGAGATTCGGCGTCCACATCGCCAGGAACGGCGGCACGATCAGCCGGTCGCCCAGCTCTTCACCGCCGATCAATCCGACATAGTAGACGGAAAACACCGCGAGGCTCGTTCCGATCACCAGCCCGACGCCACCGCGGGGGAAGCGAATGGCGAGCGGCATGCCGAGCAGCGCGAAGATCAGGCACGCGGCCGCGATCGCCAGCTTCTTCTGAATTTCGACTTCGTAGATCGCGGCGCGCTGGCGGGCCGCGCGCAACCGCTGCGCGTACGCGCTGGGGCTGGCGGATTGCTGCCCAACGTACGAGAGGTTGGGCGGCGGCAACCGGGCGGGTCCGGCGGCGGGGGAGGGGCGGGGGGGGCGCTTCAGCCGCACGGGGGTTTGTGCGGCTTCGGCCGCGCGGGGAGCGACCAGCCGCTTGATCGAGCCGAGGAACCGGCAGTAGGCGGTCGGCGGCGGTGCTGTGGTATCGGCCGGAGGCGGCGTCAGCGGGTGCAACTTGCCGATCCGCCGCAGCTCGGCCGTCACGGACGCGAGCGTCTCGCGCCGCACGCGGTCCATGTCCTGGCGCGCGCGCGCCACGACCTCCTGCATCGCGCAGATCGTCATCTCACGGTCGCCGCGGTACTCGTCGTTCTGCGTCTGCTCGAACGTGTTGCTGACGCCCGCCACCTTGATCCGGTTGACGGCGTAGAAGGTCCGGTTGAAGTGCTCCGTATCGGCCCGCTTCACTTCGTGTACCTCGCCGTCGCGCAACGTGAGGTACAAATCGGTGCCGCCGGGGGTATAAGCCATGCGACCGGAGTCGGCCAGGATGATACGGCGCCGCTCGGGGTCCCCCAGATCGTAAATCGTCACATCATTCAGTGTGTTCGCGGCGGGGTCGATGCGGGCGGCGCGCAGGAAGAATTGCCCGGCCACGACTTCATTGATCACCTGTTCCTTCAACTGAAACGTCGGCTTCTTGCGTTGGATGTCGACGAGGAGCGTCCGCAGCTGGTGATTGGAGCGCGGCAGGATCTGGTCATTCCAGAACAGCGAGATCAGGGCCACGACCGTCGCGCCGCCGATCACCGGTGCGAGCAGGCGCCGCACGCTGATGCCGCTCGCCTTCATCGCCGTGACCTCGTTGTCGGCGGCGAGGTGGCTGAACGTGTACAGCACCGCGACGAGCACCGCCATCGGCAGCGTCATGGCGACGATGAACGGGATCGACAACGCGAACACTTCGACGATGGCGGTCCACGGGAGGCCTTTGCCCACGAAATTGCCGAACTGTTTCGCGATCTGATTGACGAGCATCGCGAATGTGAGCGCCGCCAACGCGTATCCGAGTGGAGGGAGGTGTTGCCGCAGGATGTAACGGCTCAGGATGCGCACGGTCGGTCGCGCCATTATATTCGCCGGCCCAAGTCTCTACAAGGGATGCGGCGTCTCGCCCAGCTAGTTTTGCTCGCCTTCACGCTCGTCGTACCCCGGGTTCATGCGCAGGCTCCTGTGTACACGTTTGGCGTGCCGCCGCTCGTTGCGCCGCGCCATCCGGCACTGGCGCCGGGCGGCCGCCTCGGCGCGCGCGTCCCGGCCGCGCTGCTCGCGCGTGAATGGGCGCAGTCGGTTCTCGCTCACCGGTTTCCGGTGTTCGGAGCCGGACCGATGGCACTCGCCCCGTCCCCCGTCTCCCCTCCCGCGTCCCTCGAAGCTCCGCCGAGCTATCAGGGCATCGGTCCCGGCGAGCATCGCGGCGTCCTTGGCCAGTATGCCGATCTCGGCATGCAGCTCAACCTGCGCTTCGAGCTGAAAGCCGATCAGTTCCGCAATCTGCGCTGCACGTCGCAGGAGCGGCAGTTTTCGCTGTCGGGATGCAGCGGCGGCTTCCCCACGATCAGTCCCAATCCGCAGTACGCGATCCGCACCGCCGGTGTCGTGGGGCAGCGGCTGCACGTCGACGTCGACTTCGACAGCCAGCGCGAGTTCGACGCCAACAACAACCTCCACGTCTGGTACGAGGGCCTGGAGGACGAAATCCTGCGGCGGGTCGAGGCCGGCAACGTGACGTTCCAGGCGCCCCCGTCGCGGTTCATCACCGCCGCGGTCCCTGCCAACAATTTCGGCGTGCAGGCGATCGCCCAGCTGGGGGCGCTGGAGTTCCGCGGCATCCTGGCGCAGCAGAAGGGCAATGTCGTGAAAGACCGGTTCTACAGCGTCGGCGACGTCACGAGCCAGCCGATCGATCGGGAGTCGCGCGACCTCGATTACGAGGCCGGCCGGTTTTTCTTCGTCATCGATCCGGGCGCGCTGCCGGGCTATCCCGCGATCGACATTCTCCAGCTCGATCAGCTGGCGCGTCCCGATTCGCTGACCGTCGGCGCGCTGCGCGTGTACCGCCGCCGCGCGATCGCGCCGAGCTCGAGCGGCAACCAGAACGTGGGCGGCGTGCGCGCCGTGGCGTGCGCGCCGGGGAGCCGCGCGGTGGATTGCGCGATTCAGCGCGAGGGCCCCTTCGAGTGGGAGATCCTGCAGGAAGGCAAGGACTACTACGTCGATCCCACCGGCACATGGTTCGCCTTGGCGAACCGGCTCGATCAAAGCGATTACCTCGCCGTCTCGTACATCACCGCGAGCAAGGCCGATTCGATCGGCACCTTCCCGGTCGATGCGAACCCCGACACCGCGGTCGTGGACACGCTGCGGCTCGTGTACGATCCCAAACCGGCGGTCACTGCGGCGTCGCCGTCATTCCGGTTCGAGATCCGCAGCGCCTATCGCGTGGGCGGGACGGAGATCGACCGCGAGTCGGTGGCCCTCGCCTTGAGCGTGAACCGCCGCGAGCGCTCGCCCGGCGGCG
>Ga0137382_10000262_pt1 | contig 22003 bp, 20 predicted proteins | sample SagtaG_15_FD_104816 | JGI IMG/M metagenome (GOLD analysis project Ga0137382, IMG submission 104816) | Vadose zone soil microbial communities from Sagehorn Ranch, Mendocino, California, USA - Sage2_R_20_16 metaG | ecosystem: Environmental > Terrestrial > Soil > Vadose zone | place: USA... | reverse complement strand
GCGCTACTGGCGGCCGCTCGGCCTGACCCTCATGCCGCTGACGATCGGGCTGGTCCTGTCGGTGGTCTCCGGGCCGTTCCACAAAGCCGTGGAGGCGCTGGCCGGCTTGCTCGTCGCCTTCGCGGTCTTCGCATCCCAGTACATCTACGCGTCGGAACCCGCGACCGCCGTCGGCTCGCTTCCCGGCCGCGAGCTGGAGACGGGTCCCGCCTAGGGCGCGAGGGCCGCGGCCCGCGAGGCGATGGTGTCCAGGTCGCCTCCGAGCGCGTCCATCCTGCGTTGGAACCGGAAGTCGAGGAGCAGCAATCCCACCACGTAGGCGGCCAGATTCACAGCGAACACCACAGTGAAGATCGCGGGGTACGGAAGCCACAGGCCAAAGTAGAGCGCGAAGCGTTTCACGCCCGGGTCGAGCTTCGAGCGATCCGCGATGGTGGTCATCAAGAGGATCGCGGCGAAGGCCAGGAGCGCCAGCTTCCAGGACACGAGCCGCGCCAGCGCGAACCCCGCAAAGATCGCGGCTTCTGACAGGCGGTCCACCAGCGTATCGAGGCGCCGCCCCGCTTCGGACGCGAGCCCGTATTCGCGCGCGATGCCCCCGTCGATGCCGTCCAGCAGCTGGCCGAACGCCATCAGACTCAAGCCCCATCCCAGCCGCCCGGTCGCCACGGCGGCCGCCGCGGCCACGCTGGCCACGAACGCGGCCCAGGTGACCTGCGCGGGCGACAGGCCGAGGACCACGTGACAGAATCGCAGCAGCGGCCGGATCACGCGATCCGTCGTCCGGCTCACCGCGGGGGTGAACTCAAACATGCCTGCGCGACCAGTAGACCAGGAGGTTGAGCACGACCAGCACGGCGAACACGATGCCCTCTTTGACCTTGTCCGGAACGCGGGTGAGCCAGCCTCGGGTCACCCACGGGGAATAGGGGTAGACCGGCATCTTCTCGAACCGCACGCTGTAGTCCATCGCGACGTGCATGACGAAAAACACGATCGGGATGACCGTGCCCAGGAACACGCTGAGCGGGACGATCCACAGTAGGGCGACCGGCTCCTGGAGCGAGGAGCGCCAGTAGTATCCGCGCTTGTCCCGGAAGCCGACGGCCCGCAGGTAAAACGGCGCCTTGATGGCGTGATCGATGTCCACGCCCACGCCGAACGCGTACGCGAGCGCCAGTTGCCCGCCCCGCAGCTCCAACGCCTGCGCGCCGAGTGTGGTGGCGAGCACGTGCGTGAAGATCGTCACGGTTCCGCCGTCCGCTCCTGCGCCGCGCGTCCGGAGAACCAGACGAGCGCGAGCCCTAGGCCGATCCAGGCCAGGTCGCGCGCCCGGCTCACGATGGCGGTGTAGACGCCGACCGCTGGATCGATTCCCAGGAGCTGGAACACGAGGTACAGGGAGCCTTCCTTGGTTCCCACCTCGAACGGCACGAAGAAGATCACGTTCTGGATGAGCGACGAGAGACCGCCGATGACGTAGGCCTGTGCGAAGGTCATGTGCAGACCGACGCCCAACGCGATGAGCATGTACTCGATCATGAAGATCGAGCGACTCAGATACTCCAGCGCCAGGGCCTGGACGAAGCGGCGCGGGCGCCGGTGATAGAACTCGGTGATCTGCTCGTCCATCTGAGCAATGGTGGCGCGCTTGGGCTCGAGGCGGCGGGCCACGCGGTCGACGAGCGGGATGCGGTGCAACAGATCCAGCAGCCGCTCTAACCCGCCTCGGCGATGCCCCGTCAGGAGCAGCAGCGTCAGACCCGCCAGGACGACGAAGGCCACGGCCAGAGTCGTAAGGAGCGCCGGATGCGGCGGGAGCAGCAGGGCGCCGAGCACCACCGCCGTGAGGAAGCTGAGCAACATCCCCAGCGTATGGAGCATCTGGTAGATGACGACCGATCCGGCTGCCCGGCGCAAGCCCAGCCACGGCGCCACCGCGGCGATCTTGAACGGCTCGCCGCCGACGTTGACCATGGGGGTCATGAAGTTGAGCGAAAAGCTCGCGATCGTGATGGCGAAGGTACGCCAGAACGGTGGATGGCTCGGCTCGTCCGCCATGCTGAGCCACCAGGCCCAGGCATTGCAGAGACACACCACGCCGTACAGCAGCAGAATTGGCACGAACAGCCAGCCGGTGCGTACGGCGTCGGACAGGAGCTGCTCGACGCCGATGCGTCCGACCAGGTACGCGAAGACGGCGGAGCCACCGAGGAACAGCAGCAGCTGCAGCTTGCGGCTCACGCGCTCCCCGGGATCGCGACCGTGGTCCCGCTGCGGGCGGCGGTGTACGCGTGCTCCACCACGCTGGCGACCCGCCGGATGTCCTCGAGGAATGGGGCGGCGGCCGCTGCGGCGCCGTGGTCCAGCGCCGCGACAAACCGCTCGAATAGGCCCGTGAACCAGCGGTGGTACGCGCTCTTCTCGAGCTCGGCCGAATAGTCGAATCGCTCCACGACGCCGGCGCGTTCGAGCCGCAGCTCGCCTCCGGCCCACTCGATCGCACCCGCGTCACCGACGAAGCGAATCCGGTTCTCGCGGGAGCGCGCCGCCCACGTGAAAAACATCGTGACGAGCCGCCCCCCCCCCGGGTATTCGAACCGCAGCGATGCCGTGTCCTCGACTTCGTACGCTGCGTGGCGCAGGCGGCCGGTCCAAGCGCTCACCGTGGACGGCAGACCGGCGATGTCGAGCAGCTGATAGATGAGGTGCGTACCGTGGTCGAGCAGCACCCCGCCGCGCCCGGCCGCACGCGTGCCGCGCCACGGCAAGCCGGGGTCGCCGGCGGCGCGACCCGGATCGGCGGTCGGCCGGTGGACGGAGAATTCGGCCAGGTGCCAGTGGCCGATGGCGCCAGCGGCGAGCCACTCCTTCACCTTCACCCAGACCGGGTTGTGGCGGTACTGGTGACACGGCATCACGATGCGACCGTTGGCCCGGGCGGCGGCGCCGATTCGGTCCGCTTCGACGCGCGTCAGCGCGACGGGCTTCTCGCACACGACATGGTAACCACGCTCGAGCCCCCAGAGCGTCAGGTCCAGGTGCGATGCGGTCGGCGTGCAGATGTCGATGAAATCCAGCGGCCCGACGTCCGCGAGCTGCTCGCGGCGCGCGAGCAGCGGAAGCGTGTCGACCGGCGGCACGTCGGCGGCGCTGTCTACCAGCGCGACCACTTCCAACCGGCGCTGCAGGGCCGGGGCGCCGCGGAGCGCGGGGAGATGCGACTGCCGCGCGATCCCGCCCGCTCCGATGAGGGCCCCGCGGTAGCGCCGCGGCTCAGGTGACGCGGGCGTAGGCATGGCGCTCGCTGTCGAACAGGTCTCCCAGCACAGTGGCGTTCGACTCATGGATCCAGATGAGCACCACGAGGAGGAGGCTCATCCACACGGCCTCGGTCCAGAGGAACGCGGACACATGCCCGACGAGCGCCGCGGCGCCCAGCGCCGCGAAGCGGATGTTCTGCCCGAGCCACGCGCACAGCGGCAGCACGACTTCCTGACGCGACCGGTACCCTTGGCGGAACCCGTCCGTTACCGGATAGCGGCGCAGGTCGCGGATCAGCTTGACCGAGCGCGGGAACAGCTCCGCTTGCCGCTGCACGTAGTCGCGATACACCCTGCCGCCGAATCGCGCCAGCAACGTGGCCGGCCGCGTGGCCCGCAGGTCCTCGGGGAGATCCAGCTCGCCGCGCTTACCGATCCCGATGTGGAGAAACGCGTTCCGCACGAAGTCGATGGCGGCGCTCTGGATGCTGTGCGCGAGGCCCGCCGCCGCCACGAGCAGCACGGCGCCCGGCCACCAGTACCCCGACTGGATGAGACGGTAGATGAGATGGAAGTAGAGGTTCACGAACCGGAGATTGTCGCTGATGCCGTCGAGCAAGCGGCCGAACCGCGTCGAGGTGCCGCGCAGCCGCGCCAGTTGACCGTCGGCCGAGTCGAAGATGTCGGAGACGATGAACAACCCGAAGCCGATCAGGTTGGTCCAGCGATCGCCGTACGCGAACAAGTGGCCGGCCACGAGCCCGATCGCGAGCGACCACAGCGTCACCTGGTCCGCGGAGATGCCGGTCGGCTGGAGCGCGCGCGCAATCCGGATACCGATCGGCCGGAAGAACTGGAGGTCGACCCACTCCTCGACGGCTCGGCCCTTATCCGACAAGTCGTTCGGCGGCTTCACCCAGCACATCCTTCATGGTCGCGAGGGCGCCCAGCGCCTGATCTTCGTCGATGACCAGCGGCGGATTGATGCGCACCTCGGGGTTGTAGATCATGGCGAGCACCCCGCGGGCCAGCAGCGTGTCGAAGATCCATCGCGTGGTCTTCTTGTCGAGCAGCCGGCGGGTCCCCGGAACGACGAGGTCCATCCCGATCATCAGTCCGCGACCCCGCACGTCGGACACGATGGGCAGCTCGGCTTCCCACCTCTTCAGCTCGGCCAGCATCTTCGCGCCCAGCCGCCGCGCGTGCTCGACCAGCTGATCCTCGATGATCGTCTCGATGGTGACGCGCGCCGCCGCCGCGGCGAGGGGATTGCCGCCGTACGACGACGAGCTGCCGCTCGCGTTCGCCCAGGGCTGCGAGAAGGCGATCTCCTCGCGCGCGATCACGCCGCTCATGGGAAAGCCCCCGCCGAACCCCTTGCCGACCGTCAGAATGTCCGGCAGCACGCTCTCGTGCTCGATCGCGAACATCTTCCCGGTACGCCCGAACCCGGTGATCATCTCGTCGCAGATCAGGAGGGCGCCCAAGCTGTCGGCGAGCTCGCGCAGCAGCTTCAGGTAGCCCGGCGGCGGCACCACGTTACCGGCGGTGCCCTGGATCGGCTCGACGATGATCGCGGCGACGTCCTTCGTGGTTTCCAGCTCGATCTTCTTGCGGAGGAAGTCGACGCAGTGCCACTCGCACGACGGGAAGGTCTTCCCGAAGGCGCAGCGGGCGCACGAGGCGTAGGGCGACAGGTAGGCGCCCGGCATGAGGGGCCCGAGCGCGTGCTTGAAGCTCGAGCCGAGCACCGGAAGCACGCCGCCGGTTTTGCCATGGAACCCGCCCCAGAAGCCCACGACCTCCGTGTGGCCGGTGCGCGACTTTGCGAGTCGCAGCGCCGCCTCGATGGCTTCGGCACCGCTCGAATAGAATTGCGTGCGATTCAAGTCGCCGGGGGTGAGCTCGGCGATCAGCTTCACGAGCGCGGCGCGATGCTCCGTCGTGAAGCTCCCCACGTGAACCCGCGCGATCTGTCGCTGCATGGCCGCGACGTACTTCGGATGGGCGTACCCGATGCTGGCGACCCCGACTCCCGCGAGCAGATCCACGTAGCGGTTGCCGTCCACGTCGTACAGCACCGCACCGTCCCCGTGATCGATCGAGAGCTGGCTGAAGAGCGCCACGCTCTGGGTGCCAGGGGCCAAATACAGCGCCTCGGCGTCGAACAGGGCCTTCGACTTCGGCCCGGGGACCTGGAGCCTACGCAACGTATGCGTCACGCACGTCACCGATGGCGAATCGTTGGATGAGATAGGCCGCAATGGCCCGCGCCGCGTCCTCGCGGAACGGCGCGAAGCTCGGCCAGTCGTTGATGTCGATCAGGACGGGAAGGTCGGGCTCGGGGAAGGCCACGTCGCCGCCGAACACTTCGAGCCCGATGCTCGCCGCCGCATCGAGAGCGAGCGCCTTGAGCCGCCGCTCGTCCACCCGTGGCCGCTCGCCCGCGAAGCCCGCGTCCGCCCCGTACCAGTTAAAGAATCGCCCTTCCGCCACGCCGTAGAACTTCACCACCGGGCCGGGAATATGCTCCTGCAGCGCCACCCAGGGGATGCCGCGCTGGCGGAACGCCTGCAGCGCGTCTGCCACGCGCTCGAGCGACGTCGCGATCACGTCTTCGGGGCGCTCCGCGTGCACGTCGCCCCGCTTGAGCCAGACCTTCCCCTGATCGGCGTGCAGGCCTTCGAGCTCCTCGGGCGAGGGCGCGGGCCCCGAGGTCGCGTGGATCAGAGTGCGGGGAAACGCGAGGCCGGTCTCCCGTAGCCGCTCGACCAGGCGACGCCGGTGACAATTCAGCGCGCTCGACGGGCGGTTCACGATCACCGCGCCATCCGACTCGAGCGACAGCAGCTGCTCCGCCGCGCGCGCGCCCTGGCACATGTTGAGATACAGCTCCGCCCCGGGGACTCGACCGCGCTCGACCTCCCACTCGGTGGTCTTGATCGCGCGCCAGCCTTCGGCCTCGAGCCGCGCCACCGTCGCATCGAGGATGGCGGTGTCGTTCACGCGGTGCTGCAGGGGAGAGTACGACGGGTTGCGATAGATCGCGACGAGTTGGGCCAAGGTTCACCTTTCGCGTGCGGCCAGCCACGCGTTGGCAGTTTGGAGATCCGATGGTCGATCGATGTCGATGATGCGCGGTACTTCCACCGCCGCCACGCGCCCGCCGTCCGCCAACACGGCCTTCAGAAAGCCGCGCATCTTCCGCACGCCGGCGGCGACCGCGTCCGCCGCGGCGCCGCGCGCCCCCGCACTCAAGCCGTAGACCCCGCCGGTGACGCAGGGCGGGTCGACCGGCTGGTCGCTCACCGCCTGGACCGCCACCCCTTCCCTCCCCCCTCCTCCCCGCTTGGTCCGGGTAACGTACACAGGAGACTCATCATCGATGTAGGGGGTCACAGCGAGCACCATGTCCACGCCCTCCTCCAGATGCCGGGCCGTCCCCTGGTACAGCGCGACCCAGTCCTCCCCTCGCATGGCGGTGTCCACCATGCTGCAGAAGACCGGACCCGCCGGCACCGCCCGAAGCCCTTCGACCAGCGTATGCAGCGACGACGGCGTCCGGCACTCCACCACCGAAAGAGGCGGTCCGAACCGCGCTTCGGCAAGGAGGCGTACCACCGCGGGGAAATCGGCCCGCACAGCACAGGTCAGACTGGGGCAGCCTAGGGAGGCGAAGGTCTCGAGCAACCGCACGATCTGGGGGCGGCCGGCTACCTCCACGAGAGGCTTCGGCACCCGAACGCCCCCGGCCGCAAGCCGCGACCCCTCTCCCCCGGCGAGGATCAGCCCGTGCACGTCAGTCCAGCACCTGTTCGACGTCCGGGAGGCGCGCGATCCGGGCCGTGGCGACGAGGCCCCCCGGCGGGCTGCGGTCGGGCGGCGCGAGCCAGCACGTCCGCATCCCCAGCGCCGCGGCGGCGCGGACGTCCGCTTCGAAGTTGTCGCCCACCATCCACGTCCGCTGTGGCGACACGCCCAGCGCGTCCAGGGTGTGTGTGAAGATGCGCGCGTCGGGTTTGCTCCACCCCACCAGGGCCGAGTCGCTCATCACGCTGAAGAATCTCGCCAATCCGAGCTCCTGCAAACACGGCTGCAGGTTGCCGGTGAAGTTGGACACGACTCCGAGCTTGTAGCGCCGGGCGAGTCGCTCCAGCACGGGAGTGTTGCGTGTCACGATCGCGAGCGCATCCGCGTGCAACCGCTGCGCGATCACCCCGGGGTCCACACGGTCGGGCAGGAATCCGGCCAGCAAACGGGCTTGCGCGTCGATCGCGGCGCGGAATCCGAGCGCTCGAATGTCGGGCAACCGCGCGACAGCCGTGTCGGAGGCCTTGAAGAAGGTCTCGAACGCCGCGAAATCCAGGCCACCGCCCACGGCACGATAGGCGGCGTGGAACCGAGGACTCCAGTGAACGCCATCCGCGTCGAGCGTCCCGCCGAAGTCGAACAGCACGACGTCGGCGGGAGGCTGCCTAGTGGCGGTCGTGCGCGGCGCGCTCGTGAGCGCCCATCTTCATGGGCATCGCGCCCCCCCCTTCGCCATCGACTTGTCCGCCATCCGCATCATGTCGTGCCCGTGCCCGTCCCCCTCGAGCCGCATGTAGTGCCGGTAATCCGCTTGATAGAGGGAATCGCGGGGGTCCGCAGCCGGCCAGGTGACTCCGTGATCGGGAACGAACAGCCCGCCAACGACCCCCATGCCTCCATCTGGAATGGGCGCGCCGGTGGGATTGTCGTAGGACACGCTGATGCGATAGCGGTGCTCCGGCACGATGTGAACGCCGAGCCGGGTCCAGCCGTACAGCTTCGCGACCGGAATCGATTCGATCTGGCCTGCCGCATCCGCGACCGGGGAGGCACGGTAGATAACTCCACCCGACGTCACGTCGGTGAATTCGATCACGCGCCCGTAGTCGTGCATGTGCCCGCCCAGGCCGACGATCTTTCCGGGCACCGCCGGGCTGCCCTCGTACGAGCGCGAAGACCGCCCGGGGGGGAGCGCGAACGACTTGTCGCCGACCGGAAACGCGACATCCATCTGCCACGGCGAGGCGGAAAACAGCGGCCACGGACGCCGCGCGGGCGTGAAGCGCATGACGAGACGCACCCGCGCCTGCCGATAGGCCGTCGGGGTCATGTTCTCGACCATCGCGCTCGCGACGACGTGCTCGCCCTGCTTGAGCGGCAGCCCGAACAGCAGACGTGGCAGCTGGATCGCTCCAGTCTCGTGTCCCGCGGCCAGGAGGCGCCGCGAGATCGGGAGAAACAGCTCGCGGTGGTCCGGGTCGATGAGATTGAAATGATGGATCAGTTCGTCGGGGAGTGCGTGCCCGGCGCTGTCCACCACCTGAACCCGGAAGCCATAAATGGATCCCGACTCGGGAATCTCGAGTGTTGCCACCGGAGGTTGTGCGATCGCGTGATGCGGCGTTCGCGCGGGCAGGTCCATGGGCGCAAGGTCGAGGACGAGCGTGCCGTTCGCGTCGTCCAGGAAGATGCGGGGACCGGGGGCTTCGAGCGGCGCCGATCGGTCGCCGGCTGACAGGAGGACGAATAGTCCGAGGAAGAGGTGTCGAGTCATAGCGCGGGAATTGTAATCACGAGACGGCGCGCCGGGCAACGGACCCGCTTTCACGAGCGGACCCGCGCCACCGCTGCCACAATCGCCTCCGGCCGCTCCTCCTGGATGAAGTGCCCCACCCCTGGAATGCTGTCAACCGTGAACGCTGGGAGCGCTTCCGCGAGGACGCCTACCTCTCTTTGGCTGATCCCTCCGTCATGCGGCGCGGTCCCGACCAGGAGCCGGACAGGACACCGTAACTCCGAGAGATGGGGACGCAACCGCTCCGGCTCACGTCGCTCAGCCATTGTGACGAACGCCTTGAGCGTCGCGTCCAAATCCCGGGCCGCCCCCTGGGTGTAGCCATCCACTACCGCGTCGCTCACCCAGGTCGTGTCTCCAGACTCCTTGATCAGCTGCGCCCGGACCTTCCTGCGCACGCGGCTGACGCCGCCGAACAGTTTGATCCATGGCGCGAACGCCATCGCGCGGCGAAACGCGGGCGTGGCAGCTCGCTCGGCGGGACCCCCGTCGATCGAGACGATCCCGACGACGAGGTCCGGGCGCCGGTAGGCCATGCGGTACGCCATCGACGCGCCGAGTGAGTGGGCGATGACGATCGCGCCCCGCACGGCGAGCCGGTCGAGCGCCGCGGCGATGCGGTCGGCCTGGGCCGTAAGGGAGTAGTCAGCGTGCTCGGGGCGCGCCGACGTGCCGATGCCGAGTGGCTCCACCACGATGACGCGGTACCCGGCCTGAGTCAGGAGCGGGACGAGCCGACGGTACCCGAAAGCCGAGCCGATCAAGCCCGGCACCAGCACCACAGGATCGCCATCGCCCGCCACCGTGACCGTGAGCGACTCGGCCGCCGAAAGCGGGAGCGTGAAGGTCCGAATCGTATCCGCCAGGAGCACGAGCCCGAGTAGCCACATAGTTCAGTCCGTTCGACGAGCGGCACTCCCGTTGAGTGGCCGGTAGAGGTCTCCGTAGCGCCGCCACAGCCACGCGAGCGCCGCGGCCACATCGCTTCGCCCCACGGTGAGCGCCACGAGACCCGCTCCGACGCCGAGCAGCAGCCACGTCGGAATCGGGACGAGCACGCCGAGACCGGCGATGACTAGCAGGCGCGGGAAACGGCCCAGTGCCACCGCCGCGAGAAACTTGTGGAGCGGATATCTGCCGAGCGGCGCGAGGATTCGTACCGCGGAGTCGGGAATCGGGGAAAAGATCACGAATGCGGTCGTCCAGAACGGGGCACGCAAGAACGCCCCGACAGTCCAACGCACCCCGGAGCGCTGTTTCAGCGCCGCGAGTTTCGGAAGCTCCACAGCCCAATCCACCAGCCGATAGTTGAGCGCTTCCGCGAGCGACGCCCCCAGCGTGCCGACCACCGCCAGCAGCCAGGCTGGGTAGAACCGCACGTAATAGAGCAGCGCGGTCTCGAAGGCAGTGGGCAACAGCGGCGACAGCGGGCCGTGCACCACCATAGCGACCACGAGGAACGCGAGCAGCTTCATGCGAGCAATCCCGCGTACCGCCAAGCCACGAGCGCGAACACGGCCCCTTCGAGAATCCACGGCCACGGCTGGCGGTAGTAGCCGAAATACATGCTCCGTCCCCAATACCCGGTGTTTTTCCAGAGATTGAGCGTGAAGCGGTGCCGGCTGAACGGGAGGAGGACGGGGATCCCCGTGTCCGTCGGCAGGTCGGCGATTACGTGCGCCGCGATGCTCGCGAACGCGAGAGCGCCGAGCCAGGGTCCGAACAGGACCGCCGCGACAGCACCGACGGCGGCGCAGAACGCGAGACTGTGGCTCCAGGTCCCATGAAACTCGGACGGAGCCCAGCCGGCGCGGATGACGAGTGAGTCAGCGTTCGGCAGGAATTGCGCCGCCCCGACGATGGCGTACGTCTCCGGGCGCGGGTCGAGGGAAGCGATCGCGAGCGCGATCCCGAGGTGGCCGAATTGCATCGTGTCTCCCAGTGCGAGGAACGGGAGGCACGATCGGTCCACGGTCTCAAGCCGGTTTCAAGCAGGAGCCGCGGTGCGATAGCGACGGGCTTGTCCGGGGGTGACCATTTCCTGGAGGAGAACGGCGCGCTCGATCGGCGCCACGAACACGTAGCCGCGCCCGTCGGCCACGAGCCAGCGATCCCATTCGAGCCGATCGAGCGCTTCGTCCACTACCCCTTGCGGCAAGGCGGTGGCGCGTGCCAGGCGATCCGCGCCTGAGCGCTCTGCGAGCGCGGCCGCCGCGCCGAGGACCTGCTGCGCGAGCTGCGGCAAGTCGCGGAACCGCTGGCAGATCACCCCGATGATGGCCGGTGGGAGGTCTCCGGGGAGCGAGTCGACGAGGGTGCGCTTGGGTGACGGCCACGCTCCCGCCTCGGGCGACGGCGCGAACCCGGCGACCACGGCTTCGAGCATCGCGACGGCCAGGAGCGGAATGCCGGCGGTGTCCGCTTCGAGCCGCCGCACGATCCGCTCGGCGTCAGACGCGGTGTAGTGAGGGAGCGCCCAATCGACGAGTGCCCGCAGCGCGTTCCCGTCAAGCCGCTCCAGGCGCACGACAGCGCCCTCCAAGTCTCGGCCCACGCGGGCTCGCAACGCGTCGAGGCGCTCGCCACCAGGCGAGCCCCGAGCGACGCCGAGGAGCAGCAGGATGGGTCGCGTCGTGGCGTCCCGCGCCAGCGTCGGGAGGGTCGCCAGCAGCTGCCCATCCATCCACTGCGCGTCGTCGACCGCGAGAAACACCGGCCGCTCCGCCGCTACGGCACGCAGGGCGGCTCCGAGCGCGGCACCCGGCGAGGCGGCCGGTGTCGCTGGGGGATATCTCCCTGCAAGATCTGGGTCGAACTGCCTGAGTGCCGCGAGGGCTTCCGGCGGCGCCCCGGCGAGCCCCGGCGCATCTCCCAACCCTCCGGCGAGGAGACCCGCGAGACAACCCCAGGGCGCCGACCCATCGGACGGCACGGCGCGAGTCGCGACCACCGTGGCCTCGTCCAAGCGGGCGCGCGCGAGCAACTCCTCGATGAGCCGGGTCTTCCCTTCTCCCGGCTCCCCCTCGAGGATCACGACCTGTCCGTGCCCCGCCCCTTCCTGCGCACGCCGCCACGCGGCGGAGAGCGCCGCGAGCTCGGCGGCGCGGCCGACGAGGGGCACACGGGCGCGCGCCGCAGCCGGCGCGGCGATGACCCGACGCCCAACGCGGGCGTCGCGGATCCGTTCGATCAAGCGGGTGGTTTCACCGCTCCATGATGCGCCAAGGGCCTCGCGCAGCGCGCGCGCAAGCCCCTCCGCTACCTGCATTGCTCCGGCCCGGTCGCCGGAGAGCGCCAGCGCACGCATGGCGGTGCGAGCCGGGCCCTCGGCCGCTCGATCGAGCGCGACCGCCCGCAGTGCGGTCCGCGCCGCACCGGTCACGTCGCCTCGATCGAGTTCCGCCGCCGCGCGCTGCTCCAGCGCCTCGAGGGCGCGCGTTCGCCACATCAGGCGCTCGGCGGCGAGCCAGTTCTCGAAGTCGCTCGCTTCGGGAATCGCCAACCCCTCGAGGAAGTCCCCATCCACGAGCGCGGTAGCCGCCGTCCAATCGCCGCGCGTGCACAACTCCTCGAATCGATCGCAGTCGAGCGACACCGAGTCTGCCGTCAAACCCACCTGGTCCACGTCGGCGCGAACGCTCGCGTCGCCCAACACGCGGCGAAAGACGCGCAGCGCTTCGCTGAGCGAGTGGCGAGCCTGCTTTTCATCACGGTCGCTCCACAGCAGGCCGATCAGGTGGTCGCGCGTGCGGCTGCGGCGTGGGCTGCGGGCCAGATACACCAGCAGGGCAACATGCTTGCGCCACAGCAGCTCCGCGGGGGCATCCGCCCCGGCTACCGTGATCCGGACCGGGCCGAGCACACGGCAGGACACGGCGGTCATGGCGCCCCGATTATCGGGGCCGCTGCGACCCCCGGCAAGAGACGCTACATTCTTCTGCCAGATGCAACCGCCTGCCCTCGATGCCGTCCAGCGTGCGGTCGGTGACCGCTACGAAGTTTTAGGTCTCGTCGGTACCGGCGGCATGGGCTCTGTGTTTCGGGCTCGCCACCGCACGCTGGGCCACATCGTCGCGGTCAAGGTCCTGCCTCCCGAAGTCGCGGCGAGCGCCATGCGTCAGGAGCGTTTCCGTCGCGAAGCCAGACTCGGCGCCTGCCTCGACCATCCCAACATCGTGCGCGTGTACGACTTCGACACGCGCAACGGAATCACCTTCCTCATTATGACCTTCGTGCGGGGCGACACCTTCGAGGATCGGCTCCGCGGCCGGCATCAGACGGTGCCGCAGGTGCTCCGCGTTGCGCGGGAAATCGGGGATGCGCTGGCGTACGCCCACCGCCGGGGGATCGTGCACCGCGATGTGAAACCGTCGAACATCCTCATCGATGAGGACAGCGGGCGGGCGCTCCTCGCGGACTTCGGCATCGCTCGCGCGGACGGCGCCGAGGAGCCGTCTCTGACGGAGCCCGGAGGGGGGATCGGCACCCCTGGCTATATGGCCCCGGAGCAAATGGGATGCGGGCGGGTGGACGGGCGCGCCGATCTCTACTCGCTGGGCGTGGTCGCGTTCGAGGCCCTCACAGGCGGGTTGCCGACCTTCCAAGCCCAACTCGCCGCGCTCGCCCGCACCTTGCGGGCGGTCCGACCCCGCCCGGCCCCCCGGCTTGCGGCTGCGGTGGTCGCACCCCTCGCCCAACGGCCCGACGACCGGCCGGCCACGGCGACCGCGTGGCTCTCGCAACTTGACGCCGCGACGCGCCCGGCGTGGCGGCCCTGGGCGGCGGTCGCCATCGTGGCGGTGATTGGCGCAGCGGCGCTGCGCCTCGTCACGGGTGCGCACGGGGGCTGTCGGCTCGCGCGTGACGAGCCGACCCGCCTGGCGGTCATGCCGTTCACTGTATTGGGCACCGCACCGTATCCCGCGCGACAATTGCCGGAATATTTCATCTCACGATTCCGGCCGGTGGAGCAGTTGAGCGAGGTCGTCTCCTTCGGCCAGGTCGCCGCGCAAATCGGGACCGATGCTCCGTCCAACGCGGAGGCACAAGAGCTCGCCTGTCGGCTCCGTGCGACGTTCTTCGTCAAGGGAAGCGTCGCCTATGCGGGACCGACGGTCACGCTGACCGCCACGCTCTACGAAGGCGCACGCGCCCGTCGCAGTGGCACGGCCGCGGGCCGCGTCGGCGCCGAAGAATCAGCGATGATGGATCGGGTGTGGGCGGCACTCTACCCGGAATTCACGCCCAGTTCCGACGTGACCCTGCCGAACGGTGGCCCCGAGGCAGTTGCCGCGTACCTGAACGCCGAGGCGGCGTTCCGTCGGGGGGACTACGGCACCGCGCGAGATGAGTACGCGCGGGTCATCCGGGCCGACACGGACTTCGCCATCGGCCGGCTGCGACTCGCCCTTGTCACCACCCATGTCGACCCGACGGAGCAAGGCTTGTACTTCGGGTCCGCCCTCCGTGGAGCGGAGCACCACCAGCAGGGCTTGTCGACGGCGGACAGTTTGCTGCTGGACGGGTTCAAGTTGTTGCTCGCAGACGGTGATGGCCTAGCGGCGGTCGACCGGTTCAAGCGCGCCACCGAGCAGGCTCCCCGGTACCCGCAGGCCTGGTACGTCCTTGGGGAGTTCTACATTCATTTCGGAGGCCTCTTCGATCAACCGGTCGCTGAAGCCGGGGTCGCCTTCAACCGTGTGCTCGACATCGATCCGCGATTCACGCCGGCCATGGCACACCTGATCGCGCTGGCGTACCAGACCGGCAACCGAGTCGAGACCGCGGACCTCATTCACCGCTACCTGAGGATCGACTCCACCTCGGTGGTAGCCGAGGTCGTCGGGATCGCGGATACCATGATACTGGGTACTGCCCCCGATCAGCTGGCCGTGCTCCGAACCGTGTGCCGGCACAGCTTTATCGTGCTGCAGGATCTCGCACTCCAGGCGGCGGTGTTCGGCACTCGTGAGCAGAGGGAAGGGCCCGCCCGTTCGCTGCTGCGTTGCCTCGAACGGCGCGGGGCGACGGACGCCGAGCGGCGAGTCGCCCTTCGCATGGCGGTGGCGGCCGACCTTGCCGCCAGCTGGCCTGACAGCGCCCGCACGCTGCTGGTGGGCGCGACCGGCGCGTGGGCTGCCGAGGAGCGCGACCTCTGGGTGCTCGTCGTCCGCGCCGCCCGCGTGGCGACGCTGGGAGACGCGACGGCCGCCGCGGATCGCGTGAGCGCACGCGTCCGGGCGGGGGCGGACACGGATGCGGTCGCCCACTGGGTGCTGGCGCGGCTTGGGGTCGAGTCGCGGCGGCACACCGTTGCACTTGCCCGGCTGGCGCCGCGGGGTCCCGTTGCGGCGAGCCTCACGGCCGATCTCCAAGCGCAGGAGGCGTTGCAACGCGGCGACACGACACGCGCACTGCGCTTATGGGACGGGGCCACCCGTCGCTACGCCGTGATGAGCGCGCCGTTTGGGCTCGTCGCCTCACTCTGGCCGTTGCGGCTCGACATGGCGCGCGTAGCGGTGGCGCGGAATGACACAGCGACCGCCGTGCGCGCTTGCGGGACCTTCGAGACGCTTATCGGCTACGTGGATCAGGTGGCGCAGCCGGAGATCGAGCGGCTGTGCCGGAAGGGTGCGCCGGGCTGAACGTCGTCACCACGCCGCCGTGATCCGACGGCCACATGGGGACTCATCAAACCCTCCGTCAGGGACCGGGCGAGAAGGGTCGCCCGGCCCCGTCAAGAACGGATCAAGTGCATCGGGGCAGCGGGTCGGGAAAGCTGGTCATGAATCGATTCCGGCTCCAGCAGTTTCCGACTCCGGCCGGAACCCACAGCAGGTCCACCGCGGGGACGAACGGGATCGGCGACGCGACCGCTCCGTTGCGAATGACGAGGTTGCCCACGATACGGTCGAAGTCCGGGTCGGGCTCGATGTCGCTGAACGCTTCGGGAGGCAACCCGGCGAGCTGACCCAGCACCAACGTGCTCGCCACCCCGATCCCGACGAAGTGATTGCCGGTGACCAGGTTCTCGGCGACGGTCACGTGGTCGGCTCCGACCACCAGGATGCCCGATCCCGTCGGCACGAATGACGCGAGATCGCCTGGGGGCGCAAAGTTCGGATGATTGTTGTCGTGGACTCGATTCCCGGCAACCAGCACATCGCTCGATGTCTTGGCGTCGAGCCCAGGCAGGAGCACCACGAGAATGCCAACGACGTTGTCGTAGGTATCGTTGCCGAGGGCCTGTACGTGCTGCGAGTTCTCGAACTCGATCCCGTTCACGTTCGCGAATGTTACGCTCGCGAGCACGGCGACGTTCGTGTCCTGGCCCACGTAGATCCCCGTGTCGTTGTGGCCCGACGCGCGGCATCGCTCGATCACTCCGTCCCGCGAATGCACCGGAAACAGGCCGTACTCGCCGTTGTCCTGTGCCGTGACCTGCGACAGCAGGAAGCCGCGGACTCCCGTGAGCAACACGCCATTCTCCTCGAAGCCGCGCACGGTGACGTTCACGAGCGCGAATCCGTCGCTCCCCGGCGCGACCGTGATCCCGTTCTCCTCGCCACCCGGATTCTCGACCACCACGCCACTCCCGCGATCCCCGCGGCCAACGAGCTTGAGCCGCGGCACCATGACATGCACCGCTTCGGCATACCTGCCCGGCTCGATCGCGATCACGTCGCCCGGACGCGCCGCGTTGACGGCCGCCTGGATCGACTCCCCGGGGTGCACGACGGTGGTGGAAGGTCCTACCCGGTCCGACGACACCGCGGGCGGTTCCGCGAGCCGGCCGGAGGCGTCGCATGCGGCGACGAGCAGCAACACGATAAGACGACCGTAGGAACTCATGGATCCTCCTGTTGACGCACGACGTCGACGCCGGCGGCGTCTCGGATTCGTTGACGCTCCCCTTCCATGGCCATGTCCCGATCGATCACCGCTCCGACGATTGGGGCGACGAACGCATACCCTCGCGATTCGGCGGTAAGCCAGTGCTGCCACTCCAGCTCGTCGAGCGCCTGAGCCAGCGCGTCTCCTCCCACGCCCGAGGCCCGGTGGAGCGTTGCTGCGCTCACGCGCCCTCCGAGAACCGCCACGACCCGGAGCGCGAGCTGCGCGTTGGCCGAGAGTCGGCGGTAGTTGACGCGGATCGCTCCCACGACATTGTCGGGGAGCTCACCCGGCAAGGTGTCGTTGAGTGTCCGGTCCGTCTCCGGCCAGGCCTTGCCACCGTCGCGCAAGTCCAGGCCTGCGGACACGGCGTCGAGCAGGGCGGTGACGAGGAGCGGAATGCCGGCCGAGTCGGCGAGCACGCGTCGAGTCAGCCGATCCAGCTGTTCGGAGCCGTAGGAAGGCAGCGCGCGACGGGCGAGCTCGCGCACGGCATCGTCACCGAATGCCTGCAGACTCACGCTGGTCCCGGCGAGCTGACGCCCCAGCCGTGCGCGTAGCTCATCCAGCTCGGGGCACGACGCCTGCCGCATGACGGTCAACACGCAGAACACCGGCGACCGTGTGAGGTCGCGCGCGGCGGCACCGAGCGCAAGGAGCGACTCTCGGTCGAGCCAGTGGACGTCGTCCACCAGTACCATGACCGGCTGTTGGTCGGCGATCGCCGAGAGCAGTTCCGAGAGGGCCCGGCTCGGCGCTTCGAGGGGTTGTGAGCCGCGCAGTTGTCCGAGCATCGGGGGCGGTGCGCCGGCCGCGCCCGGGGCCTCGAGCAGACCACCCCGTGCCATACCGAGTACACCGCTCCACGGCTCGCCGCGGTCGGCTTCGACGGCTCGCACGGCGGCCACCACGGCGCCGTCGAGGCGGGCCCGAGCAGCGAACTCTTCGGCAAGGCGTGTCTTGCCCGCGCCTGGGTCTCCTTCGATGACGATGACCGTGGCTCGCGACTCGGCACGGCACGCCGCCCACGAGTCCACGAGCGCCTCGAGCTCCGCGGCGCGCCCCACGAGCGGGCCTCCGGCACCTCCAAGCCCATGCGACGCCGCGGCCGCGGGGGCCGCCGGCAGTCGCCACGTTCGCTCACGGCGCACGCGCTCGGCGAGCGCGTGTGTTTCCGCGTCCGGCTCTGCGCCCAGCTCCTCCTTGAGCCTGCGCGCGAACGCGCCGAACAGGGCCAAGGCCCCCGCCCGGTCACCCGCGAGCGCCAGGCCGCGCATCGCCGTGCGGACCGCGACTTCGGGCCGCCAGTCGAGGACTCGTGCGCGCCTGATCGTCTCGTTCGCCGCCCCGACATCGCCCATGGCCAGTAGTTGGTCCGCCCGGCGTTCGAGCACTTCGACGGACCGCCGGCGCCAGTGGTCGCGCTCCGCGGCCAGCCAGGTGTCGAACTCCGAGGCGCCGGGCACGCTGAACCCCTCGAGGAATTCCCCCTGCACGAGGCTTGCCGCGCGCGCGTAGTCTCGCGCGGCCACGAGCGTCTCGAGCGTGTCCGTATCGAGCTCGACCGCGCCGGGGAGGAGGCGCACCTGCGCGGCGTCGGACTCGAGGCCGCCGATGCCGATGGCTTTCCGCCACTGCCGGACCGCCTCGTTGAGCGAATGACGCGCGTCGTGTTCCGGTTTGTCGGTCCACAACAATCCGACGAGATGCTCGCGCGTCCGGGCACGCTTGGGGGACCGTGCGAGGTACACCAGCAACGCAAGATGTTTGCTCCAAAGGAGCGCCGCCGGCGCTTTCCCCCCGTTCACGCTGACCTCGACCGGACCGAGTGCGCGGACGATGATCACAAGCGCTGCTTGCAGCCCATCGTCATCGCGCGTCGAGCGGCGCTATCGGCGCGGGCGCGATAGCGTAAGTCGCCCTGTGCCCACGCCGTGGCGAGGCGCCACCGTGCAAGCGTCGCAAATGCCCAATCCATATCGGCAACCTGCGGCGGGCCGCTTGGCCGGCCCCATGTCTCGAGCCGTGGGACGCCGGACCACAGCCGCCATCTCAGATGCGGAACCGCTCCACGGCGACCCTTCGTCGCCAGAGCGGCACGCACCCGCTCGAAGAACGCGGACATGACTGGCCCGCAGAACATCCGGGCCCCAGGGGGGAAAGTCAAACGGCCCCGGTCGGGCCGGGGCCGTTCGTGTCGCGACGCTTCCTGTGCTTACTGGACCGTGATCGCGATATGCATCCCAAGCGCGACGTGCGGCAGGCAATAGCCCTTGTAGACCCCGGCTGGGGCGCCAGCGAACGAGACGTCGTACTTCTCATTCGGCTGTGTGACGAAGGGCCCCGTCAGATCACTCATCGGGTTCGGCATCCCCTTCTTCAGTGCTTCGGCCGCGCCCTTCGGAATCGAATCGCCGTAGAAGGCGACATCGTGCGGACCGCCGGATACGTTGATGAAGCGGACGGTCGTGCCGGTCTTGATGGTGAGCTTGGCGGGCTCGAAGGCAGCCATGCTGGTGCCATTGCCGGTCATCTTCACTTCGACCACGGCGCCTGCCGGCTCAGCGGTGGCTGCGGCTGCGGGCGTGTTGGCCGGCGTGGCCGCCTCGGCCTCCGACGCCGCGGACTTCTTCTCGCCGCCGCAGGCGACTACCGCGAACGCGACGAGAGTCGAAAACTGGGTGAACCGCATTGCAGACTCCTCCGGAAACGATGACAGGACTACGCTTGTGAACGGGTTCACAATATACCCGGGCGCCTGCAAAACGGGAGTCCGCAGCGCCTCGTGCGCCCGTTGCGTTTTTGCACCACCGCGACGACACTCAGCGAATGACCGACTCGCCCGTCCCGCTCATCCCGGCCGCCGACCTCGCGCAGCGCCTCGACCAGGGGCAGCGCGTGCAGGTGCTCGACATCCGTGCCGCGGACCGCGTGGCGCAAGGACGAGTCACGCTCGGCGCAACGCTCGACTTTCGCGCGCTGGCAGCGTCGCACCTGTACCAGCTCCCCACGCTCGAGTCCCTGGGCCTCGACCCGCGCGCGCCGGTGGCGGTCATCTGCGGGCACGGCAACTCGAGCGCCAAGGCCACCCGGTTCCTGCGGGAGCGCGGCTTCGAGGCGTATTCGGTGGCCGGCGGCATGGCAGCGTGGGAAACCGTCTACCTGCCGCGCCGCATCTTCCCCGGGCCGTCCCCCGTTCCCGCGATCGGGCATCTCATTCAGATCGACCGCGTGGGGAAAGGTGCGTTATCGTACGTGTTGGTGAGCGACGGCGACGCGGTCGTCGTCGATCCCGGTCGGCACCTCGAGCCGTACGAGGCGTTGCTCGACCACCTCGGCGCGACCGCGGCGGCGGTCATCGACACCCACATGCACGCGGACTACTTGAGCGGCGCGCGCGCCGCCGCCGCGCGCTGGCAGGTCCCCTATTTCGTGCACCCTGACGATGCGCGCTCGCCCTTCGACGGCACCCAAGGGCGCTTCACGTACCACCCCCTCACCGAGGGCGACACGCTGGCGTTCGGCCGGGCAACGCTCGTGGCGGCTCACGTCCCGGGCCACACATTGGGCAGCACTGCCCTCGTTGTGGAGAAGTCGTTCGCCCTGACGGGCGATTTCCTGTTCGTGCGCTCGGTGGGGCGCCCCGATTTGGGCGGACACCGCGACGCCTGGGCGGCACAGCTGTGGAACAGCCTGGAGCGGGTGCGAGGCGAGTGGCCCGGGGACCTTCTCGTCCTGCCGGCCCACTACGCGAGCGAAACCGAACGGCGCGCAGACCGCGGCGTCGCCGCGCGGTTCGACGTCATTGGCGCCACGAACGAGGCGATGTCGCTGAAGGATCGAGAGGCGTTTCTCGAGTGGGTGCGGGAACACAGCACGCCACCGCCCGACAGCTACAGGACGATCAAGCTTGCGAACCTAGGGCTCGCCGAAGTCTCCGATGCAGATGCGGAGATGTTGGAATTCGGGCCGAACGCGTGCGCGGTCTCTTAACGGCTGCCGCCCATCATCCCACAGGCGCTTGCAGCAGGACGTATACCCAGTCCGTTCCCCCGAGGGTGTGCATGCCGTACGGCACGCCCGCAGGAATGTGGACGAGATCATTCGCGTGGACTTCGATCCGGTCGCCATCGAGCTCCATGACGCCGCGACCGGCGAGGGTGAAGACCAGTACCCCCGTCTCCTCCTCGACCGACACCGGCACGGTCCCGCCCGGTGCCATGACGGTGTGCTCGAACCGCAGACCTTGCAGCATGCCGGGGAGGTTGAGCAGGGTGTGGCGCCGCAGCTCGTCGACGCTGCTCGGGAGCTTGCTGAGGCGCCGATAAGTGTAGCGCGGCACGGGTTCCGTCCAGTAGGGCGCCGTAACCTGACGTCGAGGTGGCGTCGGCGGCACCCAAGATGAGCATATCGCGGTCTCCACCGCAACCCCTTCACGCGCCACGACGTACCCCTCCCGCCGGACACGCCGTGTGCAACCAGCGGAGCGCTGGGCGTCTCTCATGACGTCCTCTTACGGGAAGCATCGCCATGCTGGCCGCACCTCGCCTGCTCGGAATGGTTTGGGTTGCCGTCCTCGCCGTCGCGCCTGCCGCTGTCGCGGCGCAGGGTTGGATCGAGCCGATCATGCCCGTCCCCCTGCCCTCGGCTCCGCGCAGCGGGATCGACAAGGTCCGCAGCGCAGTCCAGGTTGCTGTTTCGGGGCGCGTCGCCCGCGTCACCGTGGAAGAGTGGTTTCGTAACAACGGCCCGATGCTCGGCGAGGGCAACTACCTGTACCCGTTGCCCGGCGAAGCCGTATTCAGCGACTTCTCCCTCTGGCAGGGCGACCGGGAGCTCAAGGGCGAGCCGATGGACGCCGCCCAAGCGCGGGCCATCTACGAGGAGATCGTGCGCCGGAAGCGCGACCCGGCCTTGATCGAGCTCGCAGGTCACGGAATCCTGCGCGCGCGGGTGTTTCCGATCGGACCCGGGGAAACCCGGAAGATCACGCTCCGCTACACGCAGATGCTCGACCGCGTAGGCGACGCGTGGCGGCTGCGATACACGGCCGGAACGGGGCCTGGTGCAGCCGCCTCTTCGAGCTTCCGTATCCTGCTCGATAGCGCTGCCCGGTTCGGCGACCCCTACTCCCCGACGCACCGCTTCACGTCGACTCGCAGCGGCGACGGCCTCGAGCTCACGCTCGCCGACACGAGCGCGCAAGGGGGACGGGGAGACTTCGAATTGTTCCTCCCGCTGG
>Ga0137382_10000257_pt1 | contig 22204 bp, 16 predicted proteins | sample SagtaG_15_FD_104816 | JGI IMG/M metagenome (GOLD analysis project Ga0137382, IMG submission 104816) | Vadose zone soil microbial communities from Sagehorn Ranch, Mendocino, California, USA - Sage2_R_20_16 metaG | ecosystem: Environmental > Terrestrial > Soil > Vadose zone | place: USA... | reverse complement strand
AGGCTGCAAACGAAAAAAGATTCAATTCCCATAGCCGTTAGATGGGTGCAGCCACTAGCCCGCATCCGCCGCAACCGCCAGCGCCCACCTTCAAACGGCTCTATCGAACGCGCGCGGAACACCGCGCCCGGACCTCACGCTTTTGTGAAAAAACGCGCCTCCGATAGAGCACTAGCGTTTGCCAGGAACTTGCCGTCTTTTACCTGCCCACCAAATCGAAGTCTTTGACATTCTCCCGGTCAAACTCGATCGAAAAGCCTTTGAGTTTAACGATTTCCGTGAATGCCTGACTCTTCCATTGCCATTCGACCGTGATGTCGCCACCGTCCACCGTCTCTTGTTCGAGGGGAATCTGGCAGGGAACTTCACTCCTTTTTGGAAACCACGCATAGATAGACACCGTGTAATTTCCAGCCGGAATGCCTCCAAAAAGATATTCGCCCTTTTCATCGGTTCTCGTATCGAAATGCCTCGCCTTGTCCGTTTCGCTAGTGAGCAGGATGTAGCTGTTGGAAATCGGCTCACCGGAATCTGAGCGGAAAACTTTGCCTTTGATGGGGGTTAGTTTCACGAAAGGCTCAGCCGCCGTGAAGATGAGGTCGTCGGGATACTGCGACCGGATTCGCAAGCCGTGCTCTTGGAGCCTAAGCTCCTGCTTTTCAGGTTCCAGATTAGATGCGATGTGGTTCCCAGTCTTGGAGTCGCGCAACATCAGCCGAAAGCTCGCTCTTAGTTCCGAAGAAGAAGCTTCAGCGTCGACGCTGAAATAGGGCAAATCGACTTGAAACATCCCGTTCGCGTCTGGAGAGACTGTTGCGAGGTGAAACCCAGTAACAAACCCATCGGCACTGCCATAGAAGCCATGCGCCCAATAAGCCATGTAGGTGACAACCAACTCGGCATTAGTATCCCTAACCAATGCGTCTGGCACGATATGTCCCGAAAGCTTAACGGTCTCGACGGATTGACATGGGAACTCCTGGCTGACTCTGGAATGTTCTGCCAGGGGGATAACAAACTGTTGAATTTCGCAACCCGAGGCGTAAACAATCATCCGAATTTCAGTCGCGGCCTTGCCATCCACCCTGGTGGGAATCTCGTAAGAATGCACTCCGGTTCGCTGCGCCGCCAAGCCGCCATTACCTCCGAAGGGGCCAACCAAAAAATATGAAATCTGAACTGTCTCCGAGAGGATGTCCGGAGGAAGTGAAATGGACACAGACGGCAAGAAGGTCGCGGTTTTTGGAGTTTGCGCTGACTGGGGAAGCAAGCCAGCCATGCCTACGAGAATCGCAAGAACCCAACCAACCACACGGCCCTCCCGGCACAACTGATTTGCTACACAGCCTGCCACAAATCATAGCGCCATTTTGCCGCTAGTTTTCAAGTGCCCAGTAAGTCACCTAACCGGATATTGTCGTCCTAGTACGTCACTTCTCCAGTTGCCACGTTAAAGTTGATGTTATCACCCTGATTTTGTTCGCAATCGCATGGTCGGTTCTGCAGCGCCTTCGTCATCTCCTCAAACTGATACGCCACCAGATTCAAATAAAAATTATCCAAGTCGCCGGCGTAAACGGGGATCTTTCCCGCAACTTCGGACCGAGCGTGGCCCAGTTCGTTTGCAAGTTGTACCTCAAATCGTAGCCATGGCCGCGCATATACAGCGCCACACAATGATCAGTCTTGACGGTCGGCTTGTTCCACAGCGGCTGCGCCACCAATAATCATTCTTAACTCGCAAATTCCGGCCTGGGAATTTAACATTGCGGTTCGTAAAACGCCGTTTCAGGAGGCTCCGAATGTCCTGCGCATCTTCTGCATTTCAACGATTTTTCGCCACGTTGTTCAGCGTTTTGCTTCTGGCCGGACTCGGCCTGTCTCAGCAGCCGGAGAAGAAGTCGAAAGCGCCTAATGAAGGCAGAGCCGGCAAGGCTGCCTCCACAGCTACGCCACAGGCCAGCCCGGCTGCAGCCGAATCGACCGGCGCAGCGGCCAGCGACGAAGAAGAAGCCAAAGGACCGTGGCATGGGCTGACCTGGCGGCTGGTGGGGCCGTTTCGCGGCGGACGCGTGCTTGCCGTCACCGGCGTGATCGGCGATCCGCATATCTATTATTTCGGCGGCGTTGCCGGCGGCGTGTGGAAGTCAACCGACGGCGGCCTTACTTGGCGTCCCATGACCGACAAGGTCAAAGACATGTCGCCTTCAATCGGCGCCATTGCCGTCGCTCCGTCCGATCCTAATGTCATCTACGCGGGCACAGGCGAGGCCTGCATTCGCGGCAACATCGTCGGCGGCAATGGTGTTTACAAGTCAATCGACGCCGGCAAGACGTGGTCGTACGGCGGGCTGCGCGACACGCAGGCCATCAGCCGCATCATTGTGAATCCGAAAAATGCCGACATCGCGTTTGTGGCCGCGCTGGGCCATCCTTTCGGTCCCAACCCGGAGCGCGGCATCTTCCGCACCGCCGATGGCGGCAAGACCTGGAGCAAGGTGCTCTATAAAGATGAGAACAGCGGCGGCATCGATCTTTCCTTCGATCCCAACAATGCCAACGTCATCTTCGCGGCGTTGTGGCAGGCGCGACGTTCTCCTTGGGACATGCAGAGTGGCGGTCCGGGCAGCGGACTGTATCGCAGCACCGATGGTGGCGCTACGTGGAAGCAGCTTATCGGCCACGGCCTTCCGGAAGGCATCATGGGACGCATCGGCATTGCGGTGGGCTATAACTCCACGCGCGCATGGGCGCTCATCGAGAACGACAGAGGCGGCCTTTTCCGCTCCGACGACGGCGGTGATGATTGGACGCTGGTGAACAGCGATCGCCAGTACCGGCAGCGCGCCTTCTACTACACGCACGTCTTCGCCGATCCGCATTCGCCCGACGGCGTGTACGTCCTGAACACCGGCATGTACCACTCCAACGACGGCGGCAAGAGCTTCCGCCCCATTCGCGTGCCTCACGGCGATAATCACGGGCTGTGGATCGACCCCGGCGATCCCAATCGCATGATCGAATCCAACGACGGCGGGGCCAACGTGAGCACCAACGGCGGCGCCAGCTGGACCACCCAGGCCAACCAGCCCACGGCGCAGTTCTATCATGCCATCACCGACAACCGGTTTCCCTACTGGGTCTATGGCGCGCAGCAGGACAACAGCTCGGTAGGGATCGCCAGCGCTGCTCGCGGAGGCATCGGCCGGGCAAGCTGGTACCCCGTGGGCGGAGGCGAGAGCGGCTACATTGCTCCCGATCCTCGCGATCCGGAAATTGTGTATGCCGGCTCCTACGGCGGCGAGATCACGCGCTACAACCACCACAGCGGAGAAGAGATGAACATCACGCCCTGGCCGGTGAATCCCATCGGCGCGGCGGCGGCCGACCAGAAATACCGCTTTCAGTGGACCGAACCCATCGTCTTCTCGCCACACGATCCACATGTGCTCTACTTTGCCGCGCAAGTGCTTTTCAAGACCAGCGATGAAGGCATGCACTGGGAGATCATCAGCCCGGATCTGACACGCAACGATAAGAGCAAACAGCAGGCGGCGGGCGGCCCGATCACTAAGGACAACACAGGCGTGGAGGTCTTTGACACCATTTTTTCCGTGGTCGAGTCGCCCGTGCAAAAAGACCTGATCTGGGCCGGCTCCGACGATGGCCTGGTTCACATCACCACGGACGGCGGCAAGAACTGGTCCAACGTGACTCCGAAAACTATGCCGGAGTGGGGCACAGTGAGCATGATCGAAGCCTCGTCGTACGATGCTGGCACAGCCTACGTCGCTGTAGAGCGGCACCGGCTCGACGACTTCTCTCCTTATATCTTCAAGACCGCCGACTTCGGCAAAACCTGGACCTCGATCTACAACGGCATTCCCGCTGGCGATTACGCGCACGCTGTCCGCATTGACAGAAAACGTAAGGGACTGCTCTACGCGGGAACGGAAAAAGGCGTGTTCGTTTCTTTTGATGACGGCGCGAACTGGCAGAGCCTGCAAACCAACCTGCCCGTGGTTCCCGTCTGGGACATCTACGTCCACAATGATGACTTGGTCGCGGCCACACACGGGCGATCATTCTGGATTCTCGACGACCTGTCGTCACTGCAGCAATACAATCCTGATTTTGCCAAAGATGATGTTCACCTCTATTCGCCGCAAACGGCGGTTCGCGCCGAATTTGGCGGCGGCTTCAGCGGAGGCGGCGGCGAAATCGGACAGAATCCCCCTTCGGGCGCGGTCATTTATTACTCGCTGAAAACCGGCATCAAGAAACCCGAGGGCAAGAAGGACGGCGAGGCGCAGGCCGATGGTGGCGCTGCCGGCGCGAAAGCTGCCCCGATCACCATGGAGATTCTCGACTCCAAAGGACAGGTCATACGCAAGTATCCGCCAAAGCCGCAGCCTTCCGACGAGACGCCCGGCGAGGAAGGCGGCTTTGGCCGTCCACAGGTGCGCGCGTTGTCGAGTGAAGCCGGCCTCAATCGCTTTGTCTGGGACTTGCAATATGAAGAGTCGAGCCGCGTGCCGCACTCACCGCTGTGGGGTGGCAACACCGATGGTCCAGTCGCGCTTCCGGGAAATTATCAGGTCAAGCTGACGGTGCAGGGCAAGTCCTACACCGCGCCGCTGGAGATCAAGCCCGACCCGCGCGTCAAAGCCGCGCAGGCCGACCTGGAAAAGCAATTCGATCTGCGGCTGAAGATTCGCGATCGCGTTACCCAGGCGCACGACACTATCAACGAGATCCGCGATATTCGCGCGCAGATCAACGCGCTCAACAAGCGCCTGGAAGGACAGCCGCAGGCCAAGGCCGTCGCCGAGGCGGGCAAGCAACTGGACAAGAAGATGACCGAGGTCGAAGAGGTGCTGGTCCAGACCAAGGCCAAGAGCAACCAGGACGTCCTGAATTATCCCATCCGCCTGAACAACCACCTGGTGGCCCTCGGGAGAGTGGTGGAGAGTGCCGACGGCGCGCCCACGCAGGCGTCCTACGATGTGTTTAATATGCTCAGCCGACAGCTCGATGAGCAACTGGCGAAGTGGCGCGAGATTCTCAATACCGATGTCCCGGTCTACGACGCTGCCGTGAAAAACCAGAATGTTCCGGCAGTGATTCTGGCCAAACCGTCCGCGGGCGTCGATTAGTTTCGCGTTTTCGTAGTCGGCTTGAGGCAAGATGATGTGGTTCTATTCTGGGAAAATGGCTGCAAAAGGAGGTCAGAAAAATTCCCTACTTACGCGAGCTGTTCTCGCGCTGTAGCGCGTCGAGTAACCGGAAATGCTGATCGGCACTTGTCCTGTTCCCGTGTTATCCGTCCAGTAACCCATTTCAACTAGGCGGGCTGGATCAGCATGATATGTTGCCGAACACAGGGGACCGGGATCTCCATCACAGCGAGATGCAGAAAGCAGCAGTATTTCGCCGAACTGAATCAACCGAAATGTGATGAGGCGCGTGTGCCGTGTATAGCGTATTTAAGAAACTTGAGAACGGCGAGTTCGTACACGGTAGCATCCCGCAAGCAGTCATGAACTGAGCACTCAGCTAGAGTGCGCCATCCGAGCCCTGCAAGTTTTGCCAGTTGCCGACCAGCGATCACCAACCGTAGGCTCACGCCCAGGCTGTGGATCTGGGCGATTTTTCTCGACCTACTCGGTCGGATTGGGGAGAAAAGTGAAAAACTATTTGATATTCGTCATATTGGCGGGAGCGGGGATGGCGCTCGGAGGTACCGAGAACGCGCAGACAGCCTCGTCCCAGGCGAACGATCCACACGTGATCAGCAATCAAGACTTGGAACTATTGCGGAAGGATATCCGTTCACAGAAAAAGCAGTTGGTGGCAGCGAACCTTAAGCTAACGGATGCAGAAGCCACGAAATTCTGGCCGGTATATGACCGATATACGGCGGACTTGATCAAGATTAATGACAAGAAGTACGGCCTGGTTCAGGAGTATGCCGATCACTGGGGGACGATGACGGACGAGCAGGCATCATCGTTTCTGCGCCAGTGGCTGGACGTAGACATTGCCATAGCACAATTGCGTCAGAAGTACGTTCCGGAAGTGGCGCAGGTGCTTAACGCCAGAAAAACAGCGACATTTTTTCAATTGGACCGTCGCATTTCGATGATGATCGATCTGCAGTTGTCATCACAACTTCCGATCGTACAGGCTCAGGAATGAACGAGTAATCCCTGCCTGCGATTGCTTTTGGCGGCTGCGGCAATACCTGCTTATTCGGCTTCGTCAATAGTTGGTCCGTGCGTTGTAATCGTGGGAGCCGCGAATAGGGGATAGGAGAGAGCAAAACTGCCCTCTTTTTGCACTATTTTGGTGCAATTTGCATGCGGGTGCGCGACGGCGTACCGTTGACGCGGAAAATTCCACACAGGGAAACGTTTCTTACGCTCCTCGGGTTCCCACCATCCTACCGGCTTTGACGAATAAACAGCATGCGGGTTAGAGGTGCTTGGATCACTTCCGTCAGATTCGACTCCTAGTCAAAGAGCGAAGATTGCTGTCTCAATCTCGTTGGTTTCGGTTTGTCGATTTCAGGGAATCCCTTGGCACGCCACAGACTTCTAAACTGCTCGATTGTCGCCGGCGCGTGGCCCGCAAAGTGATTGTTGGCGTAGGCGTAGATCAGCATCCCCGCCTCCTAATCTGGTAGCAAATACCTCCGATTCGAAGAGCGTGCATTGACGGATTTCATCCAGAGGCAGCGTCGTGCTTGATTCCGCGGGGCGCGTGCGTATGATGACGGTAGGTATCGCAGAGCCAAGACGAACTTCGGGGGAAAGGAATACGCCGATGATTCGTCACCGATACCAATCCGGCAGCTTAGTAATTCGAGGAAAGCGAAAGAAAGTCTGGGTCGCTCGTTGGAGGGAACCCGTGCTCGCGGCTGATGGAACTCTGAAAAGCATTCGACGTTCAGAGGTCATTGGCACGTTGGCGGAGTTCCCCACTAAACGGCAAGCCCGCGCTTTGCTTGAATCCCGCCTCCATGATGTCAACCACACGCTACAAAAACCGCAATCGTCCATGCAGTTCCGCGAATTCGTCCACTCACAGTGGGAGCCCGCCATCCTGCCCACACTGAAGTTTGCTACGCAACGTAACTACCGACACCTCGTACGACGCCACTTGTTCCCAGTCTTTGGGGATCAACCCCTGTGTGATATCAACCGGCAACACATACAAGGGTTTGTCACGGACAAGATGACACGGCAGAAGTTCTCCTGGAAAACATCCCTGCACCTCCGCAACTTGCTGAGCACGATCTTCAGCACGGCTGTGCATTGGGAATATATCCCGTTGAACCCTGCCACGGGCGTCAAGCTCCCTCCAAGGCCACTTCGCGGGCAGTTGCGGTTCTTGACCACCGACGAAGTGTCTCGCCTTCTAAGGGCCTTGGAGGAACCGGGACGCACTCTTGTTCTGATGGCGGTTCTAACAGGAATGCGCATCGGAGAATTGCTTGCTCTTCGCTGGAAGAATGTGGACTTCCAAAGGAAGACCATTCGCGTTCGCGAAGCGGTCTATGAAGGCCACAACTCCACTCCAAAGACACAAGGCGGCAACCGAGACATCCCCTTCGGGCCGACCCTGGAGCAAGGACTTCGCCATCATCTCGGGCGTCGTGGAACTTCAGAAGATTCACTCGTCTTCCCCAGTCGCAACGGAACTTATCTGCGACCCGGAAATCTGCGGAAGCGCTGGCTGCTCCCGGCTTGCGCGAAAGCGGAACTCCGACGTTTCAGTTGGCATGATTTCCGTCGAACGCATGCGACGTTGCTGAGCGACATGGGCGAAGCATTGAAAACGGCGCAAGCTCAACTGGGCCACGCGAGCCTCAGCACCACGGCGGAAATCTACGCGCAGGCAGTTCCTGCGTCTCAGAGAGCCGCGGTCGAGAGGCTTGAAAAGGCGGTGGGCTTCTTAGTGGACCCAAACGGACCCAAAATCGAGAGGGTGATTCATCCAGGGAGTTCGCTAATTCAGTGAAGGGCAAGCTATTAGGTGGCGCGCCCGGAGAGACTCGAACTCCCGACCCTCTGGTTCGAAGCCAGATGCTCTATCCAGCTGAGCTACGGGCGCTATCAGGCATTATAACGGTCGGAGAAGGTTTTGGGTATTGAGTCGGAGCGAATATCCGTATGAAGGCGTTGTTGCTTTCAAAATATCGTCACCTGGAGATTACCGACCTGCCCAAACCAACACCTGGGCCCGGCGAAATTTTAGTCAAAGTCGCTGCATGCGGCATTTGCGGCAGCGACGTGCACGGTTACGACGGTTCCTCTGGCCGCCGCATTCCGCCAATCGTTATGGGCCACGAAGCTGCCGGCCGTGTCGCGACAGTCGGACCGCAGATTACAGGATGGTCCGAAGGCGATCGAGTCACCTTCGATTCCACAATCTCTTGCGGAGCCTGCCGTTATTGCGCTCGCGGAGAAATCAATCTCTGCGACCACCGCCGGGTCCTCGGAGTTTCTTGCTCCGACTACAGTTGTGCCGGAGCTTTCGCCGAATACGTCATCGTTCCGCGGCGCATTGTTTATCGCTTGCCGGACAGTCTCTCTTTTTCCGAAGCGGCCATGCTGGAAGCCGTCGCTGTCGCGGTCCACGCTGTCGCTCTCTCGAGAATCTCTTCCGGCGATCGAGCCCTCGTTTTGGGCGCCGGAATGATTGGCCTGCTCACGCTGCAAGCTCTGCGCGCCGCGGGGTGTTCTACACTTTATGTTGCGGACGTGGATACCTCGCGCTTGAAACTTGCCAAAGAAGTCGGCGCCACCGAAACGCTGCATGCCACCGGCGATGATTTAATTTCCGAAGTTCTCCGCCTCACCAACAACGCAGGAGTCGATGTTGCCGTCGAAGCCGTCGGCATTGACGCAACGGTCCGCGCCGCCGTGAATTCGGTCCGCAAGGGTGGAACAGTCACGCTTGTCGGCAACATCACTCCCGAAGTCACGTTGCCGTTGCAAAAAGCCGTGACGCGCCAGATTCGCCTGCAAGGCTCGTGCGCCTCCGCCGGAGAATACCCTCAAGCTATCGAGCTGCTGACCAGCGGCGCAATCAAAGTAAAACCGCTCATCTCCGCCGTCGCTCCTCTCGAACACGGGCCACAATGGTTTGAGCGTTTATATTCGCGCGAGCCGAACTTGATGAAAGTCGTCCTAACTCCCGGAACGGTTTCATGAACACGCCCCGATGAACAACGAACTTTTCGATTTCAGCGGCCGCGTGGCCATTGTGACCGGCGCCAGCCGCGGCCTCGGGCAAAATCTGGCTCGTGCTCTGGCAAGAGCCGGCGCCGACCTCGTCATCACCAGCCGCAATCGCGATCACTTGCTCACCTTTGAATCAGAGATAAAATCGCTCGGCCGCCGAGCCGTTTCGCTGCAACTCGACGTCCGCGACCTTTCCAGCATTCAGCAAATGGCTGCCGCCGCCGAATCCGCTTTCGGTCACATCGATATTCTGGTGAACAATGCGGGATGCAATGTCCGCAAGCCCGCTCTCGAAGTTACTTGGGACGATTGGAACCTGATTCTCGATACCAATTTGCGCGGCAGTTTTTTTGTTGCGCAAGCCGTGGCCCGCCTCATGGTTCCGCGCCGCTACGGCCGCATCATCAACATTGGCTCCGTCACCAGCGTCTCCGGTTACGCCGGACTCGGCCCCTACGGCGCCAGCCGCGGCGGCATTCGGCAATTGACCATGAGTCTCGCCGATGATTGGGGCAAGCACGGCATCACCGTGAATTGCCTCGCGCCGGGATGGTTTCGTACCGAGCAAAATAAAATTCTCTACGAAAATAAAGAGTGGGTCGAATATCTCTGCGATCGCATTCCGCTCAAACGCCCAGGCCAGCCGAATGACTTGGATGCTGCCGTGATTTTTCTTGCGGCAGAGTCCAGCCGCTACGTAACGGGGCAAACTTTGCTGGTCGATGGTGGAATCTCCACCGGCGCAACGCGCGCACTCGTCGCGTCCCCGGAAGAGCCTGCAGACTCCAGCTAGGCCAAACGTTTCTCACGGCGCCTCGCGTTTGTTTGTTCATGCCGGATCGGGGATCGCTTCGATGCGTCCCAACAAAAATACATATCCGCCGATTCCCAGAACCAAAAAAGCCGTCGCGCCGATAAACGCTCCGGCGAAAGAATGTGTCGCTTGTACGATGTAGCCCGTAAAAATTGGTGCAGCAACCCCGGCAAGTTGATTGCAGAAATTAAGAATTCCTCCCAGCGTGCCGACGCTTTCGCGCGGAGCGATCAATGACGGAATCGACCATCCTACCGGCGAAGCCGCGGACAATCCTCCGATCGACATGCTGATCCAGAAAAGCGCCGTCACGGGGCTATGCGCGTGCGCCGTGCCGAGAATTCCGAGCCCAAAAATTGTTCCGCCGATAAGCACTACTTGACGAACGCGCGTCGCACTCCAACCGCGCTGTATCAATGCGTCTACGAGCCAGCCACCCACCACAAGATCAGTGAACGTGGCGAACAGCCACGGCACACTGGTATAGAGCGCCGAATGCAGCAGGTCCACGTGCAGAGAGGAGGAAAGGTAAGACGGCAGCCAGGTCAAGAGCAAATAGAAAGTGTAGTTGTAGGATGCGAAGCCTAAAGCCAGGCCCCACACTTTACGCTGCCGCAGCAAGTAAATGAGAGGAGCTCCTTTTGCGGCTCGCGCGCGATCCTCCGGCTGCGCTCCGCCTCGCGCGATGAACTCGCGCTCCGCGGCTGTCAATAATTTATCCTCGCTCGGATTTCGATAGATGGCATAGAACAGCGCGAAATAAAGAAGACTGATGAAGCCGGTCGCCGCAAAATTCCATCGCCACCCGAAGCGCAGCAGCAACAGGCCCAACACGGGTATTCCGATCGCGGAGGAAAACTTCGCCGCGGAGTCAAACATCGCCGTGGCCAGGCTCCGTTCGTTTTTAGGGAACCAGTAGCCGGTTGCTTTCGAATTGGCTGGGAACGTCGGGGCTTCACCGATCCCCAAGAGAAAACGCGCCCCAAACAAACTGCCGATGCCCGTGGATATGGCCGCAGCGAAGGAAGCCACACTCCAAATCACCGTGCTGACGATGCCAACGCGCCGAACGCCAAAGCGATCCAGCAGCAGCCCGGAAGGCAGCTGGAGGAACATGTAGGTCCAGTTGTAAGCGCCTGAGAGCCAACCGAACATCACCACGGAAATTCCGAACGAGGCTTCGAGGGCATCCCGCGAAACAGAAAGATTCACGCGGTCGAAATAGTTGACCAGAACTCCGATGCCCAGCAAAAGCGCGATCGTCCATCGTCTGCTAGGTATTTTTTCGCCGTGAAGATCTGCTTGTGGCATCAACTGTGGCCGTTTGCGGTGGCCATCATAGCGTATCCCTCCACCGGCCCACCAAAAAGCTCCACAGTCATGTTTGGCAACACTAAACTTGCAGGTCGTTCTGTTTCAGTCTGGCTAAACCACTGCTTTAGAATTTCCAGATTGACTAACGGCGCCTGCGCTCCTAATGTCCCTTCCAATGCAACGATTCAAAAGGCTGATTTGACTATCGGCTAAAGTAATCGTCGGGTGAGTTCTTTCGTCCAGTTCAGCTTTGGTGTTTTTGTGCGCGGCTATTTCGTCAAGGACCGCCGCACTCGATGGTCGTTCGTCGGGCCGGTCCGGACTCTCGTTCCGGCACGCCTCGAAAAGGTAGGCTGAAATGAAGAAGCATGTCTTGTTCGTTCTTTTCGCACTCCTGTTCGTTGCGGTTTCTTCGCATGCGCAGGGTCTCGGTAGCATTGCCGGGAGAATAGCAGACCCCGGAGGCGCTTCCGTCGCGAATGCTAAAGTGACTGCTCTCCAGGTGGGCACCGGGTTCTCCCGCACGGCACTTTCGGATCCGGAAGGGCTCTTTGTCATTCCCTCTCTTCAGCCCGCTACATACAACCTGTCGGTCGAAGCCAACGGGTTCAGCACCTCCAAGGAATCCGGGATCGTACTGCTTGCGGATCAAACGCTCACCGTCAACTTCGGCTTGAAGCTGGGCATGACGACCGAAGTCGTCACGGTAACGAGCAATGCCGTGCAGGTCGACACGGCTACGTCGACCCTCAAACAAGTCATCGAGCAGCAGCGCATCTCTGAATTGCCGCTCAACGGCCGCAACGCTGCCCAGCTCACTTTGCTCGTTGCCGGAGCCGTGAATTCTCCCAACGGCGGCGCTGACCAGGGCGCCACGAAGACTTTCCCCGGCGCCGTCACTTTTTCCGCAAATGGCGCTCGTCAAAATTCAATTAGCTATCAGCTCGACGGCGGTAACTATGTCGACGAATACACCAACGTCAATCAGCCCTTTCCGTTCCCTGACGCGCTCCAGGAATTCAGCGTACAGACCAGCAACTACAGCGCGGAATATGGCTCCAACGCGGGCGGCGTCGTGAACGTTATCACCAAGTCCGGCACAAATAATTTCCACGGCGATGCTTTCGAGTTCAATCGCAATCCCGTGTTCAACGCTCAGAATTTCTTTGCCACGCCGACCACTCCCGATCGCGTCAAGCGCAATCAGTTTGGCGGCACTTTCGGCGGCCCCATCATTCATGACAAGACTTTCTTCTTTGGCGGCTATCAACGCACTGCATTCAGAAACCTTGTCCTCGGCAGCCAAAACGTTGTCGGCCAGACCGACATCACTAACTTCCTGACCCCCAAAAGCTTGGCCTGCCCCACTTGCGGCGCCCCCACCACTGCTGCAACTGGTCCTGCCGGGGTAATCGATCCGGCCGTTGCCACACTACTGGGAATTGACCCAAACACAGGCGCTGCCCTTGCTTCGCGTAAGTTCAGCCTGGCCGGTTCAATTCCTGCCGGTTCGAAGCCGACGGTGCCATTTTCCAAGCCCGACATTGAAAACTTCGACTCCGCCATAGGCCGCGTCGATCACTCGTTTAGCCAGAATGACAAGCTTAGCGGTCGCTACGAATTCGACCGCTTCACCAAGGCGGCCGTTTTTAATCCTTTCCTGCTCATATCCTACACGGACGCTACTTTTGCAATCACGGCGCAGAACTTCTTGGCCCACGAGACGCATGTTTTCTCTCCCCGCCTGATCAATGATTTCCGTTTCAGCTATTCGCGCGAAGTCTCCCACCGTGGTCCTGGGTCTAATGTCGTGAATGCCACAGCCTTTGGCGTTTCGCTCCCGTTCCAGCCGACTCCCAATGCCATTCAGGGCGTCGGCGTGCAAGGCGGTTTCTCCTTCGGTGACAACCCCGCCGCCTTCTTCACACGCAATAATTACACCTGGGCCAACGACGTCAGTTGGGAAAAGGGCAAACACGACTTTCATTTCGGCGGCTCCATCGAGCGCAGTCTCATCGACCTGAACAACCAGTTCAACCAGCCCGGAATTTTCGGCTTTGGCACGCAAGACAACTACCTTTTCGGGGGCTCAACTTTTGCCACCTACCAGCTTTTCCTCGCTGGCATCCTTTCTGACGGCGCCGGCGTTGGCAATGGCTTCGCTCTTCAGCAAGGTGCCGGTGAGTTCAAGAACAATCGCGCGAACTTTATCGGCGTCTACGTCCAGGACAACTACCGGATCACCCGCCGGTTGACTCTCAATCTCGGATTGCGCTACGAGCCTGCGTTTCCTTGGAGTGATACGGGAGACCGCTGGGCTCAAGTCAATCTGGCCGCCATGGCCGCCGGCACCGTTTCCAAGGTTTATCCCAATGCGCCTCCAGGCGTCTTCTTCTCCGGGCAAAACGGCATTGCCAGCGATCCCGGCATGCCAAAGAACGCTTTGAACACCAATTGGACTGGCTTTGCTCCTCGCCTGGGATTCGCCTATGACGTGTTCGGCGATGGTAAAACCAGCCTCCGCGGCGGTGCCGGCATCTTCTACGACACTCGCGTGATGGGCATGCTCAGCAACCGGTTTGTGGACGAGTGGCCCTTCAGCCCACAATTCATTCTTTCCACGGCTGGCAATAGCGCTCCGACCGCCGCTTCCAGCCCTGGTTCTTTCAGCGATCCCCTCTGCCAACAACCGGCGACTCAGGCTGCTCTTAATTGCAGCGGAGCGCAGGCGGCCAACTACCCGAAGTTCCCGAGTCCATTCCCTGCACCCACAAACTTTGCGTATATTCCGCCGTTCAACGAGATCGCTGTCAGCTACGACCCCAGCGGCAATTACAAAGTTCCCACTGTTTATGAATGGAACCTCACGGTCGAGCGCCAGTTGCCTTCTAACATTCTGTTGCGCGTGGGATACGTTGGCTCTCGCAGCCTCCACCTCCTTGAAACTCAGTACTACAACACCGGCGCTCCATGTGACTCTACGATCCCGGGAAATTGCAACGGCAAGGCAAACGTCGGACTTGCAAACCTCACGGTTTGCGAGGCGACCGGGGGCACTGTCGTATCCTGCCATGGCAACCCTAACACCAGCGGTGCAAAGTTCAAGCCCAACACGTTTTCGTCCACGGTCCAGGCCGACATTACCGACGTCAACGCCAGCTACCACGCGCTGCAGACCTCGATCGAGAAGCGTATGTCGCATGGGTTCACGTTCCTGGCGAACTACACGTACTCGAAGAGCCTTGACGACCTTCCGTTCGGCGAAGGTGTTTCGGGCTTTGACACGGGGTACTCAACGCTGCCGTTCAACGACCCGAACCGCCACAAGATGGACTACGGACCGTCGGGTTTTGACCACACCCATGTTTTCACCGGTTCTTATGTCTGGCACTCCCCAAGCGTTAAGAGTTCCAGCGCGTTCCTTCGCTATCTGTTAGGTGACTACGAGATCGCCGGCATCATCTCCGCCGCCAGCGGCCGCCCTATCACTGTCCTGCAGGGAACCGAACTTTCAGGCACAGGCATTGGCCAGGACCGTGGCACTTTCATACCGGGTGTCGATCCATACAGCTCGCAGTCCTGCAACGGCGTCGCTGCCAAGTGCGTCAGTTGGCTCACTCTGACTGCGTTTCAGCCGACCAAAGTAACCAGCGGGTGCCCGCCTGGGCCTACACCGTGCAACAACCCAGCCATTTTTGGTACGTTCGGTAACGTCGGCAAGAACGTTCTTCGTCTTCCGAAGACTTCCAACTGGGATGTCCAGCTCTCCAAGTACTTCAACTTCTCGGAGCGTTGGAAACTTCAGCTTCGCGGCGAATACTTCAACGTCCTCAACCACCCGAATTTCGCTCCAGAAAGCATCAGCACTGGCACTGTAAATGGCACGGACCAAATCAGCGCCTTTGACAAGATCAATGGCAATGCGGCATTTGGCACATTTAGGGCAGGACAGGTGGGTGATCCGCGCGTCGCTCAGTTGGCGGCGAAAATCTTCTTCTGACCCCTAGACGAAAGAGGAAGCGTCGGGGTGCCTTTTCGAGGAGGGCGCCCCGATTTTTTTCTGGTGAAGTTTCCTGTGCTCTTAGACGGCGCCGGGGCCGACCGCGACGACAAAATAAGTTGCCGGCGTATCACCGACATTCTTGATCCCGTGTTCGTCATTCGAATGCACGAACCCGACGGAGCCTGGCCCAAATCGTGAGCTCGTTCCATTGATGGTCAGCTCCACGGTTCCTTCCCGAACGAGCCACATCTCCGAATGCGCGTGATGATGCGCCGGATGAGGCATGCCGCCGGGCGGCAGCGTCGTCTCGTGAACCTCCAACGATTCTCCCGTTGCGAGCTTGCCCTTCAGCACGTTGCGAATCTGCGCGCCGTCCGGTGTTCGAACCGGCAGCTTTTCGAACGGATACACGGCCGACGGCATTGCATCTTCTTTCGCAGCAGTGCCAGCTTCCTGAAGGACCGAAGGGATCAGCACCGCAGGCAACATCAAAATTAGTTCACGCCGGGTCGCGTTCATGGTTTTCTCCTTTTGCCGCCGATAAATACATCGTTTAGCGAATTCGAATCCGCTGAACTGAGATGCCCCTCGACTTCGAGACCAAGAATCTTTAGCATGCCCTAGTTTGTCAAGAGCTGCATTTTCGCGTTCAATATTTGAAACGCAGACGGGACCAATGTGACCGCGCAGATTCGAACGCCGCCCACGCAAGAGACAAGAGACCCTGCGAGCTCGCTTGCCGCCGGTGCCATCCCCGCCGCCGAATTGAACCGCGATTCGTTGCAAGTTACCGCGTCTGCATTCGCCGTTTTATTTTGCATTGTGGGCATGGCCCTTTGGGGCCTTCCGTTTTATTACGACTTTATGGTGCAACAGTTTGGCTGGACTCGTGGGCAGGTCACTTCGGGGAACGCGCTGAGCAAATTGGTGGTGGGGCCGTTGTTCGGATTTTTCGCCGGCTGGATGGTGGACCGCTTCAGACCGCGCCGGCTTATGCTGGCGGGAATTTTGATGGCGGGCGCGGCGTTGATCGGACTGGGAAGCATCTCGACGCTGGGCATGTTTTATTTTTTCTACATGCTGAATGCGCTGGGGTATGTGTGCGGAGGGCCGCTGCCAAGCCAGGTGCTATTGTCGCGCTGGTTCGAACGGTCCCGCGGAAAAGCGATGGGATTCGCATATTTGGGAATCGGGCTGGGCGGCGCGGCAGTACCGTGGATTTCGCACACACTGGTGCAACATTTTGGCTGGCAAGCAGCGCTTCGAGCACTCGGGCTCTTGATTCTGGCAATTGCCCTTCCCGCCGCGTTGCTTGCGAAAGAACCGCCGCACGCGAAAAAGAGCGCCGCGACGGCTGGATTCGCGGAGGCGCGAGGCGCGTTCGCCACAATTCCTTTTTTCCTGCTGACGATTGGCAGCATGTTTTCTATTGCTGCCGTGAGTGGCGCACAACAAAACCTGAAGCTTTTTTTGAGTCTCGATCTCCATTTTGCGCAGAGCCAGGCCGCGCGCATTTTGTCACTGGTACTGGCTTTCAGCATCGCCGGTCGACTGCTTATGGGCTGGCTGGCCGACCGCTTTCCGAAGAAATACGTCATGGTGCTGATTTACATGCTTGTAGCGGCGGCGATTCCAATGTTGTTTGCAGGGCGTTCGCCGGCAGCCATCTATATTTTCGCGGCGGTGTTCGGGATTGGGCTTGGCGGCGACTATATGATCGTTCCGTTGATGACCGCAGAAATTTTCGGCGTGCAACTCCTCGGCCGCCTGCTGGGAGTCATTTTGACCGCGGGAAGTGTGGCGGAAGCGGTGTCGCCCTGGCTGGTGGGTCGTTTGCGCGACACAACGGGAAGCTATTCCGCCGGATTTCTGGCGCTGATCGGCATGGGGCTATTGGGCGCGGCGGCCGCGGCGATGCTGCCCAGAGGAAAGCAATCCGCATGAGCGCTAGCGCGATTCTACGTCTCGGAGCCTTGAAAGACGTGGGGCGATTTCAGGAGCACGTGCAATTGCTGCAGTTGAATATTCCCTGCGACAACGAAATCGTGCGCGGCTCCGAATCACCCTTGCAAAAACCGCTGGTTCGCGGAGAAATCAAAATCGGCAATCGCATCGCCGTTCAGCCGATGGAAGGCTGGGACGGAACCGCGGATGGAAATCCCAGCGAGCACACCATCCGTCGTTGGAAACGATTTGGGCAGAGCGGAGGGAAATTAATCTGGGGAGGGGAAGCGGTTGCGGTTTCACACGAAGGGCGCGCCAATCCGAATCAGATGGTGGCGGCAGAACACACGCGAGAAGGAATCGCGAAGCTGCGGGAGGTTCTGGTCGAAGAACACCGCAAGACAACGGGATCGGATGAAGGGCTGCTCATTGGATTGCAGTTGACGCACTCCGGAAGATTCTGCCAGCCGAATACACACAAAAAGCCGGAGCCGCGCATCCTTTATCATCATCCGATCCTGGATCGCAGACTGGGATTGGCTCACGACTATCCGGTTCTCACTGACGGCGAGATCGGCGCAATCGTTGAACATTTTCATCGCGCGACGAAAATGGCGCGCGAATTGGGCTTCGATTTCGTGGACGTCAAACATTGTCACGGCTACCTGGGGCACGAATTTCTGAGCGCACACGCGCGGGAAGGGAAGTACGGAGGGAGTTTTGAAAACCGCACGCGATTCCTGCGGGAAGTGGTGCAAGGGGTGCGCTCGATGGCGCCGGGAATTCACATTGGTGTGCGGTTTTCCGCATTTGATTCCGTGCCGTTTCGTCCTGACCCGGCTTTGTCAGTGAATGGAAAACTTGGTCCGGGAATTCCGGAATCCGAGGAGAATTTGATTCCGTATCGCTGGGGATTCGGAGTGAATCAGAGTGATCCCACGCAGATTGACTTGACGGAGACGATTCGATTTTTGTCGCTTCTGGAAGAATTGGACATTCGGCTGGTGAATATCACGGCGGGGAGTCCTTACTACAATCCGCATATTCAGCGGCCGGCGCTCTATCCGCCATCGGATGGATATCAGCCACCTGAAGATCCTCTGCTTGGAGTGGCCCAACACATGAAGGTCACGCGCGAATTGAAGCAGCGATTTCCGAATTTGATTTTTGTGGGAACGGCGTACAGCTACTTGCAGGATTTCTTGCCTCATGTCGCGCAAGCCGCGGTGCGCGAAGGGTGGACGGATTTTGCAGGGTTAGGGCGGATGGTCCTGGCGTATCCCGAGATTTTGTGGGATGCGACGGAGGGGAATGAGATTCAGCACAAGCGAGTTTGCAGAACGTTCAGCGATTGCACGACCGCGCCGCGCAAAGGATTGCCTTCGGGTTGTTATCCGCTGGACAGCTACTACAAAAGTTCCGCGCTCGCGGAGCAGTTGAAAGTCGCGAAGGCCAGCCGATGAAGATTGAATCCATCGCCGAACGGCGGCAGCTTCGGCGCAAGGTGCAGGGAATCGCAGCTGCGCTTTTGCCGTTTGAAGCGGACGGGCGAATCGCGGTAGAAGCTTTTCAAAAACATTTGCAGGACACGCAGCGGGCCGGGTTGATGAACGCGGTAAACATGGACACCGGCTACGTAAATTATCTGAGCGAGACGGAAAAACTTGAAGTACTGCGCTGGACCCGAGAAGCGCTCGGTAAAGATGCGCCATTTGTTAGCAGTGCGTATATCGAAGGGCAAGGCGGCGATGTTGTCGCGCTCTACCGAAAACAGATGGACGCCATTGTTGCGCATGGCGGAATTCCGATTCTGTTTCAAACGAGCCGGCTGCATGGGAAATCTTCCGCCGAAAAGGCGGCGGCTTATGCGGCCGTGTGCCGTGGATACTCGCACGTGCTGGCGTTTGAGCTGGGACCGATGTTCGCGCCGAACGGAGAAATTTTTGATGAAGAAACTGTCCGGCGGTTGATGGAAATTCCGGAAATCAGCGGGATGAAACATTCTTCGCTCGATCGGCTGATTGAATTGGAGCGGCTGGCGCTTCGCGATGCGCACCGGCCGGATTTTCGCATCTACACGGGAAACGACCTGGGCATCAACATGATCGAGTACGGATCCGACTATTTGCTGGGGCTAGCGACGTTTGCCTCGGAGAAATTTGCGGAGCGCGACCGGCTTTGGGAGATGGGCGATCCCGCGTACTACGCGCTGTCGGATGCGCTTCAGTATTTGGGGAACGTGGCGTTTCGCGCGCCGGTTCCCGCGTACAAGCATTCCGCGGCGGTGTTTCTGCGCCTGATCGAGAGGATTCCTTCCGATCTGACGCATCCGAAGAATCCAAGGCGCCCAGTGTGGGAGGCAGAGATACTTCGAGACTGCGCGATGCGGCTGGGTTATTAAGGTCGGATTCAGGAGAGGCCCCCGTCGAGAATGCGTCGGCTTGTCAGGCAGTCGCGCGAAGAGAATTAGTGAGAAAAGGCTATAGTTTCATCACTTTTTACTTTTATGTATTTTCGCTCGAGTACCGGCAGGCGCTTTCCTCTTCAATTTGATCTGATTGTAATCAATGGCTGCACGGACGAGATTTTTTAGAGCACGCTCATTAATCTTATCGCCCTCGAACAAATCGATCGCTCGCCACGTGTTGCCTTTGAAGCCCGCGTTGAAGAGCTTGTCAGGATCCGGGATGCTCGCGCCGCGGGAAAAGGTAAGCTTCACCTTATCTTTGTGGGCATTGCCGACCGCGATCATTCCGTCGCGAGACCACACCGGGCTTCCCATCCATTTCCATTCCTCGATTATCTGCCGGTCGGCCTCAAGGATGTTCTTGCGGATGCTGGCGAGCGTTTTGCCACGCCAGTCTGTGAGTCCTGCGATCAGCTGGTCAATACGTTCCGACGGATTCAGTGGATCTTTATACCTCGAATTCTTGTCCTGTTTCATGCCAGTAGTTTCGTTGCAGGATCTTGTTGACTCGATCTTTTCGAAATAAGTCGTCGAAGGAGGTGGCCTTTCCACATCCATAATCCCGAAAGGACAAGTACGGGAACGAAGACAAACCGAGTAGCCGGGGCGTAGTTTGGAATTTGGTCAAACGGACTATAAATATAACCGGCTATCGGAATGGCAAAGATGATGTGAATCCAGCGAAAAATCGAACGTTTGGTAGCTTCTTTCATGATTTGTCCTCCATTTATTTACGACTTTTGAGCCGTCTGGGGCGGCCAGTTGGGCGTTTCGATACCGAACTGCTTTGCGTACTCGACGTGCAATCGTTGCCAGCCGCCGAACTTCATGGCCTCGGGGCCGACGATGCGTCCAATGGGAGTTCCGCTGAGAAGGTGATCCAGAACATCGAAACAAATGTGCCACCCGGCAGCGCCCATTGCGATGAAGCGGTGACCGATGTTGGTCCACAGCGTCAGGCGCGTGCCGCCACTCAAGGCTTCGAGTTCCCACCGCATATCGAAGCCACCCCACTTGTACTCAAGCGCCTTGGGAGCGTCGGCCCGCGTCACTGTCGTTTCGGTAACATACGGCGTGGGCGCTCCTACTGTGGTGAGCTTCACTGTGGTTCCGACCGTACCCAGGTTCCCATCGGCATCGAAGGGAGCCCACTCGCGCAGATGCGCCGGGTCGATAAGCGCCTGCCAGACTTTTTCCGGCGCGTGGCGCAGTTCTCTGACGAGAATGAGCGTCCACTTGTCTTCACCGTTTTGTCCGCGGTCCTTTCGTACCTGCGCCCCGTGGGCCGGACCCGGTATGTACTGCCCGCGATCGGTCATCTTCTTCTCCCTGCTGAACGTCCGTCCTACCAGCGTGCCAGCTGGGTGAGTTGAACGAGGTTGCCGCACGTGTCCTTCAGCGTCGCAATGGTCGAGCCGGTCACATCGGTGGGCGGCATGGTGAACTCAGCGCCGCGGGCCTTGATCCGCTCGTAGTCACCCTTGACGTCGTCGGTGAAGAACATGATCGCGGGCTGGCCCTGTTGAAAGATCGCCTGCTGATACGCTTTGGCTGCGGGGTTGTTGTTCAGCGCCAGCTGCAGCTCAGTGCCGTCCGGCTCCTCGGCCGGGGCCACGGTCAGCCAGCGATATGGGCCCTGACTGAAATCGGTCTTCTTGGCAAAGCCCAGTACCTCCGTATAAAAACGAAGGGCCTTGTCCTGGTCGTCCACGTATAGGCTAGTCACTTTGATTTTCATTTCGTTTCTCCTTTATCACGCTCGCGGTTTGGGCCGCGTCGTCTTCTCCTTAGTCTTCCTTTTCGTTGGTGTTGATGGATCCATGCGGTCGAGGTAGCGTTCGAGAGCATCGACGTGAGTGGACCAGAACCGACGGAACTGAGCCAGCCAGGTATCCACCTCCCGAAATGGTTCGGGCTTCAGCCGGTAGAGACGGCGCTGTGCGTCCACCGTGGATTCCACGAAACCGGCGTCCCGCAGCACTCGCAGGTGCTTGGAGACGGTCGGCTGCGACATCCGAAGCTGACGCTCGATCTCTCCAACCGACTGTTGGGACGAGACCAGGAGGCTCAATATCGCGCGGCGGTTCGGCTCCGCAATGATTTCGAACACAGATTCCATTTCCTGTGTATACTCCACAGCGCATATACGTGTCAAGGTATATTTAGGCAGGCGGCTCAGGCAACAGTGGCCGAAGTGGATTTCGATAGCCTCAAGTCGGCTCTGCGTTACTTCAGGGAGGCTGCTCCGAAACACACTATTGAGGATGATGTGGTTTTTTCGATCGCCGGCCGGATACTCTCGGAAGCCGACAAAGCCATATCGCGGCGGAAATGTTGACTCGCGGAAGGTGATTTGCGAAGTTGCGCAGCGCGATTGTCGCTCCTCATTCGGGAAAGCCCTTGGAATTGGTATT
>Ga0137382_10000254_pt1 | contig 22313 bp, 22 predicted proteins | sample SagtaG_15_FD_104816 | JGI IMG/M metagenome (GOLD analysis project Ga0137382, IMG submission 104816) | Vadose zone soil microbial communities from Sagehorn Ranch, Mendocino, California, USA - Sage2_R_20_16 metaG | ecosystem: Environmental > Terrestrial > Soil > Vadose zone | place: USA... | reverse complement strand
GCGCATTCGCCGGGGCGAACCTGGAGCTGGTCCCGCGGCTCACCGCGAGCCTCGCGGCACGATACGATTGGATTCGCATCCCGTTCGAGGACCTGATCGACTCGACGCAGAACGGGCTCAACATCTTCCGCCGGCTGTCCCCGCGCGCGGGGCTGACCTGGAGCGCGGGGAGGGGTCAGGAGCTGTTCACGTCGGTGAGCGGCGGGTTCCGCGCTCCAGCCGTCGTCGAGGTCGCGTGCGCCGACCCCAGCGCCGCGTGTCCCCTGCCGTTCGCCCTCGGACCCGACCCGGCGTTACGGCCCGTCCTCGCGACCACCTACGAGCTGGGATGGCGTCTGCGCGGCACGCGACGTCGGATCGACGCGAGCGCGGACGTGTACCGTACGGACGTGCGCGACGACATCTTCTTCATCGCATCCACGGTCACTGGGGGCTACTTCCAGAACATCGGTGCTACGCGGCGCAGCGGGGTGGAGCTGGCCATTCAGTGGCTGAGCCCGTCCCGTGTACGGGCGTACGCCAACTATGGATACACCCGCGCCACGTTCCAGACGACCGCCACGCTCGCCACCCCGCGTGACGCGGCGGGACAGACCGTGACCCCCGGCGACGAGCTTCCCATGGTGCCGAACCACCGCGTCAACGCCGGGCTCGCGGTGCCGCTCCTGAACGGAGCGACGGGCTCGCCCTCCCGAGGGTCGTTGATCGCCGCGTTGGACGCGCGCTATGTCGGGCAGCAGTGGCTGCGGGGCGACGAGGCGAACGATACCCGCCGGCTCGCGGACTATCTCCTCGCCGATCTGTCGCTCACAGCCACCTGGCACGATTTCGAGCTGCGCGCCGCGGTGCGCAACCTGTTCGACCGGAGCGTCTTCACGTTCGGGACGTTCGCCGAGAATCCCACGGTCCCGGGGAATCCGGTGGAGCGGTGGCTCACGCCCGGATTGCCGCGCCACATACAGCTAAGCCTGAGTACGGACTTCTAAGCGTTGCCAGGACCGGCCGTGCGGGTTTCCTTTCCTTGCCCATGAAGATCGCGGTTTGCATCAAGCGCGTTCCCGACTCCGAAACCCGCGTCAAGATCGCCGCCGACGGCAAGTCACTCGACGAGGCGGGTGTCAAGTTCATTCTCAACCCGTACGACGAGTTCGCGGTCGAGGAAGCGTTGCAGCGCAAGGAGCAGGCTGGCTCAGGCGAGGTCGTCGTGATCGCGCTCGGCCCCGCCGCGGCGCAGGAGACCATCCGCACGGCTCTCGCCATGGGCGCCGACCGCGGCACATTGCTCCAGGCGGACCGGATCCCGGCCGATGGACTGGCGGCCGCCACCGCCCTGGCGGCGGAGCTCAAAGGCGGCGGCTACGACCTGATCCTGTTCGGCAAGATGGCCATCGACGACTACAACCATCAGGTCGGTCCCATGGTCGCCGAGCTGCTCGATCTGCCGTGCGTCACCACGGTGGCCCACCTCGAGATCGAGGGCGGGAAGGGTGTTGCTGAACGAGAGATCGAGGGCGGCCTGGAGGTGGTGGAGTTTCCGCTCCCGGCGGTGCTCACCACGGACAAAGGTCTGAACGAGCCGCGGTATCCCGCTCTCAAGGGAATCATGGCGGCGAAGAAGAAACCCCTCGACGTGAAGCCGGCCGCGCTCGGCGCGGGTCGGATGGAAGTCGTCGCCATGAAGCCGCCACCGGACCGGAAGGAAGGAAAGATCGTCGGCGAAGGGGGGGCCGCCGTAGCGGAGCTGGTGCGCCTGCTGCGCGAAGAAGCGAAGGTTCTGTGAGCTCGCCATCCGTGCTTGCCGTGCTCGAACAGCGCGACGGCGCGCTTCGCAAGGTGTCCCACGAGGTCGTTACCGGTGCCCGGCGGCTCGCCGACGCGCTCGGCGGGTCCGTCGATGCCTTGCTGCTCGCCGCCGGTGGTGTGAAGGGCGCGGACCAGCTGGGCCGGTTCGGTGCGGACAAGGTGATCACGCTGACGAACGCCGCGTTCGGCATGTACGCGCCGGAGGGATATGCGCGCGTGATCGCCGAGCGCGCTGCGACCGGCGGGTACCGGGCTGTCGTCTTCGCGGCGAGCGCAACCGGGAAAGACCTGGCGCCGCGGGTCGCCGCGCGGCTCGGTTGTGCGCTCGCCCAGGACGTCACCGACGTGGGCGTCGAGGCCGGCGCCGTCGTGGTGACGCGCCCCGTGTACGCGGGGAAAGCCCTGCTCACGCTCAAACTCGCCGGGACGCCTGCGCTCGTCTCGCTGCGGCCCAACGTGTTCACGCCCGTCGAGCGGCCCCGGGCAGGCGTGGTGGAGTCCGCCGCCGTCGACGGATCGGCGGGTCGAGTCGTGGTGCAGCGCATCAGGGCGGCGGACGCGGGCGCGCTCGACGTGGCGGAGGCACCGATCGTCGTATCAGGCGGTCGCGGGTTGAAGGAGCCCGCGAACTTCAAGGTGCTCGAAGAGCTGGCGGCGGCGTTCGCCGGGCGCGCGGCGGTCGGTGCGTCGCGTGCCGTCGTCGACGCCGGGTGGCGGCCCCACGCCGATCAGGTGGGACAAACAGGCAAGACGGTGAGCCCCACGCTCTACGTGGCGGTCGGCATTTCAGGCGCCATCCAGCATCTCGCAGGGATGCGGACGTCCAAGGTGATCGTGGCGATCAACAAGGACAAGGATGCCCCGATCTTCAAGGTGGCGGACTACGGGATCGTGGGTGATCTGTTCGAGGTGGTTCCCAAGCTTACCGAAGAAATCAAGAAGCTGCATGGCTAGGGGAGAAGGGAGAGGGGAGAGGTTCGTTCCGGCGAACTACCAGCCCCTGCTGCCCACGGACCGGCTCGTTCTAAAGGAGGGCTCCGAAGGCGCGGGCGACCGCATGGAGCTGGACGTGCTCATCGTCGGGGCGGGGCCTGCCGGCCTCGCGTGCGCGATCGAGTTGGCCCAGCTCGCCCAGCGAGACGGCACCGAGGTCGATATCGGTGTGCTCGAGAAGGCTGAGGCGCTGGGCGAGCATTCGCTCTCGGGCGCGGTCGTGAATCCCCGCGCCTTTCGCGAGCTGTTCCCCGACCTGAAGGACGCCGACTTCCCGTTCCGGGGGCCGGTGAAGCAGGAGCGGGTGTGCCTCCTCACCGGGCGCCGGGCATTCACGCTGCCCACGCCGCCGACGATGCACAACGCGGGCAACTACATCGCGTCACTGAGCGAGATCGTGCGGTGGCTCGGGGAGCGCGCCGCGGCGCTGGGTGTGAACGTGTTCACCGGGTTCCCAGCTGCGAGCCTGCTCATGGACGAGCAACGCGTGGCCGGGATTCGCACGGCGGCGAGCGGTCTCGACCGCGACGGCAGGCCGCTCGCCAACTACATGGCGCCGAACGACCTCGTCGCGAAGGTCACGGTATTGGCTGAGGGCACGCGGGGGGCGCTCGCGCAGGCGTGGCTCGATCGCCAGGGCGTGAGCTCCGAGAATCCCCAGCTCTTCGCGCTCGGCGTGAAGGAGATCTGGGAGACCAAGCGGCCGCTCGACATGATCGTCCACACCCTCGGCTGGCCGCTTCCGGCCGACGCGTTCGGCGGCAGCTTCATGTATCCGCTCGAGCCCAACCTCGTCGCACTCGGCCTCGTGGTCGGGCTCGACTACGGAGAAGCCGGTCTCGATGTGCACGAGCTGTTTCAGCGGATGAAGCTGCACCCGTTGTTCCGCGGCTACCTCGAGGGCGGCGAGATGGTCGAATGGGGGGCCAAGACCATCCCCGAGGGCGGCTATTACTCGGTCCCCGCCCGCCGCTCGGGCGACGGTGTGGTGATCCTGGGGGACTCGGCCGGTCTGGTCGATGTGCCGTCGCTGAAAGGCATCCACTACGCGATGCAGTCGGGGATGTTTGCCGCCCGCGCCATTCTCACAAGCCTCAAGAGCGACGACACGTCGGCAGCAAGGCTGGCCGAGTACGACCGTCTGGTGAACAGCTCCTTCATCATGAAGGACCTGTATCGCACGCGAAACATGCGCCTCGCGTTCAAGGACGGGTTCTACGTCGGCGGACTGAAGGCCGCGGTGATGACGGCGACCGGCGGTCGGATTCCCGGGTGGAAGATCGCGATGGCCAGAGATGCCGACGTTCCGCGCCGGCTCACCTCGCGCTTGCGCCCGGGGTCAGTAACACCGGACGGGAAACTGACGTTCTCAAAGGTCGACGGGGTCTTCAAGTCCGGCAACGCGACACGCGACACGATCCCGGTCCACTTGGTAGTGGGGAGAGACGTGCCGCTGACGGCGGCGGAGTTCTACGCGCGGATGTGTCCAGCGGGGGTGTACGAGGTCACGCAGGGAACCCTGCGGGTGAATGCGCCGAACTGCGTGGACTGCAAGGCGACCGATGTGCTCGGGCCACGGTGGCTGCCGCGGGAGGGCGGGAGCGGTCCGAAGTACAAGCGGATGTAGCGGCGGTGCAGTAAGTGGGGACCCCGCGGCCACAGATTCGAGCAGCGGTCAGGTGACCCAATCTTTCGGTCAGATGGCATATCCAGACGTAACAAGCCGTTAGCGCTCGACACGGGTGGCTCACAAGTGGCACCCGATATGCACGTCGTGCCGGTCATGGAGTACGACCGGACGGGAGGCAGACCGAGCCCCGGAGAGGGACTGCGACGCCGTAGCGAGGACCGTCGCCGGGACCTCGGCCGCCGCATCATCCGCGAGCGGCGGCGTACGGTGGTCGCGGTGGCGGCCGACCGCCGCACCCAGCCCGATCGACGCGGCGAGAAGCCACGACGCGCGGGGGCGGAGCGTCGTGCGCCGATCAGCACGACCGCATCCTACTTGGAGATGTAACCTCTCAACAACAAACGCCCGGGCGTTGCAGCCGGCGATCCCAGGCGGGCGATCCGATGTCATGGTACGTGGGTGTCATTGTCGTGCTGGCGCTCGCGCTGGCCTCCGACCTCTATCTCCGGGTTCGTGCATTTCGAAGAGAGGGCGTGCTCCGGCGCGTGGTCGGGCTCGCGTGGAACGAAAACCGGCGGGACTTCTATGCGCTCGCCGCCAGGGAGTTCGAGCGGGGGCGGCGCTACGCCCATCCGTTCACGCTGGGTTACTTCGATCTCGACGACTACCAGGAAGTGCACGGCAGGTTCGACCACGGCCTGGCGGAGGCGATGGTCCGGCTGGTGATCGAATCGGCGCGCTGCTCGATCCGCTCGAGCGACGTGCTCGCGCGCCTGGGCGGCGACGCGTTCGGCCTGCTGCTTCCGGAGGCCGGCTCGGAAGCGGCCGGCGCGGTGATCCACAAGCTACAGGACGCGACGCGTGAGGCGTCTCGCGAGACCGCCCTGCCGCTCAGTATCAGCGGCGGCGTGGTGACGTGCCTGCCGCCGGCGGAGAGCCTCGACGCCGCGGTGAGCGCCGCCGATCGCCTGCTCAGCGGGGCCAAGGGAGCGGGTCCGGACACCATCTGGACCGAAGTGATCGTCCCACAGCCGATCGAGGGGTTCGAGCCCATGCGGTTGCGACGCGCGCTCCGCCAACCGCCGGCCTTCGAGCTACCGATGCCACCGCCCTTCTCCCGTAGACACAGGGACTGACTAGCGGCGGGGTCGAACCGCGCCACCTTCGCCTTCATGGTTGTCCCCTCACTCCCGACATCCGAATCCCGTCAATAATGAATTGTACCGCGATCGCGCACAGCACGAGGCCCATGAGCCTGGTCAGGATGCGCATGCCGGTCTGACCGAGCGTCCGCTCCACCGCGGGGGCCGCAGCGAGTGTGAGGTAGGTGGCTACTCCCGTGAGCGCGATCGCCGCGTATACGCCGAGCGTCGTGACGATGCTCTTCGATGCTCCCGCGAGCACCATGACCGTCGAGATGGCGCCGGGACCGGCAAGCATGGGGATGCCGAGCGGCATGATGCCCACGTCGTCTTTCTCCATTCCCTCGGCCTTCTCGACCGCGGTCTCGCGCTGCTGGCTGCTGCGTGCCTGCACCATGTCGAGCGCGTTGAGTCCGATCAACACACCGCCGGCGATCTTGAATGCCGCGATGGTGATGCCGAAGAGGCGAAAAATGAGGCTGCCGCCGAGCGCGAACACGGTCAGCGTGATGGCGCACGTCCAGGCGCCGCGCCGGGCCATCAGCCGGCGTGTCTGGGGGGAATCGCGGGCGGTCATTGCCAGGAAAGTCGGGACGACGGTAGGCGGGTCGACGATGAACAGGATCGACGTGAAGATGAGGAACAGGTCCTTCAGTGTATGCAGGGCAGCGCTCACATCGCGACCTGGACGACACGATCCTTGCCCGCGTGCTTCGCGGCGTACATCGCTTCATCGGCCTTTCGGAGCAGATCGTCCGTGCCCGCCTCGGTGCCCGAGACGGCCACCAGGCCGATGCTCGCGGTCACCGAGGGCGTGCCGCGGAACACGGTGCGGATGCCGGCGGCGAGCCGGGTCGCGGCGGCGTGCGCCACCGTCCCGTCGGTTTCGGGCAGCAAGACGCCGAACTCGTCCCCGCCCAGCCGGCCGACGATGTCGGCCTGGCGAACCGCGCCGCCGATCGAGTCCGCCACGAGGCGCAGCACGGCATCGCCCGTGGCATGCCCGTGCGCGTCGTTCACCGCCTTGAAATTGTCGAGGTCGAGATAAATGAGGGCCAGGGGCCGGCCGTAGCGCCGGTTGCGGCTCAGCTCGTGCGCCAGCTCGCGCGCGAACGAACGCGCGTTGAGCACGTTCGTGAGGGGGTCGTGGGTCGCGAGCTGCTCCAGCCGTTCGTGCGTCTGCCGCAACTGCGACAGGCCGGTGATCGCCACGCCGACCACCGCGAGATACGCGAGCTCGTTAATTACGCGATAGTCGAGCGTCGTCGCGGGGGGCATCTGATCGATCCCCACGCTGAAGCGCAGCAGCGACGTCGCGATCGCGAACGCGATGCCCCAGTGCAATCCATCGTGCCACGCGGCAAGCAGCACCGGTATCACGTACAGGATCCCGAGGCGCAGGTCACCCGGCGTGCGCGTATTCAGGACGTACACGCCCCCCGCCAGCAGAGCCAAGCCGGCCAACCGCAGCGCGCGGCCCACGCCTGGGCGTAGGGCCACCTTAAAAGGGGGCCTCGGCGACGTGGTGCGGATCGTCCAGGAGCAACGCCGGAAGGGTCTCGCCCGCCGCGACACGCGGCCGGTCTTCGGGCACAATCAGTAACGCATTGGCGCGGGCCATGGACGTCAGGATGCCGGAACCCTGCGGGCCAGTCAAGCGGGCCGTCAGCATGCCGTCCCCGCCCCCGCCCCCGCCCCCTCCCCCAGCCGCGTCTTGCGGCTGCACGATGGCCCGCAGGAAATGCCGCAGCTTCGGCCCCAGGGTGATCGGCTCGCCCACACACACGGGCACCGTGCGACGGAACGGGAGCCGATGACCCAGCAGGCGCCGAATCGCCGGGCGGACGAACAGCTCGAAGGTCACCATGGCGCTCACGGGGTTGCCCGGCAGCCCGATCCAGGGCTTGCCGTCGAGCAGGCCGAAACCGACGGGAGCACCAGGGCGCATGGCAATGCGCCACAGCTTGATCTCGGCACCCAGCTCGGTCAACACGTCGCGTACGAAGTCGTGTTCGCCCACGCTCACACCGGCGGTCGTAACCAGCAAATCCGCGCCCCGGGCGCCGGCGAGGTGCTCGCGCAGGCTTTCCTTCGTATCCCGCGCCAGCCCCAGATCCACCGGGATGGCGCCCGTCCGGCGGATGAGCGCCTGCAGCGTGTACGAGTTGGACGTGGCGACCTTGCGGCCCGCCAGAATCTCGTCGGCGCGGTCCAAGTCGACGATCTCGTCGCCCGATCCCATGAAGGCGACGCGCGGCGCGTCGTGCACCAGCGGCGCCGCGTGGGCGATCGATGCCAGGACGCCGAGCTGAGCCGGGCCAAGCGGCGTGCCGGCGCAGAGCACGACGGCATCTTTGCGGATGTCCTCTCCGCGATACCGCACGTTCTTGCCTGCATCACGTCCAGTGACCACGGTGACGTGCCTGCCCGTCGGGTCGGCTTCGGTATCCTCCTGGCGAACGACGGTATCGGCGCCAGCAGGCAGCGGTGCGCCGGTGAAGATGCGCGTCACCTGTCCGGGGCCGATCGGCTTCGTGGGGAAGCGGCCAGCGGGGACCGTCTCGACGATCTCGAGGGTGACCTTGCGCTCGGGGCGTGCGGGCTCGACGTCCGCTGCTCGTGCCGCGTAGCCGTCCATTGCTGAGTTGTCCCATGCGGGGAGGTCGATGGGACTGGTCACGTCTTCGGCGAGCACCCGGTCCAGCACCTCGCGGAGGGGTCGGCGGGATGCTGGGAGCGGGGCGACGTGCTCGAGGATGGTGCGTGCCGCTTCGGTCGGGGTCAGCATGTCAGGGCGGCAGGATCTTCGCCCGGTCCCACGCGATGTTCGCCAGCGTCACGAGCCAGGCCGTGTCGGAGAAACGAAACACGGGGAACGCGGCGCGATACTTGGAATCGTCCGTCACCATCGCGACCCAGTCGCCGGGGTCGTGGACGGCCGCGTCGAACAGCGGCTCCGGGCCGGCCGCCAGCCGGTACACCTCGATCTTGGGTAGTGGCGCGCTCTTGAACCCCTCGACGAGCACGATGTCGGCGCCGGTGAGGTAGCGGCGTGCCAGGGCGATGGGATCGGACTCCTGCTCCGTTTTTTCCCACAGCACCCGCTGCCCCGGTCCTTCCATGAGCACGCGCTCGGCATGGCCCTCGTGCCAATGGCGCCATGAGTCCTTCCCGCGCTGATCGGTATCGGCCGGATGAGTGCCGTGCTTGATCGTCATGACCCGGAATTTGCGGCGCGCGAGCTCGGCGGCGAGCGCGACGAGGAGCGTGGTCTTGCCCGCGTTCTTGCGTCCGATGACCGATATCATCCGCGTTGCCGCCACGTCGCCTCCGCCCGTTCGAGATCAGCCGGACTGTTCACGTTGAAGAACAAGACATCCGGGTCGCCGAACGCCCGCACTCGCTCGAGCGGTAGTGTACCGACCTTCACATCGGCATGGAAGCCGACGGCGCGCAGATCGCCACGTGCCAACTGCCGCTCGATGGCGGGAGCGCACGCCGGCCCGTACACGGCGCACAGCGGCTCCACGCCACGGCGGCCATCACTCTCCGGGAGGAGCGCGTCGCACGTCGGTGAGCCGGACACGAGCGCCTGCAACAGCTCGACGGTGACGAACGGCATGTCCCACGCGACGCACAGCACGGGCCCGCTACCGGACACGATCGCCGTGTAGATCCCGCCCAGGCTGCCGCAGTCAAGACGAACGTCGGGAATGGTCCGGAGGTCCGGCCGCCACGTCGGCCCGTCGGGTGCGTTGGCGACCAGCAACGGCAAGCCGTCCGTCACCGCGCTCACCGCCTCCACGACGCGGTCGAGAATCCGACGCCCCCCCAGCTCGACCAATCCTTTGGGCCGCCCGCCGTAGCGGCGCGCCGCACCGCCGGCCAGGACGGCGCCGCGCATGCTCAAGCCCCGAGCGCCCGGTGGTCCACCATGAGGCAGCGATCCATCACGAACGGAATCCCCGCCGCTGCGGCGCGCGCCCGCGCGGCGTCGTCCACCACACCCACCTGCAACCAGATCAGACGGGGCGCTGGCCGCGCCGCGATCGCCTCGTCGACGATTCCCCCGACGAACTCGCTGCGCCGGAAGACGTCCACCACATCGATCGCGTGGTCCGCGGCGGCGGCCGTGAGGCTGGGGTAGCTCCGCTCGCCGAGGATGGTGGCGTGGCCCGGATTCACGGGGACGATGCGGTACCCGGCGTCCTGGAGATAGCGCGCGACCCCGTGGCTCGGCCGCGCCGGCTTGGGTGACAGTCCCACCACGGCGATTGTGCGCGCCGCGTGGAGAATGTCCCGCAGCGCGTCCTCCGTCATGCGTCGGGACGGTGCACGTGCGGCGTCCCGCTCACTGCCCGCCCGACCAGCACGATCCCTGTGCGTCGCGCGATGGTCAGGGCGAGCGTGGAGGGCACACTCGGCGTCGCGACGTAGGCCACGCCCGCGCGGGCGGCCTTGAACGCGAGCTCGGCCGAGATGCGACCCGTGACCAGGAGCCCGCGCCCCACGATCGGCTCTCGCGCGATGACCGCCGCGCCGATGACCTTGTCCACCGCATTGTGCCGGCCGATATCCTCGGCGTGGAACAGCAGGCGCTCGTCGTTCGTGAGGGCCGCCGCGTGAATCCCCCCGGTCTCATTGTAGCGCTCCCCGCGCCCGAACAGCTCCTTGAAAAGCGCCCGCAACCGATCGGGTCCGGGCGGCTCTCCCCGCGCCGGCGCGCGCGCGACGGCGTGGGGATCGGCGAGGAACGTGGAGACTGCCCCACACCCGGAGGCGAGCACACGCTTGCGCCCCTCGGCTTTCACCGCGGCCACGCGGGCGGGGCTCACGTCGGCCCAGAACCCCAGATCCGGGGCGCACGGCCGCAGCTTGATCAGGTCGTCGAGTGACTCGATGTACCCCTCGCCGTGCAGCCAACCCGTGGCGAGCTCCTCGAGCTCGTCGGGCGTGCACATCCAGGTGACGGCCGGCTCGCCGTTCACCTCGAGCCACACGGGGACCTCCTCCACGGCGGCCGATTCGGCGAGCATCCGACCGCGACGGGAGCCGGGGGTGCGGGGCTCCTCCTGATTCCCCGGGCTAACGCCCGGGGTTGGTGGCTCACGCTTCACCGAAGTATTCCGAATACAGGTGCGGCCCCTCTTGAATGCGCACCGCGTGCAGGTGGACGCCGCGTGGCAGTTGCGGAGCGATCCGCTCCCACACGGACACGGCCAATGCCTCTCCCGTCGCCAGCCGCCGTCCCGCTTCGAGTCCGAACTCGGGGAGCGCTTGATTGATACTGCGCCCGTCGAGCCGGTGCGTGATCTCCCTGGCGAGCAAACCGTCGAGCGTCTCGAGGCTCATCACGCCCCCGGCCTCGGCCGCGAGCGGTCCCTTCACCGTGACCCGGCACTGGTAGCGGTGGCCGTGCTCGCCGGCTGCCCGCCCGAACTCGCGCACGTTCTGCTCCTCGGTCCAATCCGCGCGCCGAATGGTGTGCGTCGCGCTAAACTCAACGATGCGTGTAAGATAGCTGATCGGCACGGCTAGAACACCCGCACCGCGCTGGCCTTGAAGGAGAACACCACGGGGCCGCCCGGTGTGAGCGCCAGGTCCCGGGCGGCCTCTTCGGTGACAACGGCCACGAGCTCGGCGCCCACGTCCGCGGTCACGTGGACAACGCCGCCCCGATGATGCGTGAGGCGGATGACGCGGCCGGTGAACACGTTGCGCGCGGACGAGGCGAGCGGCTCCCGACTCACGAAGATGTCGGTCGGTGCCACCGCGAGGATCGCGGGCCCCGCTTTCTCGGTCGCCACCACGATCTCGATCGCTCCGACGCAGACGTGCTTGAGATCGCTGCCGCCCGCTCCGAATGCTTCGCGCGGCACGTCCACGCGGAACAGGTTCTCGGGGGTGATCGGGGACAGTCTCCCGTCCGCGAGGGCGCGCACGTCGTCGGCGAACCGGTAGGCGTCTTCCAGCTGGTGCGACGCGAGGCAGATGGCGAGCGGGCGGCGGGCGCGCTCCTCGGCCAACGCGCGGTACAGGGTCTGGGCGGCCGCGCGGTCGGCCGAGCTGACTGGCTCGTCCAGCAGCAGGACCTCGGGCTCGACGGCGAGCGCGCGCGCGACCGCCACGCGCTGGACCTCGCCATCGGACAGCTCGTGGCGCCGTCGCTCGAGCAGCGGCGCGAGGGCGAACCGCTCGGCCACGTTCTCTATTGTCTTTGTGCGTCTGATACCCCTTGCCCGCAACCCGTATTCCAGATTCTCACGGACCGTCCCGCGGAATAACACCGGGCGCTGTTCGACGAGTGTGACCCGGCGGCGCAGGGCAGGGCTGGCGCTCGCGACGGCGCCGTCGAGCCGCACCTCGCCCTCGGACGGTCGCTCGAGCAGTGCGAGCAGCCGGAGCAGCGTGCTCTTTCCTGAGCCATTGGGCCCCACGATTGCCACCGCCGCGCCGGACGCGACGGCGAAGCGCTCGAGATCGAGCACGATGCGCCCGTCGTACCGATGCCGCACGCCCACCAGCTCAAGCATTGGCGCGGCCCTGGAGAACCTGCAGCGCGACGTTCACCAGCAGGGCGAGAACCAAGAGGATGAACCCGAGTGCGAGGGCGAGTCCGAAGTCGCCCTGACTCGTGTACAGGGCGACCGCCGTCGTCAGCGTGCGGGTCTGTCCGCGGATGTTGCCGCCCACGGTCATCGCGGATCCGATCTCCGCCACGATGTGCCCGAAAGCGGTCGTCACCACGGCGGCGAGCGCGAAGCGCGCTTCACGCGCCACGGTCCACGCGGTGCGCCAGCGACCGGCGCCCAGCGTCTCGGCCGTGCGGCGGATACGCGGGTCGACGCCCTGGACGGCGGCGGCGGCGAGCGCGGCCGCGATCGGCAGGGCGAGCACGATGTCCCCCACGACGATCGCCTGCCACGTGTACAGCCACTCGAGGCCGCCCAGGGGGCCGCGGCGGGAGAGTAGGCCATACAGAAGCAGTCCCACCACGACCGTGGGAAACGCGAGAGCGGTGTTGACCACGGTGAGCGCCGCCCGCCGGCCCCAGAAGGGCCGCGTGGCGAGCACGAAGCCCACGGGGATGCCGAGCGCGCAGGCCATGAGGGTGGCGGTGAGCCCGATCTTGAGCGTGAGGAGAGCGATGCCGTACACCTCTGCGTCGCCCGACAGGAACAGAGCGACGGCGCGCCGCAGGCCTTCCGCTAGAAATTCCATCCCAGGCCAATCGTCCACCACGCGTGCGTGGTCCAGTCGCTCAACGACGCCGTGAGCGGGAGCACGGCTGGGTTACCGGGCGCGTCCGGCGGTGGCACCTTGTACTGTATCGGGTAGTCGAGCTTCCAGAGGATCAGGCGGAAGTCCGCCCGCACGGACAAGCGCCGGGCCGGATACCAGCGGACACCGCCGGTGGGACCCACCATGAACTCGGTACCGAACTTATAGCCACTGGTGTCGCGCGGTTCGGTGCCGCCTATGGCCACGCCGAGAGTGCCGCCGATGTAAGGGGCGAAGCCCCGCCAGGACTTGCGACCGGTGAGCGAGAGCTGGAGCCCTCCGTCGATGAGCCATATGTCCTGGTCGTACGGGCCGGCCTTCCGCGATAACGTGTCTTTGAACGGGTTGACGACGAAGCGGTTCGTTCGCCCGTAGGCAACGCCGAGCGACGCGCCGATCGCGCCGAACGGCACCTCATATCGGAGGCCGGCGGTCGGGCCATCCGAAAGGCCGACGCCGACGTCGCCCCGCCCACCAGACAGGTAGCCAACGCTGACGGCCACGGCGCCGCCGCGCGGCAGGTCGTGATACGGGGAGTGGGCGGGGTCGTAGCCGACTTGGGCGGTCGCCACGTTCCACGACGCCACGACGCCAAGACATATGAGGGCGGCGATCCGGCGTGGCGTCATGCAACGCCTTTCATCAGTCTGTCTCCCTCAAGTCGCGGCCCGTCATCTCCGGCGGCGGCTCGATGTCGAGCAGTCGGAGCAGCGTGGGGCCGACGTCGCGGAGCGCCCCGCCGTGGCGCAGGTGCCATTGATTGTCGTTGTCCACGACGACGAATGGTACCGGATTCGTGGTGTGGGCGGTGTGCGGCCCGTCGGTCGCCGGGTCGATCATCAGCTCGCAGTTCCCGTGGTCGGCCGTGATGAGCAGCGTGGCTCCACGCCGCTCGGCGCTCCGCACCACGCGCTCGAGACACTGATCCACCGTTTCCACCGCCTTGACTGCGGCGCTTAGTACCCCTGAATGGCCGACCATGTCCCCGTTCGCATAGTTGCAGAGGATGAAGTCGTGATGTCCCGCTTCGATCGCCTTGCAGAGCACGTCCGTCACCCCCGGCGCACTCATCTCGGGCATCAAGTCGTACGTGGCGACCTTCTGGGATGGCACCAGCAGCCGCTCCTCGCCCGGATACGGCGTTTCCAACCCGCCGTTGAAGAAGTAGGTGACGTGGGCGTACTTCTCCGTCTCAGCGGTGCGGAACATGGTCTTGCCGTGCTCGGACAACACCTGCGCCACGATCTCCGAGAGGACGCTGGGCCCGAACGCTATCGGGAACGGGAACGTCTCGTCGTATTGCGTCATGGTGACGAGATCCACCGCGGGCCGGGGACCGGTGGGGAATCCATCGAACCCCGGTACCGCGAGCGCGCGGACGATTTGCCGCATCCGATCGGCGCGGAAATTGAAGCAGAAGATCCCGTCGCCGTCGCGGATACGCGGCGTGCCCGTGATGACGCGAGGTTTCACAAACTCGTCGGTCTCGCCGGCCTCGTACGCCCGGCGGATCGCGCTCAGTGGATCTGAAGCGGGTTCGCCCACGCCGTGCACCATGGCGTCGTACGCAAGCCTGGTGCGTTCCCACCGCTTGTCGCGGTCCATGGCGTAATAGCGGCCGACGACGGTGGAAATGACGGGTCGTCCCGCGAGCAACTCCTGCATGAACGCGAGACCCGACTGAGGCGGCGTGTCGCGTCCGTCGAGCCAGGCGTGGATCGCGACGGGGAGCTCGTGCAGCTGTCCCAGCCGGACGGCGGCGGTGAGATGCTGGTCGAGCGCGTGGACACCGCCGCTGCCGATCAGTCCGAGGAGATGAAGAGTACCGCGACGGTGGCGCACGCGGGCGCATAGCTCGACGAGCGGCGGGAGCGTGAAGAACTCGCCCGACTCGATGGCCTGCGAGATGCGCACGATGTCCTGGGGCACGACGCGCCCCGCGCCCAGGTTGAGATGCCCGACCTCGCTGTTGCCCATTTGTCCTGCGGGAAGTCCGACGGCGAGCCCCGACGCGTTGAGCAGCGTGTGCGGTGCGCGGCTCCACAGGCGATGCCAGACGGGCGTCGCGCCGAGCTCGATGGCGTTTCCGTCCCGGCCGGGACGGAAGCCCCAGCCGTCGAGCACGATCAGGACGACCGGGGTGCGCGCCCCCTGCTGGTTTGCCATATTGGAGGGGATGCAATCTAGTCGGGCCCTCCGCGCCCTACCAGTTGTGCTGGGGCTCGTGACACCCCTGCCACTCGCCGCTCAAGCGCGCTACCGCGTCACCACCGACGGCGCCTGGTTCTACCAGGAGGCGGGCGGCAAGCGCCTCGCGCGGCTCGCCCGTGGCGCGGTGCTCATCGGCGGTGACACGCAGGGTGACGTCCAGGGTGCGACCGTCGAGGGATGGATCTTCGCGACCTCGGTCGGTCCCACGCCGCGAGCCGGGTACGACCTGGCGGTGACGCGCGCGCCCGAGGAGAATCTTCGCTCCGCGCCCGCGGGCGCGTTGATCGCGAAGCTGCCTCAAGGGTTCGTGCTCAACCGTGTCGCTGAAGGCTCATCGGACCGCTGGGTGCACGTGACGCGCGCGGGGTGGGTGGAGAAGGCCGATCTCGAGCCCATCGCGCAGGTGGCGGGTGCCCGCTCCGCGGTGGCGGACTCGGATACGACCGAGGCGCGACTCACGGTGGGCCGCAGGGCACCGGACTCCACCGCCAGCTCGTCCGCCCCGGTCGATCCCTCGCGTGTGGCGTCGGCGCGCCGCACGGTGCTGTACCGTGCGCCCGAGGGGCAACCCACCGGGACACTGGCGCCGTCGGCGCCGCTGCGCGTGCTGGGCCGGTCTGGCGAGTGGAGCCGCGTGGAGCTCGAGGGGTGGGTGAAGAGCGCGGATCTGGAGATCGCGCCGCCCGGCGTGCTGGTCGGGATCACCGCCGCCGAACTGCGCACCGACCCCCAGCGCTATGCGGGTCAGGTGCTCCGCTGGACCCTGCAATACATCGCGACGCAGAAAGCCGACGAGCTGCGTCCCGAGATTCCCAACGGCGCGACCTACCTGCTGGCACGCGGGCCACTACCCGAGCGCGGCTTCGTGTACGTCGTCGTCCCCGAGGCCAAGCGCGCGCCGCTGGAGAGCCTCACGCCGCTCGCGGCCATCCAGGTCACCGCGCGCGTGCGCACCGGCCGCACGCGGTTCCTCGGCAACCCGGTGCTCGACATGATCAGCCTCGAGACCCTGCCATGAATGAGATCCTGCGCGACCGCCTGATTCGTAAGCTCGACGCGCTCCCCGACGACAAGGCGTACCAGGTGCTCGACTACGTGGAGTTCCTCGAGTCCCGCTACGCCGAGCGACCGGCGGGCGCGCCGCCGTTCCAGCGCGTGGCGGAGACGCTGGAGGATACGCTGCGCGCGGGGCGGGTGCCCGTGAACATCATCAGGGGGACGATGGACGCGGTCGGCAAGGCCGGGAGGCTGCTCGAGAAGGTCGCGGCCGCGGGGAAGGCGGCGGTTGAGCAGGCGTCCAAGAAACCAGAGGAAAAAGGCAAGGTCGAGGAGCCTCCCACCGGGACGATCCGTGACCCGTCGTCGTCGTGAGCGGGCCACCGACTCCACATTTGTCGACAATCTTTCGCTCCCGGTCCATCGCTGGTTCCGCTACTCCGCCGGCTTCGCTGCGGAGTGGGCGCGAGACCTGATCGAGCGCCAGCGCAACGCGGGGAGGCGCCGGGTGCTCGACCCGTTCGCGGGATCCGGCACGGTCTTGTTGTCGGCCGAGCGCTGTGGCGTGGAGGCGGTCGGCGTCGAAGCGCATCCGTTCGTCGTCCGCATCGCCAGGGCCAAGCTCGGCTGGCGCGAGAGCCCAGCCGTGTTTCGAGACTACGCCCTCGACGTCCTCGAGCGCGCCAGGGAGAGCGACCCCGGCGACTGCTCACGCTACCCGTCACTCATCGAGCGGTGCTTTCCCGCCGGGACGCTGGCGCGCCTGGACGCGCTCCGCAGCGCCTGGCGGGCAGCCGCTCGGGCATGCTCTGCTTCGGACCTCACCTGGCTGGCACTCGTTGGCATTCTCCGCGAATGCTCGCCGGTGGGGACGGCACAATGGCAATACGTCCTCCCGAACAAGCTGAAGGCGCGACCGCTCGACCCATTCGAGGCGTTTCGCGCGAAGGTGACGGCGTTCTACCAGGACATGGTCGACCGGCAGGCCGAACGACTCGGCCCGGCGTCGATCGTGCACTGGGACGATGCACGAACCTGCAGGTCCGTCGGCGACGAATGGGCGGACCTCGTCATTACGTCCCCCCCGTACGCGAACAACTTCGACTACGCCGACGCGACGCGGCTCGAAATGTCGTTCTTCGGGGAGATCGCCGGGTGGGGTGACTTGCAGGAGAGCGTGAGACGACACCTTGTGCGAGCGTGCACGCAACACGTCGCCGGGCTGACTGACGAGACGTTCGCGGTCCTCGAGGATCCCATTCTGGATCCGATCGCATCGCACATCCGGCCGGTGTGTGAGCGCCTCGCCGCGGAGCGCGATCAGCATGGCGGGAAGAAGCCGTACCACACCATGATCGCGACGTACTTTCAGGACATGGCCCGGACCTGGCGGGCACTGCGTCGGGTCACCAAGCCCGGCTGCCTGATCTGCTGTGTCATCGGCGACTCCGCTCCGTACGGCATCCACGTCCCCGTGGAGCAGTGGCTCGGACTCCTGGCCCTCGCGGCCGGATTCCGCGCCGTGTCGTTCGAGCAGACGCGGCACCGCAATGTGAAATGGAAGAATCGCAAGCATCGGGTTCCGCTGCACGAGGGCCGGCTCTGGATCGAGGGCTGAGCATGGTGTAACTTTCGCCATGGGAACCTTCCGGCCGGCCTCCGCTCTCACATTCGACGACATCTTGCTCGTTCCGCGGCTCTCGAGCGTGCATCCGCGGAGCGTCGACGTGCGTTCGCGTTTCACGCGTGGCATCGCCCTCAACATCCCGCTCGTGTCGGCCGCGATGGACACGGTCACCGAGTCCGAGATGGCGATCGCCATGGCGCGCGAAGGTGGCATGGGCGTGATTCACAAGAACATGCCGGTCGACCGCCAGGCGGCCGAAGTGGACAAGGTCAAGCGCAGCGAGTCGGGAATGATCCTCCATCCCATCACCCTCGGCCCCGACCGTCCGTTGCGCGAGGCGGTCCGGCTGATGGAGCGGTTCCACATCTCCGGCGTGCCCATCGTGGACGATGCCGGACGCCTGGCGGGGATCATCACCACTCGCGACCTGCAATTCGAGCGCGAGCTCGACCGCCCGATCCGCGACGCGATGACGAAGGAGCGGCTCGTGACGGCGCCCGTAGGCACGACTCTGGACGAGGCCGAGCGGATCCTCTCCAAGCACCGCGTCGAGAAGCTGCCGGTGGTGGACGAGCACGGCGTCCTCAAGGGCCTCATCACCATCAAAGACATCTTCAAGCGTCGCCGTCATCCCCACGCCAACAAGGACCAGCACGGCCGCCTGCGTGTGGCCGCAGCGGTGGGCGGGACCACCGACGCGCTGACGCGTGCGCGCGCCCTGCTCGACGCCGGGTGCGACGTCATCGTCGTGGACTCGGCGCACGGGCACTCGGAGGGCGTGCTCAAGACCGTGGCGTGCCTGCGGGAAGCGTTTCCCGACGCGCAGCTGGTGGGGGGCAACGTGGCGACCGAGCCGGGGGCGCGCGCGCTCGTCGAGCGCGGAGTCGACGCGGTGAAGGTCGGCGTGGGGCCGGGCTCCATCTGCACCACCCGCGTCGTCACCGGAGTCGGCGTCCCGCAGATCACCGCCATCCTCGACGGCGTGCAGGGCGCGGGCGACGTGCCGGTGATCGCCGACGGCGGTATCAAGTACTCGGGCGATGTGGTGAAGGCGCTGGCGGCAGGCGCCGAGAGCGTCATGATGGGCTCGATGCTCGCGGGGACGGAGGAGAGCCCCGGGGAATCGTTCCTGCTCGAGGGCCGGCGCTTCAAAGTGATCCGCGGCATGGGGAGCCTCGGCGCGATGGAAGAGGGCTCCGCCGACCGCTACTTCCAGGAAGGGGAGGTCTCGCCGTCCAAGCTCGTGCCCGAAGGGATCGAGGGCCGCGTGCCATACCGGGGCCCGGCCTCCGACGTGATCTTCCAGATGGTGGGCGGACTCCGCAGCGGCATGGGGTATTGCGGCGTGTGCGACGTCAAGGCGCTGCGCGAGGAGACCGAGTTCATCCAGGTCACGAGCGCGGGGCTGCGCGAATCCCATCCCCACGACGTCGTGATCACGCGCGAAGCGCCGAATTACTCCATTTGAGCTTGACACTCTGCAGGACCAGCCGTAGTCTAGCGCGTCTCACCGTCTCCAGCCGTCCCTTACCTCCCAGGCATCCGAGGTCCGCATGAGCTTATGGGCTACGAAGTCGATCGCCCTCCTGCGCGCTGAGGCCGACGCGACGGGGGAGGGGACGCTCAAGAAGACCCTGGGCGCGCTGAACCTCACCACCCTCGGCATCGGTGCCATCATCGGTGCGGGCATCTTCGTCCTCACCGGTCTCGCTGCGGCCCGCCACGCCGGTCCCGCGGTACCGCTCTCGTTCGTCGCCGCCGGGATCGCGTGCGCGTTCGCGGGCCTGTGCTACGCCGAGATGGCGAGCGCCGTCCCCGTGGCCGGGAGCGCGTACACCTACTCCTACGCCACGATGGGCGAGTTCATGGCGTGGATCATCGGCTGGGACCTCGTCCTCGAGTATGCGATGGGGGCGTCCACCGTCGGCGTCGGCTGGTCGGGGTACTTCGTCGGCCTGCTGGAGAACATCAACATCCACCTCCCCGCGGCGCTGACGTCCGCGCCGTTCCGATGGTGCGAGGCGTCGGAGGTGGCGCGGGCGGTCGCGGGCTGCGTCACGCCGGGCTTGAACTCGACCGGGTCGATTGTGAATCTCCCCGCCATCGCGATCGTGGCGATCATGTCGTTCGTGCTGGTGGTCGGGATCAAGGAGTCGGCGACCGTCAACAATTTCATCGTCGCGCTGAAGCTCACCGTCGTCGCGTTGTTCATCGTCGCAGGCGCGTTCTACATCAACACGGCCAATTGGCATCCGTTCATTCCGCCGAACCAGGGCGAGTTCGGCAAGTTCGGCATCAGCGGCGTGCTGCGTGGGGCGGGGCTGATCTTTTTCGCCTACATCGGCTTCGATGCGGTGAGTACGGCCGCGCAGGAAGCCAAAAACCCCCAAAAGGACATGCCCAAGGGTATCCTGGGCTCGCTCGCCATCTGCACCGTGCTGTATATCCTGGTGTCGGGCATCCTCACCGGCATCATGCCGTACACTAAGCTCGATGTCTCGCACCCGGTCGGGTACGCCGTCGACTCGATTCCTGGCCTGCGCTGGATGGGCTGGATGATCAACCTCGGCGCCGTTTTGGGGCTCGCGTCGGTCATCTTGGTCATGTTGCTCGGCCAGTCCCGCGTGTTCTATTCGATGTCCCGCGACGGCCTGCTGCCTCCCTGGGTCGGCAAGATCCATCCGCGATTCCGCACTCCCTGGCTCACCCAGATCTTTGTCGGCCTCTTCGCCATGTTCTTCACCGGTGTCTTCCCGATTCAGCTGCTCGGGGAGCTCGTGAACATCGGGACGCTGCTGGCGTTCGTGCTCGTGTGCGGGGGCGTCTGGATCCTGCGCCACACCCGGCCTGACTTGGATCGTCCGTTCAAGACCCCGTGGGTGCCGGTGGTGCCGATCCTGGGCGTCCTGTGCTGTGCGGGTCTGATGGCCACGCTTCCCGGCGATACCTGGATCCGGCTGTTCGTCTGGATGGCGATCGGCTTGGTGATCTATTTTCTATATGGTCGCCGTCATAGCACGCTGCAGACGGGGGTGGACGGCCAGAAGTCCGTGCGCTGAGCCCTCGCCGGGCTGTCATGGGGCGTCGTTTCGGAGGACGTGACGTGTTGAGTCAGGACGCATCGATCCGCCGCGAGTCCACGCGGTGGGCGAGGTGGCTGATCTTTTGGACTGCGCTGGGCCTCGCGTTCGCGGCTCAGGTGTTCCTCGCCGGGCGGCGCTTCGGACAACCATCCGACACGTGGGGACAGGCGATCCGCATGAGCCTCCCGGACTGGTACGTGTGGGGGCTGTTCGCGCTCCTCATCGCGCGTCTGAAGCAGCGGGTCCCGATCGACGCGGTGAGTTGGGGGTACAACTTCGCGTTTCACGTGGCGGCGAGCCTGCTCGTGGCGCTCGCCCATTTCGCGATCTCCGCTCCGCTGCAGACGTTGCTCCAGCTGGTGGCCGGCGAGCCGCGCCACATCTCCACCTACTTCTTGAACAACTTCGCCGCGCTGTACCTCTGGAACGTCGTGGTGTACTGGGGCATTCTGGCGGGAGTGCACGCGCGTGACTACCGCCGGGACCTCCGGGAGCACCGGCTCCGCGCCGCGGAGCTCGAGGCCCGGCTGCAGGACCTGCACGCGACAGCGGCGGGCGCCGAGGAGCCGGCCGCACGCCGCCACCCGGAACGCCTGCTCGTCGCGGAGGACGGGCGCAGCTTCTTCGTGCGGACGGCCGACGTGGAGTGGATCGAAGCGGCGCGCAACTACGTGCGGCTGCACGCCGGCGAGCGCGTGCACACCGTGCGCACCACTCTGGCCACGCTCGAGGTGCGACTGGATCCGGAGCGGTTCCGGCGGATCAGCCGGTCGGCGCTCGTGAACCTCGACCGCGTGCGCGAGGTGCAACCGTGGTTCCACGGCGATGCGGTCGTCATTCTCGAAAGCGGCGCGCGCGTCACGCTCAGCCGCCGCTACCGCCGGAACCTGCTCGCCCCGGCCACGCCTTAGCGCCGCTCGTCCCGCTCGCAGTCCCGGTCGTCCCAGCGCCGTTGGTAGGGCCCCCGGCGACTCCCAAATTGTTGGATGACCCTCTTCGCCATCAAGCCGATCGCCACCCTTCGTGCGGAAGCGGAGGCGAGCGGCGAGCACGCCCTGGTACGGGCACTCGGGCCCCTCAATCTCGTCACGCTCGGCATCGGCGCCGTCATCGGCGCGGGGATTTTCGTGATCACGGGGCAGGTGGCCGCGCTGTACGCCGGCCCCGCCGTCCCCCTCTCGATGATCCTGGTCGGCGTCGCCTGCGCCTTCGCGGGGCTCTGCTACGCCGAGATGGCGAGCGCCGTGCCGGTCGCGGGCAGCGCGTACACGTACGCCTACGCCACTATGGGCGAGTTCGCGGCCTGGATCATCGGGTGGGATCTGGTGCTCGAATATGCCGCCGGCGCCGCGACGGTGGGCGTGGGCTGGTCGGGCCACTTCGTGTCCCTGCTGGGGCTGTTCGGCGTCCACATTCCCGCGAGCCTCACCGCTCCGCCCACACAGTTGTGCACGGCCACGCAGTTGGCCGCGCACGTAGTCGGATGCGCCCACCCGGGGCTGAACCTGACCGGTGCCATTGTCAACCTTCCAGCCGTCGGCATCGTC
>Ga0137382_10000250_pt1 | contig 22459 bp, 13 predicted proteins | sample SagtaG_15_FD_104816 | JGI IMG/M metagenome (GOLD analysis project Ga0137382, IMG submission 104816) | Vadose zone soil microbial communities from Sagehorn Ranch, Mendocino, California, USA - Sage2_R_20_16 metaG | ecosystem: Environmental > Terrestrial > Soil > Vadose zone | place: USA... | reverse complement strand
GCTCGAATGCAACGTTCTTGTCTGATTCGAATACCTCGTCAGTGACCTCGATGCCGTTGGTAAGTCCATAGGTTTCCGCGATCTGTTTCCCAAGCGTGGTCTCGGTGTCGTGAAAGGCAGGCAAGCAATGCATAAAACGCACATGCGGATTGCCACTCGCCTCCAGTAGTCCCATATTCACCTGATATGGTGTGAGAAGCTCGATTCGCTTCTTCCAGACTTCCTTCGGTTCACCCATCGATACCCAAACGTCGGTATGAACAAAATCGACCCCCTTCACCGCTGCTTTGGGGTCGTCGGTGATAGTCAGTTTGGCGCCGTTCTTTGCCTCGAGATCGCGCGCGATCTTCTGGTACTCTTCGGACGGCCATAACGACTTGGGGCCGCAGATCCGTACATCCATGCCCACCAGACAGCCAGCGATCATGAGCGAGTGTCCCATGTTGGATCGGGTATCGCCGACGTAGCAGTAACGGATTTCCGAAAGTGGCCTGTCACTGTATTCGCGCATTGTCATGATGTCCGCAAGCATCTGGGTCGGGTGATACTCGTCAGTGAGGCCGTTGTAGACGGGCACGCCGGCATGCTCAGCAAGCTGTTCAACGCCACACTGCGAAGCGCCGCGATACTCGATCGCGTCAAACATGCGGCCCAGCACGCGCGCCGTGTCCTTGAAGGATTCCTTGTGACCGATCTGCGAGCCGGAGGGATCGAGATAAGTTACGTGCGCACCCTGGTCGTAGCATGCCACTTCGAAAGCGCACCGCGTGCGGGTGGATGTTTTTTCGAAGATGAGACAAATCTCTTTTCCTTCCAGGTGTTTCTGCTCGGTACGAGCGTATTTGGCCCTCTTAAGGTCACGGGCGAGATCCAGCAGATAACGAAACTCGCGATGCGTATAATCCTGGACGGTAAGAAGGCAACGGTTCCGCAAATTGAAACTCATAACGTTCATCTCCTTAATTACGGTCTGTCCCACAAGATCACATCAATAAGCCGGCTCACGCCATATCGGACAGGTCATGCAATGGCCGCCGCCCCGTCCGCGGCCAAGTTCGGCGCCACGCACGGTGATCACTTCGATTCCTGCTTTTCGGAGCAGGGTATTGGTGTAGGTGTTGCGGTCATAGGCCACGACCACGCCTGGCCCCAGGGCTACGACGTTGTTGCCGTCGTCCCATTGCTCGCGTTCGGCCTGGTATGCGTTGCCTCCCGTTTCGACGACCCGAAGCTTGTTGAGTCCGAGTGCTTCCTCGACGACCTCCAAAAGGGTCTTGCTCTCTTTGCAGACCGCGTAACCTCGGTCATCCTCGGTCGGATACACGCTGTAACAGCGGATCTGATCAACGACTTCGCGAAACATCGTGATCGCATCGCAATCGCAGAAACTGAACACTGTATCCAGGTGCATCGCGGCACGGCTTTTCGGCATGAGGCAGGCAACCACACGCGCCGCCGCCTCGTGTTTGAACAGTTCCTGGGCAACCTGGATGACGGCGTGGCGAGTGGTGCGTTCTCCCATGCCAATGAGGACAACGCCTTTGCCTATGGGCATGACATCGCCGCCCTCCATGGTTGAGTTGCCATAGTCCTCATCCGAGTCTCCCCACCAAATTTGGAAGTCCCCACCTTTGAACCTCGGGTGGAACTTGTAGACGGCGCGCTGTAGGAGTGCCTCCGGTTTTCGTGCTGGCCAGAACATTGGGTTGCAGGTGACGCCGTTGTAGATCCAGCAGGACGGATCGCGCTGGAAAAGCGTATTCGGGATCGGGGGCAAGAGGAATTCCGTACCACCGAATGCCTCGGAGAGCATCGACCTGACATCACCCTCGGGCAGGTCCGCGATCGCGAACCCACCAATGAGGTGTGCCGCGAGTTCCTTGGCGGGCATTTCATCCAGCCACGGCCTGATTTCTTCGGCTGTACCGGAACCAACGGAATGCGCCGTTACGCGACGGTCAAGAATGAATTTCCGGGCCTCTTTGCAAGCCAAAGTCTCGGCCAGCAAGTCGTGGAGATCCAGAACCTCGACACCGCGTTCCTGCATCTTCAATACGAAGTCGTAGTGATCCTTCTGTGCCTCTTGGACCCAGACCACGTCGTCGAAGAGCAGATCATGGCAATTGCCTGGCGTCAGCCGTTGATGTGCGAGGCCAGGTCGACACACCATCACGGTGCGTAGTTTGCCGACCTCAGAGTGGACACCAAAGTTATGCATAGCCTGCCTCCACGTTTCGCATGAATCCGCTGCGCGACCAACACACACGCCATCCTCAGGATTAGTTGGACCGGGCTGCGTCCTTTTTTAAGCACTGCACGTAGTACGTTCCCTCGCGGTTCTCCACTCCATGCGTGTCATGGCCAAAGCCTGGGAACTTGCGATCCCAGGACCAGAGAGCGCGCAAACAACTGATGTAAGGTCCATCGCTGCAACCGGCGACTTCGCCCGGCATGAGCATAGGAATGCCGGGCGGATATGGCACAAGGCTAGTGGCGAGCACGCGGTCAGCGAGCTGATCGAGAGGCACGTGCTCGATTTGACCGCGAATCAGCTTCTGATAGGCCGCACTAGGCGTCATCACGGGCGCGGGCAGGGTGGAGAATGCCTCCGCCAGCCAACGAGTCTGCTCTGTCTTGTTCAACTGCGCGAACATCTGATCGGAGAGATCGCGAAGCCCGAGGTCGCGATACCGCTCGTGGTGACTGCTGACGAGAGAAGGTAAAACCTCAACCAGCGATGTGTTGCGGTCGTAGTCTCGTTTGAAGTCGAGAAGAGCATTCAGCAGAGTGCCCCATTTTCCCTTGGTAATTCCGATCGAGAACAGGAACAAAATGGTGAAGTCGGTGGTTTTTTCAACTTCGATACCGCGGCAATGGAGGTATGCGGTCACAAGGGTTGCCGGAATTCCCCAATTGTCGAGACCGCCTTTCGCTGCCACTCCTGGTGTAAGCACTGAGACTTTGATCGGGTCCAGCATGCAATAGCCTTCTTCGAGGCGATCGAAGCCGTGCCACGCGTCTCCCGGATGTAGCATCCAGCAATCAGGGTCGGTGGCAAGCATGTCGGGATCGGCGTCCTCGAAACGCACTCGCTTGCCGCTCCTGGGATCTTTCACCGTGTCGGCGTTCCAGGTATTGAAGAACCAATCTTTCTTGGCTTCAATTTCACGGTGTACACGACCCATGGTCTGGCGGTAGGCGACAGCTTCCTGAATGGACTCGCTGGTCAGTGCCTCACCACCGGGACCGTCCATCATCGCGGCTGTAACATCGTTCGAGATAATGATCGTGTAAAGGGGAGATGTAGACGCGTGCATCATGAACGATTCGTTGAATCGCTCATGTGGAATAGGACTTCGTCCATCGCGGATATGAAGAAATGAGGCCTGCGAAAGCGCGGCCAGCAGTTTGTGAGTGGAATGAGTCGCGAAGATGGTCGGTCCCTTGTGCTTACCCGGGTCGCCGTGCATTGCGAATCTCTCACGATAGATCGGATTGAAGCGAGCATAGGCGTACCAGGCCTCATCGAAGTGGATCCGGTCGACGCTAAGGTCGAGCAGTTCCTCAACACGTCGTGCGCTGTAGCACAATCCGTCGTAGGTAGAGTTGGTCACTACTGAATAGACTGCGTGCTTCTCGATATTCTCTGTGACGAGGGGATTCGCCTTAACCGCGCTTTGTATGGCGGCTTTCTTCAACTGCTCAGGGGGAATCGGACCGATGATCCCGTAGCGATTGCGAAGGGGGATGAAGTAGGTCGGGATACCCCCGGTTAGCACCAACCCATGCTCGATGGACTTGTGACAGTTGCGGTCGCACAGCGCAATCTGATCCCGGCCCACGGCCGCGGTAAAGATGATCCGGTTCGAAGTCGAGGTCCCGTTCGTGACGCAGTAGGTGCGATGTGCTCCGAACACGCGGGCAGCGTACTTCTCGTGCTCGCCGATGGGCCCAGTATGGTCGAGCAAGGAGCCGAGCTCGCCCACACTGATGGAGAGATCGGAGCGTAGTAAATTCTCGCCGAAGTAGTCGTAGAAGACCCGACCCACGGGTGACTTGAGGAAAGCGGTGCCGCCCGTGTGTCCGGGCGTGTGCCAAGAATATTCGTACTCCTGAGTGAACTTCATGATGGCAGAGGCGAGTGGCGGCAATAACACTCCCAGGTAGCGGTGGATCGAGGCGACAACGCGGCCGCCGACGAAGGCGGCCGTATCTTCGAGTGTCCATATGAACTCATTGGTCATTTCCATGACGCTGACTGGGATTGAAGAAGCCTGGCTTCGTTCTGACATCAGAAAAATTGGAATCTTGTCATTGCGCGCACGGACAAACTTGATGAGGTTCAGTGCAGCGGTATGATCGTGGTCTTCTCCCAGGGTCCAATCTACGAGGATGGCGTGGATCGCGGAGTCCGAGACAATAACGCTCAACCCATCTTCCGCGGACATTGCCTCTACGACGTCGACAGAACGCCCCTTCAACTCCTGCTCGAGCGTCCGGACCGCCCGCCCCTCTGCGGTGGGACTGCCGAGCTCATCGTCTACCATTAGCGCCCGCAGTGACTGACGCTTGATACTCCGCTCAATCATGCTCGTCTCCAAAAGGGTTATGTGTTACGTGTGCTGGGCCTTCTCCCGCCCGTTACTCCGAGAGTATTGATCGGAAAGCGGCTGAATCCCCGCGTTCCGGTTTCATTCCCCAACCATGTTCAGACGGAAAAAACTCAGAGTGTTTTCGTCTGGCTCTCCAAAAAACTGCTTGTAAAGCGCCTGGGTCGCACCGGATCGGCTGAGTCTGCTCAAGGATTGATCGACGAGCAGTCGAAAGTCCTCGTCGCTCCGTCCGAGGGCGAAGGCCATGGGCTCGTAAGTGAAGAAGCGATCAAGAACGATCAGGTCGCCGGCTGACGGGTTGCGTTTCCTCTCATTCAGGAGGATGGAGCGTTCCCCGAACAGCACGTCGGAGCTGCGGTTGAGGACTCGTTGGACACCTGCGGCATGACTTTCGACCGGAACGACTTTGGCGTCGAGTTTGAATTCATCGAGCTTGCCGGTCAGCCAACTGAGGCTTGTAGTGTTGGTGACGGCAGAGAAAGTACGCTTGTGCAGAGCCAGGCCGATCGATGCGCGCCATTGCGGGCGATAAGGAGGCTCTCCGCCCGACAGGATTTCCCGGAGTTGAGCGGGCGCGTCGGCTCGCATAAGCGCTCCGAGCCCGCCCAGGAAGATCGGGATGGAGAAGGAGACTTGTTTACGCCGGGCAACAGTCTCCACTGATGGCCCGCAAAGCAGATCAACCCTGCCCTGCGTTACCGCATCAAAGCGATCCTCGCCGGTGACCAAAACAAATTCAACATTCAGCGAGCTCAGTCCCAGGTGTGCCTTCAGATCATTGGCAATCTCCTGGCACAATGCGACCGCGTAACCAGCCGGGTTCCCTTTTTCGTCCTGGTACGAGAATGGCCCTGCGTCGGAGTAGTATCCGACCCGGAATGTGCCGGTTTGCCGCACCCGTGCCAATACTTCGTTCGACATTTGCGTGTTCGCCGCATCCAGCAGGAGCGGGAGTGTTGCGAATAGGACCAAAGCGAGAGCCGCAATCCCGGATCGATACCCGTCGAGTCTGAAGAACCGTGTAGGTTGCATGGTGTCTCCTTTTTAATGTGCGCAGCTATGCGGCTCGGGCTTCTTTGACAAGCACCGGCATTGCGGTTGTGAAGCGGTACGCGATGAAGCCGTAAATTATGTAACCGATTCCCATCACGATCATGCCCCCGAGAACCGCATCCTTACCGGAAGCGAAGATGGCATAAACGCTGTACACCATTGCGACCATGGCCACCGCCGTGTTCCGCCGATAGACCTTGTCAGTGACGTGGGCGTTACGCATCATCACCATCAGGCCAGAGAGGGCGAGGATGTACGGAATCACGTTGGTCACGACTGCAAGGCTTACAAGAGCATTGAACTGATCGTTCAGACTGGGTGAGATCGTGCACAACGCCATCACAGATTGCACGACGCCCATGACAATCATTCCTGCTACCGGCGCACCCATCCGATTCATCCTTGAGAAGATCGAGGGAAACATCCGGTCGTCGGCTGCTGATTTTGCGGTTTGCGAGATCGTGAACTGCCATCCCAGAAGCGAGCCCAGGCATGCCATCACGGCGAGAGCCATGACGATCGACCCGACGGTTGGGCTGAACATCTTGGCATAAGCTAAGCCGAACGGACCTGTCGATTCAGTTAGTTCAGCGTTCGGGATGATGCCCTGAATTACCGTGGTGGAAAGTATGTAAATGAAAGCAGCGCCAAGAGTGCCCAGCAGGCAGGCAAGAGGAACGTTCTTCTTTGGATTTTCTACCGCGCTCGAGTTCTGAGCTGCCGACTCCATGCCGAGAAAAGCCCACAGGGTGAGGGCGATACTGGAACCAAAGCCCTTTCCCAAACTTATTCCCTGTGGGTTCCAGGCTGCCGCGAAAGTCTGGCCGCTGAACCAGAACCAACCAATGATCGAAAGCAGACCAACTGGGAGGATCACTCCCCAAACGGTGACCGACCCGATCTTCCCTGTGACGCTAGGCCCACCGAAGTTCGCTACCGTGGTCAGCCAGAGTAAGCCGATGACTGCCAGGCAAGTAGCTATAGGTGTTACTGACATCCACGGGAAGAACGTCGAGAGATACCCGACTGCTGAAATCGCGATCGCAACGTTCCCAATCGCCAAAGAGAAGAAGTAAAGATAGAACGTCATGAAAAAGCCGGCTTTCCCGTGAGCCTCTTCGGCGTAAGCTGACATGCCACCAGGTCGCTGATTGAAGAGTCCGGCCTGGGCAAACCCGTAAGCGAGCGCCATCGAGCCCACCGCCGTCACTCCCCAGGACAGCAGCGAGATTGCGCCAACTTTCGCCATGTTCGCTGGCAACATAATGATGCCGGATCCCATCATGTTCACTGCGACGATCACCGTCAGCTGCATGAGCGTCATCTTCTTCTCTGTTTGCATGGTCACCTCACTCTTGCCTCGACGTCCTTCACCGCGTGCTGCCGACGACTCGGCGAAGCTCCGACAATTCACAAACCCACCCCACTTGGACGCTGCTACTCACTCGCGGACCACGTACGTGAAGAACTTAATCTTGTCCTCCACGCGTTCCTGGAACACACCCTGCACTTCGTAGTTGAAGCCCGGAAAACGGTTGAACGATTCCTGGAAGGCCAGGAAGTAGTCGAGCATCGGTTTCGCGTTGTCGTCCCACCGTTCACCCGGCAGCACGACGCCGATGCCGGGCGGGTAGATCAGCGCCAGGGTCGCAGAGACGCGCCCACGGATGTTTTCGAGGGCGACATAATCCACTTCATTTGCCACCAGTGCCTGATTAGCCTCTTGCGGGCTCATCGCCAGCTCCGGGAAGCTCGTGTCGCGGAAACAAAGCCGCTGCAGTTCCTTTACGCACGCCTTGCGATAAGCCTGATGCATCTCGTCGCAGACTTTTCTCAGCGTGTAGCCGGTGTAGCGATCATGATGTGCGCCATATAGGGTTGGAAGGACTTCGGCAAGCGAGGCGTCGCGATCCCAGTGGTCTTTGAATTTGACGAGCTTCGCAATCAGGGTGTTGACCTTGCTCTCATCTTCTGCCGGGGTCATGAGAAAGAGAATGCTGTTCAGGTCACACTTCTCATTGACGATGCGTTGATCGCGAAGATAATTTGCGACAACCGTTGCGGGTACTCCATAGTTCAGGTAAGCGCCCGTCTTGCGGTCGATGCCCGGCGTCAGCAATGTAAGTTTGTTGGGGTCGACCATGGCATAGCCCTCCGCACACCCGGGGTAACCGTGCCACTTGCTGTTTGGAGAGAAAGTCCAGCATTGCTGCTCGCGCTTCAGCACCTCGGTCGGGAGATCCTCCCAAGGAACATCGGTGACGTCGCGCGTGAATTTCGAATTTCGAATGGTTACGACATCAGGGACAAACGGATCGAAGAACCACTTCTCCTCGTAACTCCGGCCCACGCCGGCGTAGTGACGTCCCAGTTCCCGAAACTTCTTGCGCGCCTCAATGCCAAGTTCGATGCACCGATCCCAAAGCATCTCGCCCGTTTTACCCTCATGGACTTTCGCATTCACGTCGAGCGAGGCGAAGAGCGGATAGAACGGAGAAGTCGACGCGTGCATCAAAAACGCATCATTAAAACGCTTATGCTCGATGTAGCGCCGCTGGCCTCGAATATGTTCGTCTCGTTTGTGGATCTGAGAAGCCTGCGAGAAACCTGCGCCCTGCTTGTGGACCGACTGCGTGGAAAAGAGTCCCGGCATCTCCGGCCCAAGATTTTCCAGACGCATGGGGCTGTGGTTCTTGAACAGCGGATGAAAAGCGTTGTAACCGATCCATGCCTCATCCCAGAGCACGTAGTCGCATAGATGCCCAATTCGTTCCAGAACCTTCTCGACGTTGTAGATCGTTCCGTCGTAAGTGGCGAGCTGAATGCATGCCAAGCGGAAGGGACGTTCTGCTTTGTAGCGCTGCGGGTCTTTCACTAGAGGATTCTTACGGATCTGCTGACGAAGATAGTCTTCGTCCCATGCCTCCCAATCGACGGCGCCAATCATTCCGAAGGCATTGCGTGCTGTGGGGAGAAAGACCGGGATCGCACCAGCCTGGACCAGTGCCCCATGGTGCATGGACTTGTGATTGTTGCGGTCGAACAGGACCAGATCACCGCGTCGCAACACTGCGTTGGTGACAACCTTATTGGAGGTACTCGTCCCGTTCAGGACGAAGTAGGTTTTGTCGGCGCCGAATATGCCTGCGGCATGGCGTTGAGCCTGAGCGGCTGGACCTTCATGAATGAGCAGGTCTCCCAAGCCTACGTCGGCGTTGCACAGATCATTACGAAAGATGCTCTCGCCAAAATGTTTGAAGAACAGTTGACCGGCCGGAGACTTCCGATAGAACTGGCCACCTTGATGACCCGGGCAGTCGAACGCGATGTTGGCCTCGGCATCGTAGGCTATCAAGCCACCGAAGAATGGAGGCAACAGCTCCATTCCATAGTCAACAAGACTCGCGATGACCTGCTTGGCGTAAAAAGCTGGTGTCTGCTGTCCCAGGTAGATATAGCCAGTGACCTCACCGAGAGCATCGAAGCAACTGATGTCCGAAATGCGGTGCGAGTCCGCGAGAGCCCACAGAGGCGTCCGGAAGCCGACCGCGCGAACCGCTCGCGCTAGGGAACGAGCTTGTTCCAGCCGATTACCATCAATCATGGCGATATACGCACCAACCGAAGCATCCTCAGAAACGTCGCGCTCAAAGCTCTTACTTACCTCAACCTTAAAGTTCTCCGCGCTGATCCGGTCCAGGAGTTGCTGGATCTGGGGATTTTCGGCATCGACGATGGCTGCCACTTTCAATAGCTTGTGGAAAGGAATTGGAATGGTGGGCGCTTTCATCTTGTCCGTCCTCCGTCCACAAGCCAGCGGTGCTCTCTCAGTGAAACAGTTCGTATAAGACTTGGTTTGCGCGATCGAACCGGCAACTTCGAGCTTGTTGCGATACGGGTGCCGGTGGCCGAATTAGAAAGAGTAAGCAACGTAGACCATCCCGTAGGAAAAAGTGTTCGTCCGGTTGTAAGCCTGTCGCACCGCCTCGTGTGGATCCGCAAATGCGCCTATTAGGCTGACAGTGAAATGCTTTTTGATCTTCCAGTCGAGGTAGGCGTCGAACTCAAACGCAACATTGGAAGACGTCGCGCCAGAGCCAAAAGTTCCGGGCTGTGGAAGATGGAACCAATAGCCCATCACTCCCCAGCCCAAGGAATCCGTTGGAGACAGGTGAACCCGTGCTTGGTGCGAGATGTTATTGGAGTTGGAAAGGAAGTATTCGCCGGCGATCTCGCCTTGCCACCATGAGCCCCAGTCGTAGAAACCCAGATACAGCGGGTCGAAGGCCTCGTTCTCCGGTGTGTTGGGATTATCTCCCTCGAAGAAAGCGTAGCGATAAGAGAACTTGGGCTTCCAGGCCAGTTTGCTCAGTTGATATGCACCTAACGCGGAGTACGCGGTTGAGTGCATGAGACCGCCGTTCTTCTCATATGCATACTCAAATTCAAATGAGAGATCGGACAAGTTCGGAAGCGGCGCCGTGTAGGCATGCGCGTTGAAGACGTTCATGCCGTCCCGATCAGAAAGCACACTGCGGTGGGCGAAAGCTTTGATATAGGTAGCTCCGAAGGTCGAGTTTTTCCCCGCAGCGTATTCATAATTAACGCCCGTCAGGCGGCTTCCCGTGTCGCTCTCCGGGACATCGTCCCTCACGAGATAAAACCCTTCGAGCGTGTGATTCTTTGGCTTAAGTCGTCCGATGGCAGCGAATCGCCAGGCCTTGCGAGCATTACTCCAGAACCCACCTCGGGTACCCCCTTCGCCGGCGCCATCCCATAACAAGAAGCCGTGCCCGATCGTGTAAGGTGCACGCCCAACCGTGAAATCCAGGAGATTTTCCGAACCGCCTATGGACGTCCCCGACCGCCACCCTACATACAGGTCTTCCTGCTTGAACGACGACGCACTCTCTCCCACCAGCGTCGGAGGCGTTGCGTAGGTTCGTTCTCCTACAGCACTGACTTTGCCGTAGAGTTCGCTCTTGCCTAATGGCAGTGTCACCGAGAGCGCTGGCTTGATATATCCTTCGAACCAGTTGTCATCGAGGTTCCCGTGGGGATCGGGTCTGTTGTTTGTATAGAAGGAATTTCCAAAGCCAAACGTGCCCCAGGCCGCATCGAAGTTGAACTTCCACTTCAACTGCTCAGGCAGACCGGTATCACGCTCCTCTTTCGGCGGATCGGGCGGTTTTGGTGAATCGGCAGGTTTTTGTGTATCTTCTGGAGTTTCGGAGGACGTTTGCTGAGCACGGATGTGCGTCGAGATGAGCAATATTACGGCGACTCCAATTCCGGCCGTGATCCGCCGGAGACACAGGCTTCTTTTTCGAGAGCCCCTGCGATCGTCTGGCGACTCCGCACTCCTGCCATGACTTGTGGTTGTCCACGACATCGTGTTGCAATCCGAAATTGCCTGCCTATGAAACCCCGCACTATGGGGACTTACGAGTTCGTCATGCACAATCCATCTCGGTATCCGGCGGTTTGCTGTCTCAGACTAGGCATTCAAGGTAAGGGCGCAAACTGTCATTACTTACAGCAGAGGGATTCCATGGGCTTTAGTCGAGCAGTTGTGAAGGCGAAAAGTTTGGAACACACCGACTTCGAGCTGGTGGGCTCATGCACTTGGGCGGTCGAATTCGGATGAGTTGGAAGCTCTTAGGGCACTTCGCGAAAGTGTTTATTCAGAACGAGGAAGTCACCGGCCGTGGCCACCGAATGAATCGTCGCGGGATTGCAGGAGTTGCGAGAACTGGAGGCTCGACCTCAAACAGAGGAGAAAGCACGTCCTAAGCTAACGCGTTGCGTGACGCGCCCCGAAGTGATGTGACCTGGATGCTAGTGAAGTTGTTTAACGATGGTAAACTAGCAAAAACATACTACTGAAAGTGGTGATACTCCGACATGATCGATGCTACTGGTCATCAGTGAAACTGCCAATTCTGTTACGTCCTTGCAGGAAAGATGCTCGCTTTCATCGCGCAAGGCACTGTTAACTCGGACAGTATTGATTGGTTTTGCGTTGGAGTATGTATCTTCCTGCCGGTTGAGAACGTGTTTCGTCAGGGAGGAAACCTATGACCTTGCCCAGAAGGGCGGAATTGCGGTGGCAACAAGAAGTAATCGAGCGATGGTTGATCACCCCAGGCATCCCGGTTGATGCTCGCGAAGGACTGCTGGAGTTGTTGAAGCTCGTGAATCAAGAGGTGGAAACTCTAGAAGCAGCGCGAGGGAGGTTTCACCCGTATTCAACTTGGCTTGCGAGCTGACAATACCTAAAGGTCAATGCAACTGCGGATCAATCTGGGCCAGCTGCGCCAATGTCTGTGCATGTTGCCGATCGTCCTGGCGTCGGCTTTCCCCGATCAGCCGTCCGTTGGCGCATGCGCCACGTTTACCTCGTGCCCCAACTCACTCAGCAAACCGGCTTACCTAGTGCGAATGCATCCCCGGTCTCCAGCACGATCCGGCTGTGCGGCATCGCTCCGAAAGTAACTTGCAGGGCCTTGGGAGTGGTGGACCGGCCTTCTCATGCCATCTGATTTAACAGCTATGCTCGCACCATGCATAGTAGGACTGCATTGGTGCTAAGGGCACCATCGAAACAAGCACCCGTCATAAATAGGGCTCTAGATTGGGGTTTAGATCCCTTTCAGTCTTGAGTCAGGAAACTTCTGCGAGCATCGTCGAAGAGGCTCGTAGTGAAGACAAACGAAGGAAGCGATCTATTAGCCGCGGAGGACGCAGTTATCTGCAACCAGCAATTCGTTAGTAGCGCATTGCCACCCTACACCTTCACACAGCGCTGCGCGTGATTCTTAAGTTGTTTCCTTCAGGAGTCAGAACTTTACTCGGGTTCCACGGTTTCGCGTGGCGACCGACGCCTTTCGCAAGTGTAGCCACCTCGGTTTCGGGAGTCGTGAAGCGCGAAAAGCCGCAATCCAAGCAGACCAATACCTTTGGGTATATGAAAACGCCGTTCTTGTTCAAGTCGTGAAGGCCGGAGAAAGGGAAGTGAAGGATCATCTCAGCCGGAAATTCCGCCTCATTAGTCGATGTACATAAGACACAAGCCATAAACTCTCCGATCCCTCCGGAGAGTGAGACTAATGCCGGAGGTACTGTGAACTGCATTTCTGGGAGCAGTAAGTTCCAAGAAAAGACACCGAGAGACTACATCTTTTTCCCTGGGAGAGAGATTAATATTCTGCGAACTAGCAGAATTGCTAGCGACGAAATATCGGCATTACACTTTTGCTCCCATGTCACCGCGCTCTTGCACCAGACTTGCGGAAAATGTCGAGTAGCCACATGAGGATCGATACTTCGATGAATACTTCGTAAGGCCTTGTCCACCTCATCTTAGGCCACCCGCTTCCTCCGGCAATGGCATCATCGCCAACCAGTCAATGACCAAGAGATTTCATAAGACGTTGCTTTCCCCGAAAATCCTTGTATTGCCGACACCGTCCTCACAATGATCGACGTTCTTCCGGACGAAATAACGTTGGCACAATGTTTCCCGCTTATTCCACAACGCTGCGAGAGGCAAGGGAACTGAAAGAAATGCCAGTCTCAGACCAAGAACCAGCACGTGAAGCGGCGAACCTTCCTACAAGAACATTTCTGGTGGAGCGAAGTATCACTCAGCTAAAATCGCCGATATTGCTATGGAATCATTGGACTGATAGGCCACTGAGCAGAGTTGTGAGTGTAATCGCGAGTAGTCAGCCGATTATCCGTTGGGCCAGGCGCTGACTCTCGGTTGCAGAATCACTTATTCAGGGGAATCGCTTTTCAGCAGGGGACTAGGAGGCAATTTGTTTAGCGAAAACGAGAACGCCTAGAAAACTCTTTCAGTGTCTGGACTTGCTCGGGCTCATTTCGAGAGGCAGTGAATTGTCCCCCATCTCATCCAGCCACACTGGCACGATTCGTTTCCGTCCGAAGAGGCACCCGAGCGAAAATGGTGGTACCGCTGTTGGGCTCCGACATGATTGAGAGTTCGCCGTGTGTTAATTGCAACCGCTCTTGCATGCTAATGAGTCCCAATCCTCGACCGGCCAGAGCGGCTTTCACGTCAAATCCAATTCCCAGATCACTCACAGTCAATTGAATTTCTCCCGGTACCCCGCGCAGTTCCACTGTAAAGTGTCGTACGCCGCTATGTTTCACCGCGTTCTGCAGAGCTTCCTGTAAGACCCGGAACAAACAAAGTGAGATTTCCCTCGATAGAGAACGGGCAATGTTAGAGTGGCTAAAATCAATCTCTACCTTCTGCTGATCGGATAGTTCTTTGCAGAAGCTTCTGGCCGCCGCCGCAATACCAAGGTATTCCAGCTTAGAAGAATGAAGACGGTGCGACATGGCCTGAATGTCTGTCCCCAGATCCGAGAGACGCTGCCGTAAGTGGCGAATGTGATCGTGAGCTGTAGGCGTTGACTCGGGTAGAACGTCTTGCAAGCGTTGCAACTCGATCACCAGCAATGCAACGCGTTGATTGATATCATCGTGCAGTTCCCGCGCGATCCAGGCACGCTCTTCTTCGTGGGCTTCTATCAACCTGCCACCGATATTGGCAAGGGCTTCTTCGGCGAGCTTGCGATCGGTGATGTCCAACACTGTCGAAATCGTGCATTGTTCGCCATTGATTTCGATCATTTCCGAGGACAGCAGGCCGATGATGAGTTGGCCAGCTCGGTTGCGAAACTTGCACTCAACATTCCGAAGATTGCCTCCTTCGGCCAAGAGTTGTAACCTCAGCTGCTCGAATCGTCCAGGATTGTCCCAGAGGCCTAGGTCGTGCGAGGTGCGCCCGAGGGCCTCTTCGCGACGATAACCGAAGAATTGTTCGAAGGTTTCATTCACGTCGATGTATCGGTCGTCCTCGAGCCTCGCCAGCGTTAAAACCATAGGGCTCTCGCGAAAGGCTTTGTGAAACTTCTCTTCCGACTTCCGCAAGGCTTCTTCCGCTCGGTTGCGGTCGGTCACATCCAACACAGCAGCGACTGCACCGTACGGCATGTCATCCTCACCTAGCAGAGGAGCAGCATTCGCGACTACGTTGCGTTCAGTTCCGTCCTCAAAGATTACCAGCTCGGGGACTCCAAACACCGGCTTTGCCGTAGCAGCTGCACGTTGAATGGGGAGATCCTCAGGGGGGACCTCAACTCCATCCCGCATGATTCGGAACCCGGGTTGTTCGTCGACAGGAGCACTTTTGGAGGCATTTGCACCACGGGGTAGACGCAACATTTCACATCCGGCGCGATTGGCCGAAATACGCACACACTTGCCATCGCTGGCGATCAGGACTGGGATGGGAACAGCCTCGAGTACCGTTTCAAGTTCTTTGGCTTTGGTGCGCTCGCGGGCTTCACTTTGTTTCAGGGCATGCTCTGCTTGCTTGCGTTCTTCCATAAGGGCCGCGAGGACCATAAAGGGTATCGTAGCGAACAACAAGAAAAGCTGTAACGAAAATACATTGTTTAGTGGTTCTTGCCCGGTGAAGGGACCGTCTCCGTGGACCACACCCCAAATCGAAAGAAAAGCAACGACAATCATCGAAGTGGCGATTCCCATGGTTCCTAAGCGCAAAGCGGCCCACAGCAGAAACGGTATCAACGAATAGAGGAGTACCGGGCGGCTGCTCCCGGCCGATGCGACGAATGTGACATACGCTAAGACCACCAACCCGGCGATGAGCACGGCCGTTTCGAGGTAGAAAGCGCGTTCTTTTTGCCCCCATGTGCGTACCGTACTCACCCAACCCAAAATGGCGGGTGTCAGAGTGAGCATTGCTAACGCCTCCGTAAGGAAGCTGACCCTCCACGTAATCCAATAGTTTCCCCCGAGACCGGCGGCGCCGGCAAAAGCCGCAGAGATTGGAGCGAGGATCACGGCAAAGAATAAATACTTGGTGAGGCTCTTAATGCTATCCAAATGAGGCATGCCGCCGAACGCGTAACTCACTCCCCAGGCAGCAATGAGAACTTCGACCGCATCGGACAGAATCAACAAAACGATGGAACGAATCGTCAACCCCGCCTGCAGATCATAGAGAACGAATCCGGAAAATGCCGCTGCCGTAAGTGCTGGCCAGATCTTGCGGGGCGTTAGCAGCAACACCGCGACCAAAAGAGCACAACCCGGCCAAAGAGGCCAGACCATCTGAGGGCGCAGCATCAATACATGCGCGAGTCTGGCTGCGAGGTACGACAGTGAAGCGACAAGGCAGACGAGGATCAGCACGTAGAACGAGGAATCAAGACCCGTTAGTTTCCTGGAAAGCGAAACCTGCAAACTGTTCATGGGCCCACTTCTAGCGTGCGAGACTCGGTTGAGAGATTACCTCACCAAGCGTTTTAGCATTGCTCAAACCGACGTAGTCTAGCATCTGAAGGACAAGGTCAGTAAAGGGGCTGGTAATTTTGCCAGTAAGGAAGGTCCCGTCGTTGCTACCTTCAGCATCATTCGGCAAGCTCATGAGTTGCCCCATTTTCACTTCGCTTTTTCGCCCACGCCACTCGCGAACAATCGTTCAAGATTCCCGAACGATGGAAAGTCCCTAAGAATTCCACCTTCGCGGATTTTGGTAGTCAGGCAGCACGCGTCCTCCCGCTTTGATTAGGGTGAACTGTCAATCTATACAGGTCGCCATCTACCCCTCAAATTCTAGAATCTAAAGTTCTTTGAAACTATGCCAGAAATCTGGAAGGCTCCTGATCTGGACATGGCGAATCTGCAATGTTAAACCGCGGTGCCACAGATTCTCGTATTGATCAGTCCGCTGCATAGCTTGGCGAATCTGGATGAACGGAACGGAAGGAAAGGTAGCGCTTAGTTGGGCTTACCTTTTCTCCCTGGATGTTAGGGGGTGCGGTCCGATGGGCCTGCTGGCCAACCTGAAGTTACGAAGAAAACTGATGGGCGCCCTCGCTCCCTTGGCGGTCATGGTCATCCTTGCCGGCCTTTACGCGTCTTATGAGAGCAAGCAGATTGACACACTGCACAGCCAGTTGATCAATAACGAGATCAAAGCCCTTCACAATAACGATGCGGGCCGCTCTCTTACCATGCGTTACGGCCTCTACCTGTACCAGCTGATCGTCGAAAAAGATCCGGATCGCATGCGAGCCATCGATGCCGAGCTGGAGCGTTGCTACTCCGAATACAGGACTCGCATCGCGGAGGCTTCACGCCTTTACCCTGCTTATAGCAAGCAGATCAATTCCGCCGCAGCAATCTTCGAGAAGGCCGTCTCCGAATCCCGTCCGGTGCGCGCTGCCGCCATCATCAACGACAACGAGAAGGCCACCGAGCTGATGCGCGCGGGCGTCGACGGTGAATTGCAGCAGTCGCGCGATCAGGCCATTGAAATTGCGCAGAAAATGCAAAAGGCGGTCGACCAGCGTTCCGACGAACTCACCGCCAGGACTCATCGCGCGATACTCATCACTTGGCTCGTCATCGGGCTCGGCATCCTTGCCTCGTTCGGGATCGCCTCGTACTTCCTCCAGGTAGATGTTGTGAATGAACTCTGGTCCGTCCGTGACTCGATTCAGGCCCTTGCAGCCGGTGATCTGGAACGACCTATTCCGTTCCTCAATCGGCCGAACGAAATCGGAGAGATCAGCCGCTCCCTGCACACGCTTCAGGGCGGCGCCAGGGATCGCGAAACACACGCGTGGGTCAAGGCCGAAGTTGCCGCTACCGGCATCCGGCTGCAATCCGCTGGCGATTTTACGGCGTTTTCTTCTGCCCTGCTTTCCCGCGTCTCCGAATGCATACCTCTCCTGTATGGCTCGTTCTACCTCGCCGACGAAACCCGATCGCGACTGTCTCGCGCTGGCACGTTTGCGCTCGGAGATTCCGTGGAGTCTGCTTCTTTTGTGCTCGGTGAAGGACTCGTCGGTCAGGCTGCTCTCGAACGGCGCACGCTCGAACTTTGCTCCGGCGACGGCGAGACTCTGCGCGTGTCCACGGGCATAGGAACCGTGGTCCCCGGCAAAGTGCTGTTTGTCCCCATTCTCAAAAACGAAATCCTGATCGGTGTTTTGGAGTTTGCAACGGTGTCCGCTCTCTCGGGGCGACAACACGCGTTGTTCGAAGCGCTGATGCCCACGATTGCGATGAACGCGGAAATCCTCTCGGCGAACATCAAGACCAGAAAACTCCTGGAGCATACCAAACAACAGGCAGAAGCTCTCGCAGCGGTCGAAGAGCGCTCCCGTCTGATACTGGCTTCGGTTGGAGAAGGCATCTGCGGGCTCAACATCGATGGATTGATGGCCTTCGTGAATCCCACTGGAGCCGAAATGTTGGGTTACACACCGGAAGAACTCGTTGGCCAACTGATGCACGCGCAGGTTCATTATGCCCGCCCCGATGGCACCCGGTACCCCCGCGAAGAATGCAAAATGTACTTGACTTCGCGCGATGGCATTCATCGCATGGTCTCCGACGAAGTTCTGTGGCGCAAAGACGGGACCAACCTTCCCGTCGAATACACTACGCGGCCGATCCTCAAGGGGGACAAGGTCGTTGGCTCGGTAGTGTCCTTCCGCGATATCACGGAACGTATTCGCGCAGAAGCGGAGATCCTGGCTGCCAAGGAAGTTGCGGAAAAGGCCACGCGTGTCAAATCGGAATTTCTTGCGAATATGAGTCATGAGATTCGGACGCCCATGAACGCCATCATCGGCATGTCTCATCTGGCCATGAAAGCCAATCTCAATCCTCGTCAGAAGGGCTATGTCCGCAAGATTCAACAATCCGGCCAACATCTCTTGGGGATCATCAATGACATTCTGGATTTCTCGAAGGTCGAGGCAGGCAAACTAACGATCGAGAACATCGATTTTGACCTCGACCGAGTTCTGGAAAATGTCAGCGATCTGATTTCGGAGAAAGCAACGGCCAAAGGCCTCGAGCTGATTTTTGATATTGACTCCACGGCTTCCACTCATCCCAAAGGCGACCCGCTGCGTTTGGGACAAATCCTGATCAACTTCTGTAACAACGCGGTGAAATTCACGGAACACGGGGAAATCGTCGTAAAGGCTCGCGTGGAGGAGGAAGACGAGCAGGGCCAGTTGGTCCGTTTCTCTGTCAGCGACACGGGCATTGGCCTGGCCCAAGAACAGATAGGGCGCCTTTTCCAAGCATTCGAACAGGCTGACGCCTCGACGACACGTCAACACGGCGGCACGGGACTGGGTCTGGCGATCTCTAAACATTTAGCCCAACTCATGGGAGGCGATGTTGGAGTTACAAGCGATGTCGGCAAGGGCAGCACATTCTGGTTCACCGCGTATTTGGGTAAAGGCGAAGCCATTTCGAGGCGGCTTGACCGGCCGGGCCTGCAGGGTCGTCACGTCTTAATCATCGATGATAATGCGCAGGCGCGCGAAGTCCTTTCGAGCATGCTGAACAGTATGACGCTCGTGGCCGACGAAGCTCCTTCGGGACAAGAGGGAATCGAAATGGTCAGCCAGGCAGCCGAACGGGGCAAACCCTACGACGTTGTTTTTGTTGACTGGCAAATGCCAGGACTTGATGGCATCGAAACAGGTAAACGCATTCGCTCGCTGCCGAAACTTCTCTCGCCGCCACACCTGGTCATGGTGACCGCTTACGGCCGTGAAGAAGTACTGAAACGTGCCGAGGAAACAGCCTTTGAGAGTGTCTTGATCAAGCCGGTCACTTCTTCGATGCTGTTCGATTCCGTTGTTCAGGCATTGAATCGTGACCCAGAGAGGGAGCGCCAGATTCCAGCTGCCACGGGCTCAGCACGGGATCTCGGACGTTTGCATGGGGCACGTGTGTTGCTCGTTGAAGATAACGAACTGAACCGTGAGGTCGCTCTGGGGCTACTCGAAGACGCTCACCTGTCGATCTCGCAGGCGGAGAATGGTCAGGTTGCGGTCCAAATGATCGAGAAGAACGACTACGACCTGGTGTTGATGGATATGCAGATGCCTGTGTTAGACGGCGTGGCAGCCACGATGACCATCCGGTCGAATCCGCGGTTTCGCTCGGTACCCATCATTGCTATGACCGCGAACGTCATGGCAGGTGATCGCGAAAAGTGCCTGCAAGCGGGTATGAACGACCATCTCGCCAAGCCCATCGATCCAGACAAGCTATTCGACACCTTGCTGCGGTGGATTCCTGCCCGTGATTCTGCGCCTGCGATTGCTGAGGGGACCCCTCCCACAAGCGCTCCAGTCGCGGCTTCTGGTTCCCTAGTGATTTCGGGAATTGACACCACAACCGCTCTCAGGCGCACCGGTGGTAATCGAAGACGCTACGAATCCCTGCTTGCACGTTTCGCCGATTCTCAATCTGCGGCACCGTCGGATATCCGATCCGCACTCGCAACCGAGGACGCGACCGCCGCTCGACGAATCGCACACTCCCTCAAAGGCGCGTCTGCCAATCTTGGCGCTAACTCGCTTGCGGAAGAAGCCGCGAAAGTTGAAGCGGCCATCGAATCGAAGCAAGCCGTTGCGCCCGCCGTGGAAGCGCTCTCGCAATCCCTGAAAGCAACGATAATGGCAATCCGCATCGCACTCCCCGCTGAATCCCCAGCTCCCGAAACCGCCACATGCAACGTCGAGCCGGCCGCTGTAGCGCAGCCGCTTGCGCGGCTAAAGAGGCTTCTCGAAGCCGACGATGGAGAAGCTTCCGACCTGATCCTGGAAGTTCGTCCGCAACTTTCGAAAGTACTAAGCGCAGCGGAAATCGATGCGCTCATCGGTCACGTCGGGAATTTCGCATACGGCGAGGCGCTCAAGTCGCTTTCGAACATTATGGCGCGTCTCTCGCTGACCTTGGAGTGAACCTATGTCCGCCACGCCGCAACAAGCTATGGCAGCCCAAAAACTAATCCTGATTGTCGATGACACCCCCACAAACATCGGGGTTATCTCTGGCGCGCTCAAGGATTCGTACAAAACGAAAATAGCCACCAACGGCCCCAAGGCCCTCGCACTGGCGTGCGCCGAAGACAAGCCTGACCTCATCCTCCTCGACGTGATGATGCCGGAGATGGATGGTTACGAAGTATGCATGCGACTCAAAGCGGACCCCTCCACGCGCGCAATCCCGGTCATTTTCCTGACCGGCCAGACGGGCGCTGAAGACGAAACGCGTGGATTCGAAGTCGGTGCGGTGGATTATGTGCACAAGCCTTTTTCACCTGCTGTCGTCAAAGCTCGTGTGCGAAGCCACATCCTACTTCGTGAAAGCGGTGCGCAGATCGCCGCACAACTGCTTGCTCTCAACAATGAACTCGAGATGGCTCGGCAGATACAACTTTCCATTCTTCCGCATACACTGCCGCAGCTTCCTGAGCTCGAGATTGTCGCCCGCTTTCATCCTATGACTGCCGTCGCTGGTGATTTCTACGATTTCGTTCAGATCGATGATAAGCACCTCGGCATTCTCATTGCGGACGTGTCCGGACACGGACTCCCCTCGGCACTCATCGCCTCCATGCTTCAAGTGGCGTTGACTGCGCAAGTCGCTCATGCTTCCGAGCCGGCGAAGGTTTTGTCCGGATTGAATCGCGCCCTCTGCGGCAAATTCACGCAAAATTTCGTCACTGCCGCATATGTTTATCTGGATCTGGAAAAGAGCCTAATGCGATATGCCGGCGCGGGCCATCCACCGGTCATGCAATTTCGTCGTTCGACCGGGAAGACAATCAAAGTGCTGGAGAATGGGCTCATTCTCGGAATGTTCGACGAAGCCACCTACGACGCTCTCGAATATCCCCTCGAACCTGGCGACCGCCACGTGCTTTACACCGACGGGATCCCTGAAGCTGCCAGCCCTGCCGGGGAATTGTACGGCGAAGACCGCTTGATACAATTCATGGAGAACAATCACGCACTCAACGCCGAGCAGTTCGCGGACGCTTTCCTCGACGATATCGCCAAATGGAGTGGCCAGTCAGCAGGCCAGGGCCAACAAGACGACATCACGCTGCTTCTTTTTGACTTCAAACGTTCTTAGTCTATTAACATTTCAGGACCACGTGTTAAATCAGAATCGAGTATCGGTCCCACGAAGACTTCACCTTGAGAAGTTGCAGTGCTGCCGCATGAACGATGCAACCGGCGCCGCAAATGAAAGCTACTTGGGGATCCGCAAAAACCGCAGCCACTCAGCTTGAATCTTGAAGCCGAAATGGCGGCTGGCATAGAGTCTGATTCCGCCCCCGATGCCGAACTAGAAACGCGTGAAGTGGATATTCGTACTGCTGGAAACATGTGTGGCACCCACGCTGGCCACTACGAACGGCTGGCCCATGACGGCCGTCTTCCACGAAGGATCGTGGCTGAAGTCTCCATGAAACTGATCAAGAATCATGTGCTAGCGAAGAGGTTGGGGCGCCGGGTGTGGCTGTGATTGTGGCTGTACATTGCCAAATATGGCGAACGTTTCAAGGATTTGGAGCCGGTCCTCTGTGCGCGCAAGATTCTTGTAAGTTATTGGTTAATTGTGAGTTGCCGGAACACGGCTGGCGGAGCCATCCGTGTCTCTTAATCAGTAGGTTGAAGGTTCGATTCCTTCCGCGCTCACCATCTTTATTTGTTTCAGCCTTGGCTCATCGTTCCCCCCTCGCTGAGGGGAACAACTAGGGCACAATTCGTGGGTCACGAGGGAGAGCGGTTGCACGAACTCTTCGACTATCTGTACCGTGGTAAACGTCCATCGCGAGGGTTCACCTTCTGGTGTCCCAAAATGTCCGAGACGACCTTCGACTGAACCTCCGCTCCGACGTC
>Ga0137382_10000242_pt1 | contig 23028 bp, 14 predicted proteins | sample SagtaG_15_FD_104816 | JGI IMG/M metagenome (GOLD analysis project Ga0137382, IMG submission 104816) | Vadose zone soil microbial communities from Sagehorn Ranch, Mendocino, California, USA - Sage2_R_20_16 metaG | ecosystem: Environmental > Terrestrial > Soil > Vadose zone | place: USA... | reverse complement strand
CTGAAATTGCGGTCCCGCAGCTCCGGGATGTAGCGCCGGCGCCCGAACAACGTCTCCACGAAGCCGCGTTGGCGCGCCTCATCGATGGTCCGGTCCAGCCAGGCGCGCACGCCGGCAAAGCGCTCGAAGTACTGCTTGATGAACGATTTCGCCTCCTCGAGCGTGATGCCGAGCTGGCGCGACAGCGCCAGCGCGCCCTGGCCGTAGATCGTGGCGAAGTTGATCGTCTTGGCCCGGCTCCGCATCTCGCCGGTGACCTTCGCTTCCGGCACACCGAAGATGAGGGCCGCCGTCTGGCGATGGATGTCCCCCCCGCGCTGAAACGCGGCGACGAACGCCGGATCCTCGGAGAGATGCGCGAGCAACCGCAGCTCGACCTGCGAATAATCGGCGATCAGCAGCAGGTGTCCGGGCGGCGCCACAAAGGCCCGCCGGATTTCTCCGCCGCGCCGGGTGCGCACGGGAATGTTCTGGAGGTTGGGATCGGATGACGACAGCCGGCCGGTCGCGGCCCCCGTCTGGTTGAAGCTCGTATGGACGCGCCCCGTGTCGGCGCGGATGTATCCGGGCAGCGCGTCGACATACGTCGATTTCAGCTTCGTCAGCTCGCGATACTCGATCAGCAGGCGCGGGACCTCGTGGCCCATCGCTGCGAGCTGCTCCAGCACCTCGACATCGGTCGACGCGCCGGTCTTGGTCCGCTTCTGCACGGGCAGCTTGAGGCGCTCGAACAGGACGGTCCGGAGCTGGGGCGTCGAGTTGATATTGAATTCGCCTCCGGCGGCGCGGTAAATGTCGAGCTCGAGCCCCGTCAACTCCTTGCTGAACCCACGCGACATCTCCCCGAGCAGCACCCGATCCACCAGGATGCCGGCTGCTTCCATGTCCACGAGTACGGGGATGAGCGGTATCTCTATTTCGTCGAGCAGGCGGGTGAGGTGATGCTCCTCGATGTCGGACCGGAAGGTCGCTTCGAGCCGGAGCACCATCTCCGCCTGCGCCGCGGAGACGCCCGCTGCCTCCGCGGGCGGCACCTCCGCGAAGGTCCGCTCCTTGCCCACCAGCTGCGCGGTCGTGCGCAGCTCGACGGACAGATGCTCGCGCGCCAGGTCGTCGAGCGCGTGAGAGCGCCGGCCGGGATCGAGGACGAAGCTCGCGATCATCGAGTCGTAGGCGACGCCCGCAAAGGGAACAGCGGCGCGCGCGAGCGCCACCCACGACGCTTTGATGTCGTGCCCCGCCTTGCGGACGGCGGGATCGGCGAGCAGCGCACGCAGTGGCGCCACGGCCTCGCTCGCGAGCGCGGGCAGGTTGCGCGGCGGCGTCGTATCGAGCTCGCCTTCGGCGAGGCGGTGGCCGAAAGGCAGATACCAGGAACGGCCCGGCGCAGCGGCGAGCGACAGTCCGGCGAGGCCTGGCTCGGTCTGCACGGCGACCAATGGCGCGGCGCGCAGCTCCTCGATCATGGCCGGCAGCTCCGCCGCATCGGTGACGACACGCGGATCGGCCGGCGGTGCCGCGCGGGGCGACCGCGCAGCCGGTGGCTGCGCGGCTCCCGTCTCCGGCGCCGGCTGGACACCGACGGACTCGAGATCGGCGAGCTTCGGGATCAGGGTCCGAAACTCGAGCTCGGTGAACAGCGACGCGAGCTCACCGGTATCGGGCGTGCGCACGCGGAGCTGCTCGAGGTCGAGCTCCACCGGCACGTCGCGTCGCAGCGTCACGAGCTGGCGCGACAAGCGCGCGTTGTCGGCCTGTTGCAGCAACGCTTCGCGCGGCCGTTTCCCGGGGATGTCGGCGGCGCGCGCGAGAATGGTGTCGAGGTCGCCGTAGGTCTCGAGCAGCTGCAGTGCCGTCTTGTCGCCCACACCTTTCACGCCGGGAATGTTGTCCGAGGTGTCACCGACGAGCGCGAGGTAATCCACGACCCGCTCCGGCGGCACGCCGAGCCGCTCGCTGGCATTGGACTGATCCACCCATTGTTCTTCGACCGCGGCCTGTCCGCCGCGGCCCGGATTCAGCAGCGCGATGCCCTCGCCGATCAGCTGATAGAAATCCTTGTCCCCCGAGACGATCACCGCCTGCAGGCCGTTCTGTGCCGCCCGGCCAGCCAGCGTGGCCACGACGTCGTCGGCCTCGTAGCCGTTGATCGCGATGACGGGGATATGAAACGCATCGAGGATCTGGCAGACGCGCTCGAGTGAGCGGTCGAAGTCCTGCTGCAGCTCCTCCCCGAGTTTTTCCCGCGTCGCCTTGTACTCCGGATACTGCTCCTGGCGGAACGAGACGCCGCGGTCGTGCACCCAGCCGACGTATGCCGGGTGATAGTTCTCGTACAGGCGCAGCAGGAAATTGGTGATGCCCCAGACCGCCGACGTATTCTCTCCGCTCTTGGTCGTGAGCGGCCGGGCGATCATCGCGAAGAAGGCGCGATAGATGAGCGCGTAGCCGTCCACCAGGAAGACGTTCGTCCTGCCGGCGGACGTGGCGGGAATGGGCGGCGCGGGGCGCGGCGGCATGGCGGGAAACCTAAACCCCGCCCGGGGAATCGGGCGGGGCGGAATGGTCGGGTGAAGGGCGCGGTTAGACGCGCACGACGTTCGTGGCGTGGAGCCCCTTGTCCCCCTGCTGCACTTCGAACTCCACCACCTGACCCTCGGCAAGCGTCTTGAAGCCGTCCATCTGAATTGCCGAGAAATGCACGAACACGTCCTCGCCGCCTTCCTGTTCAATGAAGCCGTACCCCTTGGCGTCATTGAACCACTTCACCTTTCCCTTGATCACGTTCCGCCTCCTGCAGAGTCTGTTGCTGGGCTCAACGGTGGACGGCTAGAAAAGACCCGCGGCCCGGAAAGCTGTCAAGGCTCGTACAACGCGCGATACAACTCGCGATTGCGCAACAAACTGCGCACGTAACCGCGCGTTTCCGGATAGGGAATCAGCTCGATGAAGCGATCCGGATCCGCGGCGCCGGCGCGCTCCAGCCAGCGCCGCACCGGCACCGGCCCGGCGTTGTACGCGGCGATCGCCGCATCGACTCGGCCGAAGCGTTTGAGCAACTCCGCCAGGTGCGCCGCCCCGAGATGCAGATTCAGATCGGGCACGGTGATCCAATCCGGGAAGAAGGCCACGTCGAGGCCGCGTGCCATGAGCGCCGCGGTGCTGGGCAGGAGTTGCGCGAGCCCGCGCGCGCCCGCGGGCGACAGCGCCGCCACATCGAACACACTCTCCTGGCGCACCAGTGCCGCGAGCAACAGCGCATCCACGCCGAACTCTTGAGCCTCCGCTTCGACGGCCGCGCGGTTCGGCCAGGGGAAAATCGTGCGTAAGACGCGCACATCGCCGGGCGCGAGCAGCGCCGCCTGCCAGCCGAGCCGCACCGCCGCCGAGCCGTAGCCGCGCAGGCTGAGCCCCTCGCTCAGCGCGAGCAGGCCGTCCAGGTCCTGCGGAGCGCGGGCGAGCAGGACGCGCACCTCGGCCTGCGCTTCGCTGTCGAGCCCGGCGAGCTCGAGCGTGTCAATGCGGGCGAGCGCAATGACGACGGGCGCGGGCGGCGCGGGCGGCGGGGACGCGGGCGCAAACGCCAGCGCCGGAAGACCGATCTCGCGCCAGGCCCGCATGCCGTAGTAGCCCAGCGAATCTTCGTGCGCGAGCGCGAGCCAGATGGTGCGGGCGCGCGTCGCATCGCCGCGCGCCTCCGCCATCTTGCCGAGCCAGAAGCGCGCCGCGGTACGTTGCGGGCCGTTGGCGTCGATCTCGGATTGGTACAACAGCGCGGCGCTATCGGGTTGGCCGGCGCTTTCGGCGTGCGCGGCCAACCGGAAGCGGGCCAGGGATGAGCGCGGGTCGGCGGGATAGCGGGTGATCAACTCGCCGTACCAGCGCGCCGCGTTCGCCCAGTCATCGCGCCCGTCCAGCATGTCGGCCAGCACGTAGAGCGCGCCCGGCGCCGCGCTGTCGGCCGGGTAGCTCTGCGCAAAACTGGAAAGTCCCGGCACGGCCGCGGAATCGCCCAGACGGACGAGCACGCGCGCGCGGCGATACAGCGCCAGCGGGCGGGCCGCCGAATCGCGGGCCACGGCGCCATACGCGCGCACCGCGTCGCGCAGCAGGCCGCTCGCCACCAGTAGCTCGCCGTAGAACAGGAGGGTCGCCGCGCTCGAGTCTTCGCGCAGCGCCCGCTCCACATGGATGCGTGCGTCGCGCACGCTCGTGCGCCGGTTCAACGCGCGCGCCAGGGTGACGTGCTCGGCGGCCGTGCGCGGGGCCAACGGGACGAGCGCGAGCGGGACCGCCGCGGCGGCCTCATCGCTCAAGGGATCGCGCGCGAGCAGGCCGTAGAGGGTCGCGCGGGCTCGTGCCGAATCGCCCATCGCGAGCGCCAGGCGCGCCCCTTCGAGGCCCCCGCCCTTCCCTGCCAGCGCGAATGCGTCGAGCGCCCGCGCCGTGTCGCCGGCGAGCAGCAGCGAGCGAGCCCGTGCAATCGCAATTTCGCGCGCCGCCGGGGCCGGGACGTCGGTGAGGAGCACGCGCACGGCGGCCGTGTCGCGCGTGACCCGCGCCTGGCGCACGCGCAGCCAGGGATCGATCGCCGCCAACTTGCCGCCCTCGCGGGCCGCCGCGAACGCGGCGGCGGCGCTGTCGGCCTGTCCCGCCGCGTCGAACGCCACAGCGGCACGCACCGCCAGCAGCCCGGCGCGCGCGGCGGGCGCGCGGGCGCGTGCCATTTGGAAATGCGTCGCGGCGTCGGCGTAGCCGCCCACGCCGAACTCCGCCTGGCCGAGCAGCGCCAGCGCCTCGCCGTCGGCGTAATCGAGCAGCCACGGCTGGCCGATCAGGAGGGTGCGGGCGTGCTCGTAACGGCGTGCGTGAACTTCCGCCTTGGCGCCTTCGACGATTAGAAACGCATTGGGATGCGGATCGCGCCGGGCCGCGGCGAGCAGCGTCTCGGCGGCGTGCCAGGGGCGTCCCGAGAGACGGAGCGAATCGGCGCGATAGGTGGCGGTGTGATCAGGACGGGCGGAAGGGACTTCCTGCGCCCCAGCGGCACGCGCCACCAACGCCGCCGCGGTCCAGAGCGCGGCGCCGCGCGTCACCGTTCGGATCGCCTCACCCGCGCCAGCACGCGCTGAAACTCGGCGCGCGACGACGGTGTCAGACGATACCGGCCGAAGCCCGTCTGATCCTGGAAATACAGCACGAGACGCTCTGACGTGTAGGTCCACCGCAGCACGCGCTGCCCGCTGCGATCCATCCCGTTCGAAAGGTCCAGTATCTCGTCCGGCTCGCCCAGGGAGATGAAGACCTCGCCCCGCTCGGTCAGCCAGCCGGGCTCCCCCTCATCCTGGAACCGCACGTTCGCCTGCTGGATGCGCCGGAAGTAATCGTCGATAGCCTCGTTCTCCGGCGTGATGGGCGCCGGGTCCGTGGCTTTCCAGAAGGCGCGCCAGACTTCGGGGCGATGGTCGGGGGTGGAGCGCCGTAACGAATCGACCCACTCCTGCCGCTCGAAGTAGCGCAGCAAGCTCGTCATCTCCTCGAAATTCGTAATCACCCACTGATTGGAGAAGCTCACGAGGAAGCGCGAGCGCGTCGTGTCACCGCCGGTGGCCGGGATCGCCTGGAGCTCGGCCTGTCCGACGGGCAGCTTGCCCGGGACCACGAGCACCGTGGCTCTCGCGAGATCGCCCCCGCCGTTGAGGGTCAAGGAGTCGCGCCACAGCTCGTGATCGGCGCCATCGACGACGCGCGCGACGATCCGGGACGGTCCCGCGCCGTAGCGCTCGATGTAAAACCGCAGGGAATCGATGCCGTACGGCAGCGTGGCGCGCGGGTTGGCCAGCAGTTTGGGGACTTCGCTGCGCTGCGACCGGCCTTCGGCCGTGTAGACGGGGATCGGCCGCGTCATGGCCGGCGCGGTGAAGCGCGGTGCGGTGTCCGCCCGCTCCGCGCGCGCGAACGCCGGCCCGTTGCGGTCCCGCACCATGACCAGCACGTGATAGACGCCCGGCGGCACCATGACGAACTGCTGGAAGATGATGCTCTCGTCGCCGCGCAGCGTCTCCTGGAAATTGCGCACGCGCACCTGCTCGTCGCTGCCGACCTGCCGCACCGCCACGACGCCGGTGCTGTCGGTCCGGAACGACGCCTCGACGTGGTACTCGGCGACGAACTCGCCGGCGCGGCGCTGGAACGTAAGTGTGTGATTGGTGAGCGAGACCGAGAAGAGGGCGAGTGTGGAATCCGACGTCGGCCCGGCGAGGTAGCGAATCGACGCGACGAACGGCAGCGCGCCGCCGCCGACGAACGCGCCCATCGAGCGGTACACCGACGTCGCGTCGAACAGCCGCGGCACGGTGGTCCCCGCGCGCGGCGTCGCGTCGGGACTCCCTACGCGCTGCCATGATCCGCAGCCGCCGGTGGAGAAAATGACCGCCAGCGGCAGCACCATCCGTCGCATCACTTGCCGAGCCTCAAATCGGGACGTTAGTTTCGCGCCAACCCCAATGGCGAACGAAAACCTGGCCGGCCGGTCAATCGCCGGCTACCGCCTCCTCGAACGCGTAGGCGAAGGGGGGACGGCGGAGGTATACCGCGCCGACCATCCCGGGCGCGGCGCCTGTGCGTTCAAGGTATTGCGCGAGCGCCTCAGGGGCGACCCCATCGTCGTCAAACGGTTCCTGCGCGAGGCCGGATTTGGCTCCCGCGTCGTGCATCCGGGCGTGGTCCGGACGTACGATTTCGGTGAGTCAGACGGGCTCTACTATCTCGCGCTCGAATGGGCGAAGGGCGAGCCCCTGGCCGACTTCCTACACCGCGAGGGCCCCCTCGCTCCCGCCGCTGCGGTGCCGCTGGTGCGCCAGCTCGCGGACGCGCTCGCCGCGGCGCACAGCGCCGGCATCATCCACCGCGATCTCAAGCCCGAAAACATCATGTACGATGCGGCGACGGGCACGGTGAAGCTGCTCGATTTCGGAATCGCGCGCGATGCCGAGCAGCCGGCCGAAGAGCGGCTGACGCGCACCGGCTTCTTCGTCGGCACGCTGCAGTACGTCGCCCCGGAAGCGCTGTCGGGCGAGCTCGTCGATGGCCGGGCCGACATCTACAGCCTCGCGAAGATCACCTACTACATGCTGACGGGCCGGCACCCTCACGAGGGCCGCAGCCCGCGGGAGCTGTTTCAGCAGCTGTTGAGCGGCAAGCCGACGCCGCTCTCCGAAGCTGGCAAGGATCTCAAGTTCCCGCCTGGTCTCGAGGCCGCGGTGATGAAGGGCTTGGCGCGCCAACCTGGCGATCGCCAGCCGACCATGTCCGCGTTCGCCGAGGACCTGGAAGCGACCCTCGCCCAGGCGAAGCAGTCGAAGCCGCGGGGTCTGTTCGACGCCCTCAAGAACATCGTTGGCAAGCGAACAAGTGAATAGTAGTAGCGACTACTACTACCTCAGGGCCACGCTCAAGGATCTGCTCCTCGCGCGCTCCGTCCAGCGCGGCGATTTCGTCCTCGCGTCCGGCCGCCGGTCTTCCTTCTATATCGACGCCCGCCTCACCACGATGTCCGGCGATGGCCTGGCCGTGGTCGGTGGCCTAGGGCTCGATCGCCTGGCGGTGCGCGGCTGGAGCCCGCGGGCGGTGGGTGGCCTCACCGTCGGTGCCGACCCGATCGCCTACGCGCTCGCGCTCACCGCCCGGCGCCGCGGCCAGCTGCTCGACGCATTCACGGTCCGCAAGCAACCCAAGAACCACGGCACCGGGAAACGCATCGAAGGCTGCTTCTCACCCGGCTTCCCCGTCGTCATCGTCGAGGATGTGCTCACGAGCGGGCGCTCCGCGCGCGACGCGATCAGCGCCGTCGAAAGTGAAGGCGGTCACGTGCTCGGCGTCATGGCGGTGATGGATCGTGAGGAAGGCGGCCGTGAGGCGATCGAGCGCGAGGGCTACCTCGTCGAGGCGTTCCTGACGGCGTCCGATCTTGGGTTAGGATTGGGGACATGACCGACCCTGCGCGCCGCCCCTCGTTCGCCGCCCGAGTCCGCGGCTGGCACGACGAAGCCACTGCCCTCGAGCAGCGCTTCAAGGATCTCGAGACGTTCGAGCGCAGCCACCGCCGCCGCTGGGCGATCGCCGCGGCGCTGTTCGTGCTCGGCACGCTGGGGAATCTGTCCGCGATGATCCAGACGCGCCTGGGGACGATCGTCCTCATCGCCGGCGGCGGCGCGGTCATCAACGCCATCGTCGGGATGATCAACGAGCGCGGCTGGTACCGCTGGTGGTTCATCTATATGCTCGCGCTGCTCGACGTGGCGCTCGTCATTGTGCTCGTCATCTGGTTCGGACACGGCGGCGTGGTCGCGGCGCTGTTCATCGCCGTCCTGCCCTATGCCTTCGATCAGGGGCAAGCGGTCGGCGACTTCCTGGTGCTGGTCGCATCGATTGCCTATCTGCTCGCGAGCTGGGCGCACGGCCGCCTGTATCCCGGTGGTTCGGGGCTCGACGCCATCGCATACCTCGAGACCGGGGTGTTCATCAGCGTCGCGATGGCGCTGAAGCGGATTCCGGCGACGCTGATTCAGCGCATCCGGCGCGCGCGCAGTGTCATGGGGGAAGCGGAGCAGGGTTACCTCGCCGTGCGCGCCGCCGCCGCCGAAGCCGACGAGCTCGGCTTTCTCGAGAAGAGCTTCAACCGCATGCTCGAGGAAATCGGCGCGACCATTTCGTCGGTCCAGCGCGAAGCCGACGAGGTTGCGGCGTTCGCGGAAGAGCTCGCGGCCGCCGCCGAACAGCTGCACGCAACGACCGAGTCGTTGACGCAGACGTCGCAGCGGCTGGCGGGTGACCTCGGCCACCAGCGGGGGCTCGCGGACGGCGCGCGCGGCGAGAGCGCCAAGGCCGCCGACCAGGCGGAGTCGCTGCGCGTGCGGGCGGAGCTGATGCAGGTCGATGCCTCACGCCTCGTCAGCACGGCGGAGCGGGGACGGGAGCGGGTGGCTCGCGCCAGCGGCACACTCCGCGCGGTGGGAGAGGAAGTGCGCGCAACGGCGTCGACAGTCGCGGGGCTGTCGGGGATGTCGGAACGCATCGGCGTGTTCGCGCAGACCATCGCGCGGATCGCCCGGCAGACGCATCTGCTCGCGCTCAACGCGGCCATCGAAGCCGCGCGCGCCGAGGAGCACGGGGAGGGCTTCGCGGTCGTCGCCGATGAAGTGCGCACACTCGCCGCCGAAGCAGGGAAGTCGGCTCGCGAAGTCGCCGAGCTCGTGAGCGATCTGCGCACGGGGATCGAGGCCGCTGCCCGCGCGATGCAATCGGGCGAGACCAAGGTGCGCGACATCGGCGCGGTCGCGGCCGAGGCGGACGGCGCGCTGCAGGAGCTGCATCAGGGCGTCCAGCTGATGGGAGATCTGGTGAACGCGACCGCCGAGGTCTCGCGCAGCCAGGCCCAGCGCCTGGCCCAGCTTGCACAGTCGTTACAGCAAGTTGCCAGCATCTCGACAGCGAGCTCCGATAGTGCCAACAGTACGGCCGCGGCCACGGAGGCGCAGATCACGTCGATGGGCGAATTGACGACCACATCACAGCAGCTGGCGCAGCTCGCGGAGCGGCTGCGGAGCGGCATCGCCCGCTTCTCGGTACTGCGGCGCGATCAAGCCACCACCGACCATCAAATCCGTCCCGCCGCCGACTAGCGACTCACCCCGCCCGGAAGACCGCTGTGGCGTTCGGGCCTTGGTCCCACGACCCCGCGTTGAAGGGGTGAAACGCACGCAGGGCCTCCCGGTACGGGGTGATCAACAGGTCGATATAGCGCGTCAGTGCGAGGTCGAAGGGAAAACGCCGGCGGAACTCTCCCGCCGTGACGCCAAGGACGGCGCGCAGGTGCCGGCCGAAGCTCTGGGGTGACGAGTAGTCCATCCGGTATGCCACATCCGACACCGACAGACCCGGGTTCTGAAACAGGAAGGCGGCGTGGAGCAATCGCATGCCGGCGAGATAGCTCTTGGGTGACGGAATGCCGGCGCGATGGAAGCGCGACATCAACGTGCTCGGCCGCACCCGCAGATGCCGGGCAAGCCCACGCACGGTGCTGAGCGCCGGCGCCAACCGCGCGACCGCCTCGAAGAAGAGGCGCGTTTCCTCGGACGGCTCACCCAGCGCCGGGATGAGCCGCGCGAGGACGCGCGCCGCGACCGGCGAGGCCGGGTGACCCACCAAATCGCGCAGGCGGCGCCACCCATCAGGCTCGGTACAGTCCACGGCACTGCGCACACCGGTCGCGCCCAGGCGCAACAACGTCTCCGTCGCTTCGCGATCGTGGCGCGAGACCAGCGCAACCGCCGGTATGGCGGGGAATTCACGCACGAAGCGGGCGACGCCGGGCAGCGCTTCGCCCTGGCAGCGGTGCACGGAAATGACCACCGCGTCAACGCGCCGGCGGCGGACCACATGCAGCGCTTCGTGCAGCGAGTCGGCGTGGAGCGTATCGAAGCAGCCGTCACCGGCGGCATCGATGCGCGGGCGCTCAAGCGGAGGAAGAACCGTGCACACCGTGACCATGTGCGATCACAATAATCGCGGTCCCTCAACCGCTGGTCATCGCGCCTGCATTGCGCGTCCCGAACCGGCGAGCGAGTTTCTCTGAGGAGTTTACTGCAAAAAGATGCTACACACCGTCCGCCTCAGCGTGCTCTGCATCTGCGCCGCCGTCATCGGCTGCGACGCACTTCCCAAGATCCAGTTTGAGCTGCAATCCGAAATTCAACGGGAGTTTCACGTCACCAACGCCCTCGTCATGGTGATCGACACCACCAACCTGGTGCTCGCGATCTTCGACGACGCGCGTGCCGCGCTCGATCCCGAGGAGCGCGCCGCGTTTGAGGAGGAAGTCGCGCGATACGCGACGCTCCACTACCAGAAGGTGAAGCTCAAGGGCGTCGCGGTCGTGGTCGGGCGAGCGAGCCGGCGGGGGCAGGCGGGGGACGACGAGCCAACACTGTTCGTGCCGGAGTATCATCCCGACGGCAGCGTGCGCATGGCGCTGCTGCGGCGACCAGCGGTCGCGACACCGGTTCAGCAGAAACCGTGATCGTCAGGCACCTACCGCGCCTGAACCGACGCCACCCACGCGTGAATGCGCGCGTCCAGCACGTCGAGCGGCACGGCGCCGGCCCCCAGCACCTGGTCATGAAAGGCGCGCACATCGAATCGATCGCCTAACGTCGTCGTCGCGTAGGCGCGCAGCTCTTTGATCTTGAGCTCGCCGATCTTGTAGGCGAGCGCCTGGCCCGGCCAGACGATGTAGCGATCCACCTCGACCGTGATGTCGTGCTCCGTCTTGGCGGCATTGGCCTTGAAGTAGTCGATCGCCTGCTCGCGGGTCCATCCCATCGTGTGGATTCCCGTGTCGATCACGAGGCGCACGGCGCGCCACATCTCGTAGGTCAGTTGCCCGAACTTGCCGTAAGGATCGGTATACAGCCCCAACTCACCGCCCAGGCTTTCACTATAGAGGCCCCACCCCTCGACGAACGCCGTGTATCCGCCGAAGCGGCGGAATTCCGGGACGCCTTCCAGCTCCTGCGCCAACGCGATCTGGAGGTGGTGGCCCGGAACGGCCTCGTGCAATGTCAGCGCTTCCATTTCCCAGCGCGGCCGAGCCGGCAGGTTGTAGGTATTTACGAAGTAGGTACCTGGGCGGTGCCCCAGGGGACTGCCCGGCTGATAGTATGCCGTGGTCTGGGACCGCTCTGAATAAGAAGGAATAGGAGAAACACCGTACGGCAGCCGGGGCAGGGTGCCGAACAGCCGCACCAGCTGAGGATCGATGCGCTTGGCCAGATCGCGCGAGGCCCGCAGCAGGTCCTCGGGCGTCGTGAAGTAAAAACGCGGGTCGGTACGCAAAAACTGCACGTAATCGGCGAACGCCCCCTTGAATCCGCTGGCGACGATCACGCTATCCATCTCTCCCCGGATCCGTTTCACTTCAGCGAGTCCCATCGCGTGAATCTGTTCCGGCGTCAGGTCAGTGGTCGTCGACGCGCGAGCCCGTACCTGATACCACGCCAGGCCGTTCGGGAGATCGCGCATGCCGGTCGTGGTACGCGCTCCCGGCGCGTACGTGTCACGCAGGAATGCGCTCAGCCCGCGGAATGCCGGCGCCACGGAGTCGCGGTAGGCGGCGATCGCCGCCGAGCGCAGCCGCTGCTGGTCGGCCGCGGGGACGTCGGCGGGGAAATGCGTGAAGGCCGCGAGTAAAGGGCTGGTGAGAGGATCATCCACGACCAGGTCTTGTGCCTGCGACGGGACGTCGCGCAGCGTGATCCGCGGCGGCGTGACGCGAGCCGCGAGTCCACGCTGCAACAGCACCACCGTCTGATTCACCAGCACCGGGACTGCCCGGAGCCGGGCGACAATATCGTCGTAGTCACGCACGCTGCCGGCCGGCATTTGGGCGATCGTACTCGGCACATCCTGCTGCACCCCATTGAGCTGCGTGATTGGCATCAGCTCGCCGGGAAAGCGGCTCTCCTCGAGCGCGTCGGTAGCATTGCGGCGGAACAGATCGTAATTGAGCTGGTCTGTCGGATTGAGCCTGGCGCGGTCGATCGCGCGCAATGCCGTCAATGGATCGTTCAGCTCGCGTTTACGCCGCGCGATCGCTTCGAGCGAGTAATCGGTCCAGCGCGCGTTCTGTCCCGGATAGCCTACCGCCGTGGCAAACTCGGGATACTCGCGCATCGTGTATGCCCAGTTCTGCGCGAACAACTGATGCAGCCGAACGCTGTCCGGCGCGTTCGCCTGCTGCCCGGTGAGGGAAACGGCAGGGAGGACCATGAGTCCCAGGACCCACGGGAACGCGAAACGGGGGGGGCGGGGGGGGCGGGGGGGGCGCGGCATGCGAGCGACTCCTTGTGAACGGATGGGCTGCGTGCGAAGCTACCCGCGCGCCTGAGGAGGCGCCAATGACGTCGAAACGCCTGCTCATCCTGTTCTCCACGCTGGTCGTGATGCTCACCGTGGCCGGCGCGGTGAGCTTCGTGTTCTACGCGCGCCGCCATGCGCCCAACCCGCGGCTCGCGGCGGTAGCGCCATTCGACATCTTCGTGCCCGGTCTTGAGCCGTGGCGCGTGCGTCTCGCTGAAGGCCTCACGGCCCAGCTCGACAGCGTGCCGCCGCTCGCGGCGGTCCCCCAGGCCGTCGTGCGCGAGCGCTGGCGCGGCCAGTCGCGTCCCGAGCTGGCGGCGATCGATCTCGCGCGCCGCACCAGCGCCGGGCTCGCGGTCTACGGGCGGCTGGACCCGGTGGCTCCTAAGGGGGGGGGCAGGGGGGGCGATTCGGTGCGCGTGCAGCTGATCGCGGTGGAAGCGGGCAGCGGCCGCGTCGCGGTCACGGTCGACCGGCGGTGGCCCGTTGCCGATCTCGCGGCACTACCGCGCGCGCTCGCTGACCAAGTCCGCCACAACTATCGTTATCCGAGTGACTGATCCCTTTGCAGAACTGAACACCGCGCTCGCCGATCGCTACATCATCGATCAGGAGTTGGGCCGCGGAGGCATGGCGCTGGTCTATCTGGCGCGCGACATCAAGCACGAGCGGTTTGTCGCGCTGAAGACGTTGCGCCCCGAGATCGCGATGGCGCTCGGCCGCGAGCGCTTCCTGCGCGAGATCAAGCTTGCCGCGCGGCTGCAACACCCGAACATCCTGCCGGTCTACGATTCGGGCGATGCCACGGGCACGCTGTATTACGTGATGCCGTTCGTCGAGGGCGAATCGCTGCGCGACCGGCTGGAGCGCGAGCCGCAGCTGCCGGTGGAGGATGCGCTCCAGATCGCGCACGAAGTGGCGGACGCCCTCGCCTACGCGCACAGCCATGACGTGGTGCATCGCGACATCAAACCCGAGAACATCATGCTCTCGGGCGGCCACGCAATCGTCACCGATTTCGGCATTGCGCGCGCGGTCAGCGCCGCCGGCGGTGACAAGCTCACCCAGACCGGCCTCGCCATCGGCACTCCCGCCTACATGCCGCCGGAACAGGCGTCGGGTTCGGGGCAGGTGGACCGCCGCAGCGACATCTACAGCCTGGCATGCGTGTTGTACGAGACGCTCGCCGGCCAGCCACCGTTCACGGGGCCGACGGCACAGGCGATCATGGCGCGGCACTCCCTCGATGCGGTGCCGCGGCTCAAGATCGTGCGCGACGCCATCCCGGACGATCTCGAACTCGTGATCGAGCGCGCGCTGGAGAAGGTGCCGGCGGACCGGTATCAGACGTCCGGAGAATTCGCCAAGGCGCTGACCGCGGCGAGCACGGGACGAGTCTCGCGCATCACCGCCCAGCCGCGGCGCCGGCGCTGGAGCCGGCGCTCGTCGATCATCGCCGCCGCGGTGATTGCGCTGGTCATCGTCGCGGGACGGCTGGTGATCGGCGGCGGCGGCCGAGGTGGGCCGCCCGCGACGGGGGCGCTCGACGCGCGCCGCGTCGCCGTCCTCTACTTCAGCGACCTGAGCCGGGACTCTTCCCTCGGCCACGTCGCTGCCGGTCTGACCGAGGGGCTGATCACGGAGCTCGAGAAGGTCCACGCGCTCAGCGTCGTATCCGCGAACGGCGTCGCGCCGTTCCGCGGCAAGGAAGATTCCGTGTCCCCCGACAGCATCGCTCGCGCGCTGCGCGCGAGCACGCTGGTCGACGGCAGCGTCGAGCCCGTCGGCGACCGCGTGCGCGTCAACGTCCGCCTGGTGGATGGCACCAGCGGCGCCGACGTCGGTGAGCGCGCGAGCTTTACGCTGCCGGGCAATCAGCTGCTCCGGGTGCGCGATTCCGTCATTCAGGAAGCGGCGCGGCTGCTGCGCGCGCGCCTGGGTGACGAAGTGCAGCTGCGGGAGCTGCAAGCGGAGACGAAGAGTCCCGCGGCGTGGGCCCTGGTGCAACGCGCCAACGACGTCCGCCGCCGCGGCGAGCGCGCGCTGTCCGGTGGCGACGCGGCGGCGGCGTTGGCCATGTCGCGTCAGGCCGACTCGCTGCTCGACGATGCGGAGCAGGCCGACCCGGCGTGGTCGGAAGCCGCCGTGCTGCACGGGTACGTCTCGCTCCTGACGTCGCGCGCGGTCACCGAGCGCACCGAGCGGGCGAACCGGGTGCGCGACGGGCTTGTCCATGCCGCCCGAGCACTGCAGATCAACGCCTCCGATGCGGCCGCCCTCGGCTTGCGCGGCACCCTGCGGTATCAGCTGTGGCGGCTCAACGTGGAAAGCGACTCCAGTCGGCAGGCGGCGTTACTCGACAGCGCCCAGGCCGATCTGGAAGGCGCGGTCCGCGCCGATCCCTCGCTCGCGAGCGTGCATGCGGTGCTGAGCCAGCTCCACTATGCGCCGCCGCGGGAAGATCTCGTCGCGGTCGTCCTCGAAGCCCGCGCGGCGTACGAAGCGGATGCGTACCTGCGCGACGCGGAAACGGTGCTGGAACGGCTGTTCTACGCTTCGTATGACCTGGCGCAATTCCAGGAAGCGCGCCGCTGGTGCGATGAAGGCGCCAGGCGCTTCCCCGATACCGCGCGGTTCGTGGACTGCCAGCTCTGGATGCTGCTCGCTCCAGGCGCCGACCTCGATGCGCCTCGGGCATGGAGCATGGTGGCCCGGGCGGACAGCTTCACCCCAGCCGCGCAGCGGCCCTTCCGGGCCCGGCTACGACGGATACTGGTGGGAGGGGCCCTGGGGCGCGCCGGCCTCCGCGACAGCGCCGAGCACGTGTTCGCGGCGGCACGCACCACCGATCCCAAGATCGATCCGGAACAGGATTTGCCCGGCTACGAGGCCGTGGCGCGGGCCCAGATGGGGGACAATGAAGGGGCGATCGCATTGCTGCGCCGCTACGTAGCGACCCATCCGGGCCACTCCTTCGAGCGTGGGGGGTTGCTGCACTGGTGGTGGCGGGGCCTCGAGAGCAATCCGGGATTCGCCGCTCTGCGGCGCGGGACTCACTAAGTTCCTCCGTGTTGCTGGCGTACCACCGTGTTGCTGGCATACCACACTCCCTGTTGCGCGCGTGCCATAATCATCGCTCCCGCCTGGGACTTCACCCTCAAAATCGTCTGATCTGCCCTCTACGACAGGCCTAGGAATTGCGTGACTGGCGGGATAAAAGAGGGGGTCGTCGCCCGGAACATGACCACGATTGTCAGGCGCTTTGCGCTCGTCGCCATTGCCGTTCTTGCGCTGAACGGATGTGGCGGTGATACGGTCATTCCATCAATCGGACCGGCGTTTGCAGTGTCCGATGGTGCGCACGACGGCAACCCCGACTTCTTCTTCCTCACTCCGCTGTTCAACGACGCCGATCAAAGTCCTAACTTCGAGCCAGCCGCGTTCAATCCCAACCTGAAGCCCACGGTCGAGATTTGCGAACTGAGTGCGTCGGACGACTCGCGCGACTGCATCGCAGGAGATCCACTCGAGCGCTTCGCTCCGAGTGATGTCAGAGTGAGCGTGACGGACCAACTGTACCAGGTCGACTGGGACACGGACGAGTCCAACCTCGATCTGACAAAACTCTATCGCATCAGCGTACTCATCGGCACTCGCGTGCTCGGTTTCGTGGATGTCGATCCGGTGTTGTCCGGTACCGAAATCAAGAATCTCGAGACCGGCGCAGACATCCCGCTCGTAGACGGGCGAACCTTGCCGATCAAGTTCCGGATCGAAGGGCGGGCGTTGTGCTCGCTCGACGCCTTGGCCTGCGCGGCCGGGACGATCAATCTTGCGCAGGGCGGCACCGTCCAGCTCGCCGCTGCAGGTGAAGATTTCCGGTTAGACGTTGCTCCCAATACAGCGGCGACCATCGGCGGGCTGAACGTCACAGAGGTGACGTTCAATCTCGAGCAGTGTCCGGGCGATGGCATCGACGTGGATCTGCCCAGGGTCGGCCAATGTCTCCGCGCGTCCACCTTCCTTGGCGTTCCCGGGGTCGGCGAGTTGCTGTTCTCGAACCGGCTTCTGATTTCGATGTGCGTGTTGAACTCGTACTATCACACGTCGGACGAGACCCGGCAGGAGGGTCTCATCACGCTCCATCAGCAGGATGGCGCGCTGATCCGCGCGTTGCCGCATGCCGAGCCGAATTGCGAGACGAGCAGTCCCAGCCGCCCGACTGGGGCGTCGCGTAGCGGGTGGCAGTGGCTGAACGGTCTGGTCGCGCTGCTTCTGCCCCGCCCGGCCTATGCGGCCACACGCAGCACGCGGAGCACGTTGCTCCACATTGGAGCCGGCGGCGAAACAGACATCCTCGGCGCCGACTGCTCGTCCTCTTCGTCTTCGGTCGCCCCGGCCCTGTCCCTGACGACCTGCGCGAGCAGCAGTCCCGCGGCCAGCGTTGCGGCAGGCTCCGCAACCACAGCCCTCGCCTTGATCAGTCCGCCTCGCACCGTAACCGATTTTCAGTTCGCGCTACCCGCAAAGATGGACTACGTCGATCCCAGTGATGCCCAGCGCACGGCCCCGGCCGGTACATCCTTGCCGACCCGCGTCAGGGTCACGGATTTGGATGGTGACCCGGTACAGGGCGCACGCGTCCGGTTCATCGATCCGACCGGTCTCGAAATCGCCACCGCGCTGAGTGATATCGACGGCATCGCGCAGTTCTCGTGGACGATTCGAGCCGGTGTCGACGCAATTATCGCCACCGGACGCGGCATCGCAGCGCAAAACAACTATCCGGGCGGCGCGGTGCAGCCGTTCATGCCCGACATCTCCCTGCCGACGGAACAACAGCAGGCGGTCATGCTCCAGATCGGGATGATCACATTCGTCGCGACAGGATTGGACGTCGACTTGGTCATCTCGACGGGCACGCCCACAGTGACACCGACTTCAGTGCTTGCAGGGAGCGCAGTCCTGTTGTCTCCGTGGACGATCTTCAATCAAGGCACCACTGACGCGACGAATCAGGTGACGAGCGGATTCTACCTTTCGACCGACCCTGTCATCACGCCGAGCGACGTGCGGCTCGCGAGCGTTCTGATCACGCCAAGTGTCCTGACTGCCGGGCATGGCTTGCCGCTCGGCGGACAGACCCTCGTGATTCCGGCGTCAACACCGCCGGGTTCCTATTACATCGGGATTCTCGTTGATGTGACGAACGATCAGACTGAGTCGAACGAGCAGAACAACTACGTCAGCACGCCGGTGACGGTCCGGCACCTGCTCGGCCTCCCCTAGGGGCCGTGCCGCGTGTGATCCAGTTCACACATCCTCTGTGCACTGTACTTGCGGGTTGGCCCAGAGTTCGTAGGTTCGACGCCGCGCCCGCACCATGTCCGTGATCGCCAGGAGTTGTGCCCCATGAACTGTTGCACTCGTTTCACGCTCGCCGCTGTTGCCTCCCTCGTTCTGTTCGGCTGTAGAGACAACACGGTGACGCCGCCGTCGAGCGGGCCTGTGTTTGCGGTATCCGACGGTGCGCACAACGGTAACCCCGACTTCTTCTTCCTCCCACCGATGTTCAAGAACCCCAACACCAGTCCCAACTTCGAGCCGGCGGCGTTCAATCCGAACCTGCGACCCGCGGTCGAGATCTGTCTGTTGGGATTACCGGCGCCGGATGGGACGCGCGACTGCGTCGGCGCGCCAGTCACGCGGTTCAGCCCGAGCCAAGTCAGCCTGAACAGCACAGACCAGCTGTATCAGGTGAACTGGAATACCGCTCTGTCCAACCTGAACCTCGCGAACTTCTACCGCATCCAGGTGCTCGTCGGCACGCGGGTGCTCGGGTTCGCCGACGTCGATCCCGTGGTCTCACTGACCGGGACGCAGCTCCAGAACCTGCAAACGGGTGAGTTCATTCCGCTCGTGGATGGGCGGACGCTGCCGATCAAATTCCGGATCGAAACCGGAGTTCTGTGCGCCACCGACGGCACACCCTGCAACTCGAGCACTGTCAATCTGAACACCGGCGGCACGATCGAGCTGATGGGCGCGGGCGAGGACTTCAAGTTCGACGTCCGGCCCGGCACCTCGGCGACCTTCGGCGGCAATACCATCACTGATGTGACATTCAACCTCGAGGTCTGCAGCGGCATCGACGTCGACCTCCCGACATTCGGGCCCTGCCTGCGCGTCTCCACCTACTTCGACGGCGCCGGGACGGGCGAGCTCGCATTCTCGCAGCCGCTGCTAGTTTCGTTGTGTGTGTTGAACTCCGTCTATCACACGCCGGACGAGACGCGGCAGGAAGACCTCATCACGCTGCACCAGCAGGACGGGACACTCATTCGGGCGCTGCCGCATGCGGACCCCAACTGTGACAGCCCGATTGGACAAAGTAGAAGTGGATGGAGCTGGCTGCGCTCGCTTGCGGCGCGGTTGCTGAGTCCCACGCCTGCCTACGCCGCAACGCGCAGCGCGGTGCTGCACGTCGGCGCGGGCGGCGAGTCGAGCTCTACGGGCAGCAGCTGCACGCCGCCCCCTTCGGCACCGACGCCGGTGCCGGGGCTGCAGATGGCGACGACGTGCCCGCCCTCGAGTGCCACGGTGAATGGCAGCGCGCCGCAGCCGGCGGCTGCGGCACTCCTCAGTCCGGCACGCACGGTGAGTGACTTCCAATTCGCGCTGCCCGCGAAGATGGACTATCTCAACCGCGCCGATGCGGACCGCACGGCGCCGCCCGGAACGGCATTGCCGACCGCGGTGAAGGTGACCGACTGGGACGACAACCCGGTGCAAGGCGCCCACGTGACGTTCGTCGAGCCCGCGATCGAAGGACCGCCTACGATCATCGGGACAGCGACGAGCAACAGCGACGGCGTCGCGCAGATTCTGTGGACGATTCGCGCGGGCCCGAACACGGCCGTCGCGACGGGCCGCGGCATCGCGGCGCAGAACAACTACCCCGGAGGGACGGTCAAGCCGTTCATGCCGGACATCGATTCACCCGATCCCGAGAGCCCTGTCGCGCTCGGAACCGGCAGAGTGCAGTTCACGGCGAACGGAGTCGCTTTCGGAAGCCTTTCCTTCACTCAGCAACCGACCAATACGCCCAGCGGTGAGGCGATCACGCCCGCCTTGCAGATCCAGCTGCTTGATCCTTCTGGCAACCCGCTGAGCGAGACGGTCCGGGTCACGGTCGGTAATGATCCCTCGAACCCAGCGGGCTGCCTGGTGCTGCAGACCAGCACGCTGGCGCTTGAGGGAGTCGCCGTCATCGACAACGTACGGGTAAACGGTATGTGCACGGGTGCGAGGGTCGCCGCTACGGCGGGAGGCGGGTCATTTGGCTTCCCCATCATTTTTTCGGACCGGTTCGATATCACTGCACCCTCAGTCTCTCTGGCGGTGGACTTCACGGGTGGGACCGATGTCCCGTTAGAGAGATCTGTCCCGTACCTCGCCACGGTGACGAACAACGGGACGGGAACCCTGGCCAGCGTTCTGGTTCAGGCATATATCGATCAAGGGGTCGCGAGTAGAGCAGCTGGCGGTGCAGTCATGACGGGATGCGCCCCCGGGAATTCGGACGGCGCTTTACCACCCGGCCCCTGCTCGATCAATCGGAACCTGGTTGCCTCCAACTTGACCGCCGGCACCGGAACGCTGGTCGCGGGTCCCGCGACCGGTCGCATCACGGTCGTATGGGCTGGCGTGACGGTCGCCACCGTGCTCGTACCGATTACGATTACTCCCTAGCTCGCTCATCATCGGAGAGCAGGGCGGCTCGATACTGAGCCCGCCCTGCGTTTGGCTCATTCTTTGGAATTAGGCCTTCCGTCTGGCCGGACTTCGATCCGTTGTCCGATTTTCTTTTGTCGCTGCGCATTTATTTCCAAGACTGTGCATTTATTTCCTGCGGCAGGCTTGAAATCTCCGGCGCTCGGCGCACTCGTGGCGCTCGCTGTAGGTGGAGCCTTGGGCTGTCACGGCGACCGGAGCTATTCGGCAGGTCCGGCAGCGCTGGTCGAGGATGGCGGTCACGGTAACGGCAACGCGTTCTTCTTCTGGCTCCCGCCGCTCCTCAAGCAGCAGCCACCCGCAGAGCAAGTATTCTCCCAGCAGCTCCGTCCCACCATCACGATCAGCAACCTCTGCAGCGGCGAGGTCATACGCACGTTGTCGGGCGCCGACGTGCAAATCGCCGACGCCGCGTATCACGCGAACTGGCATACTACCGAGGACAATCTCGACCCCAGCTGCACGTATCGTATCGCCGTACAGACCGGCTCTCGGCAGCTCGGGGTGGCCGACGTGGACGTCGTGGACGATGGTAGCGAGCTGAAGAACATGGACACGGACGAGTATATCGGGCTGCTCGACGATCGCACACTCCCCATCAAATTCTTCATCGGCGTCGGCTCACAATGTGAGCGCACGGATTCGGACTGCGGCGAGGGCACCGCGCAGCCGGACCAAACCACCACCATCGTGACGACGCACGGTCAAGCCGGTGTCGTCATCCCGGCGGGCGCCGTGGACCAACCGGCCACGATCATCATCGAGTCGGCGGACGATCGGCCCTGTATCGCCGGGCTGCTCGAGCCGGTGTTTTCGGGAAGCATCGGGCCGATCGGGAATTCGTGCTACGATATCCATACCGAGCCGCCACTGGCTGAGGTCAACGCGCTCGGCAGGTTCAACACCAACGTCACCGTCGGGATCTGCGTGGAAACCGGCAGCCTGGATCACGTGACGCGGGACTTGCTCCAGGTCTTCCAACTCCATATCGGAGCCACCCCCCCGATCCGCGCGTTACGCAACGTGGACGCGCCGTTCCTGTCTTGCGAGCCGGCGTACCCCCAAATCCTGGGATATCTTGCGGCGAGACTCGGCGCGCTGTTCGTCCCGCGGCCACTGCACGCCACGACCACCATGACCCTCCATATCGGTGCCGGTGGTGAGACGGACATGTACAGCAGGTTTACCTGGGCGTTGCCGAGCCAGCTGGACATGAATTTCGATCAGGCGCCCGACTTGAGCGCCATTTTGCCTGGCGCCGTCGTCAATTCACTGTATTCCCCCGCAGGCGTCACGTTCAGCCGCACCCAGCCGCTCAGTCTGTTGTGCACCGGGAGCGGGGTCTATGCCAACGACTATGGGCTGCTGGGGACCGGGCTGCTGGGATTCGGCTCGGGTCAGAATAACATCAGTGTCTGTCCGCTGGGGATCGCATCCGACTTCAGTGAATACGGCTACGGCGCGATCACAGCCACGTTCGCCGTACCGGCCGTCGAGTCATGCATCAGCGCGACGCCGACAGGATATCACGGCCTCTTCCCGCCGCCTGGTGGAGTGGCGTTCATCGAAGCACTCGATGCCAACGGCAATGTCCTGAGCAGGACCGAATCCACGACGGAGCGGGTGCAGCAACGGTTGTGCGTGAGCGGGGACGGGATCGCCGCGGTGCGGTTCGCGGGCGAGGATGCTGCCTACGCCATCTTTGACGACCTCCGCTGGACGCGGGTGCTGCCAGACAACTGATTCCCGCAGACCAGCCCTTCCTTTTTAGGGAATCGGGCCGCCTATTGAGCCCCGATGACTCGCGATTTGATCGGGCGGGTGCGTCAGGCACTCGGCGACCGGTACACCGTGATCACCGCGGTGGGGCGTGGGGGCAATGCGACGCTGTTCGGCGCGTTCGACAAGGACGGCCAGAGAGTCGCGATCAAGGTACTGCATCCGGAGCTCACGGTCTCGGTGGCCGCCGACCGCTTCCTGCGCGAGATCCGCTGGGCCGCTAAGCTAGACCACCCGCACATCGCCCCGCTGCTCGATTCCGGCGAAACCGACTATCTGCTGTGGTTCGTGATGCCGTTCGTGGCGGGCGAGACGCTGCGGCAGGTACTGCGGCGTGAGCGCATGCTGCCGATCGATCGCGCCGTGCGCGTCGCGACCGACGTGCTCGACGCGCTCGGCCACGCCCACGAGCACCAGCTGGCGCACCGCGACATCAAGCCCGACAACATCGTCCTGTCGGCATCGGGGAGCGGCGCGATCGTGGTCGATTTCGGGATTGCGCGAGCCATCGCCACATCGGGCGAGGACCGCGTGACG
>Ga0137382_10000241_pt1 | contig 23086 bp, 19 predicted proteins | sample SagtaG_15_FD_104816 | JGI IMG/M metagenome (GOLD analysis project Ga0137382, IMG submission 104816) | Vadose zone soil microbial communities from Sagehorn Ranch, Mendocino, California, USA - Sage2_R_20_16 metaG | ecosystem: Environmental > Terrestrial > Soil > Vadose zone | place: USA... | reverse complement strand
GCACGAGCTCGACAAAGCCTTGCGCGCTAAAGTTTGGCTGAAGTCCGGCGGCTACATCGTCATCAACCACACCGAAGCGCTCGTGGCCATCGACGTCAACACCGGCAAATTCGTCGGCAAGGGCTCCACGCGCCTCGAAGACACCATCGTCAAGACCAACCTCGAAGCCGTCAAGGAGATCGTCCGCCAGATTCGCCTGCGCGACCTCGGCGGCATCATCGTTGTCGACTTCATCGACATGGAAGAGCGCCGCAACCGCGAAAAAGTTTTGTCCGCGTTGCAGCAGGCTCTCGAGGAAGACAAGGCTCCGTCAAAAGCGCTCTCCTTCAACGAGTTCGGCCTCGTCTGCATTACCCGCAAGCGCACCAAGCAGGCGCTCGAGCGCGTCCTATGCCAGCCCTGCCCGTATTGCACCGGCTCCGGCATGGTCAAGTCCATCCCCACGCTCTGCTACGAAATCCAGTCCGAAGCGCGCAAGATGGCCACGGCCGACCGCGAAGGCCCCAACCTCACGATCCGCGTGAATCCTGAAATCGCCAAAGCCCTGAAGACCCGTGAGTCCATGCTCATCGACGAACTCGAGCAAACCTCGCATAAGCACATGATCATCCAGTCCGACGCCACCTTGCACTGGGAGCAGTACGACATCTATTGAATGATTAATATTATTCGTTGATAAATAATAAGATATCCCATTCGGAATTAGCTTTTGGCCTACGGATGGCCTACGGGCTCGCTGCTTCGCATTTAGTGAAAACCTCTCGCGCAGCTTGACGATGGATTCTGCACTCCGCCGTGTCCCACGCCAAAATGTCGTCCGCGCCAAAGACAGAGCGATTTCCTGCCGCGAACGTTTGCACTGGAAACGCGAATTGAACCAGGAGTTCTCCGCCGACGCCGCGATGCTCTCGTTAAGACATGAGAACATAGATTTCAGGTCCTTCCCGTGTCCCTACCAAAAAGTCCATTCTCATTGAAATCGTTGCATTTACAGAGTTGCGAACGGTAGTCTGCCCAGACCATGCTGCCCCTACTCTTCTCTCTACGAGATTGTTTCCGAGCTCGCGCTGCTCTGCAACCGGCATCAGCTTCTGGTCTTGCAACGTTCGAGCCGTGGGCATAGGCTGTGTCTCGGTTGCGCTGACCGTGTCCTGTGGGTCTGGCTTTCGCGATTGTGGAACGATTGGCGTTCGGCACTGCTCCTTGTCAAGCCGGAGACTGTCATCGCCTGGCAGCGCAAGGGGTTTCGACTGTATTGGAATTGGAAGAGTCGCCCTCTTGAAGGACGACCCTGTGTATCTCCGGAAGTTCGGAATCTGATCCGGAAAATAAGCCTCGCCAACCCTCGTTGGGGAGCTCCCCGCATTCACGGAGAATTGCTGAAGATTGGAATCGAGGTGTCGCAAGCCACGGTCGCCAAGTACCTGGTCCGGCAGCGGAGGCCGCCCTCCCAGACATGGCGAACCTTTCTCAAGAATCACGCCAAGGACTTGGTTTCTGCAGATTTCTTCGTCGTCCCGACGATTACGTTCCAACTCCTCTTCGTCTTTGTGATTCTCGACCATGACCGCCGACGTCCGATTCATTTTGCTCTGACCTCTAACCCCACCGCAGAATGGACAGCCCGTCAACTTTTAGAAGCATTCCCGTGGGACAATGCCCCGCGCTATTTGCTGCGCGACCGGGACGGCATTTATGGAGAGAAGTTTTGGTATTCGGGAAGTCCCGACTGCGCCGCGATCACCATGGCAAAACGCCTACGCGGAGCGCTTGATCGGGTCCATTCGACGGGAGTGCTTGGACCACGTCATCGTTTTCCATGAGGCCGGGTTGCGCCGGATCTTGAAGAATTATTTCGAATACTACGAAAGATGCCGTACGCATCTGTCGCTCGAAAAAGATGCGCCCGTCAGCCGACCCGTCGAGCTTCCTTCGCTCGGTCATGTGATCGAGATTCCGAAAGTCGGCGGCCTGCATCACCTTTACTCGCGCAAAGCTGCCTGATCGAAGCGGGCCTGCAAACGCTCGTGTGGGAATGCAGAACGAGCCATCTGCCCGTTTGCTATGCGAACTTTAGTTTTTTGTGGCAGGACACTTGCCCTTCGGATTGTTCCGAAAGGTGACGGGCATGCAGCACGGATAACTTCTCGTGGTTACCCGATGAGGTTTTTGGTAGGGACAGCAGAAAAAAGAATCCGAAATTGTGAACTAACAGACATCATGTTGCGAATTGCGGACTCAGACCTGCGAAGGACGCAGCGGGTCTTGTTCCTCGGGATACAAAAACACCTCTTCAACGTTCTTTCCAAAAACGCGTGCGATCTTGAAGGCTAGCGGCAGACTCGGGTCGTACTTCCCCGTTTCAATGGCATTGATGGTTCCACGCGCGACCCCCACGTGGGCGGCAAGCTCGGCTTGCGACCATTCTTTTTCCGCTCTCAATACGCGTAGCCGGGTCTTCATCGATACCGCCACGAGTAAAGAATCAATCCGATGCTCCACAGAATAATCATGAGCGCGGGAATGCCAAGCCAGGAGGCGGGATGGAAACCGAAGCTCTGGAGGAAGCCGATAGCCGCAGAAAAAATCAATGTTCCTGTAAAGGCAAACGTCAGGGCGCGGTAGTTGATCTGCTGTTCGCGCTCGTCATTCGACCGGAGAAAGCGCAGCAGGAACAGGATCGCGGCGGTGGTGGCAAGAATAGCCAAAGCGAGCAGTGGCGCACGGAAAGATGGAATCGTGACGACAAGACTGATGGCAATGACGGAGAGAAGCAGTAAGCGTAGTTCTGCGGCGGCCGGGTAGCTCATCTCGAAAAGGAGTGGTCGGGCACAATGATCTCCTCCGGACGCCATAATAGTACGTCATATAATTCTTTATGTCAAGAAAAAGATACTATTTGTACGTTTCAAGATGATGTGATAGCCTTGTTCTGGGAGGATTTCCAAATTGCTTCCATCTCTAGAACTGGGACGCTTTATGTCGGTGTACAGCAAATATGAAAAGAGCGAGATAGCTGCCAGAGGGATTGATTGTCCCAGCGGGAATGGCGCGCCCCCCCAGGCATAATCCCCCTTGAATGTTCTGTACGAACCTCAAAGAAAGCCCCCGGACCAAAGAACGACCAAATACATCGCCCAAGCCCGTACCCGCCATGGTGCGGCTTGGGATTTCTTTGAAACACAGATGGCTCGATGCTCCGGCCGGAGGGGCTATCGCATTCAAAAAAGTACTGTTGGTCTGAGGGAGCATCTTGGGTCAAATCGTCCGTGTCTTGGCGCTGGCGGCGGCAGTCACCGTGGGCGCTCCTTGGCCTCAGCCAGGGCTGTGCGTGCCTCTTCATTTCCTGCATCGTATGTCAGAATGCGTTCCAGTGTCTCAATGCTGGACTTGGCATCGCCAGTCACCTCGTGAAGATATGCCAGTCCCAAGTATGCAGGCGTGTAATGGGGGTCGGCTTCGATGGCTTCGTCGTAGAGCTGCCGCGCCGCCGCCACGTTTCCCTCTCTAAGCCGAATCTTCGCCAGACGAGTTCGAACCTCGACAGATGGAGACCCAGAGTCAATCGCTTTTTGCAACACTTGGGCTGCCTCCGCCGGCGATTGGGGGTGAGCCACCAAAAGGACCAGCCCATATGCCTCCTGCACCTCGGGATCGTCAGGAAGTTCTCGGGCGGCCTGTTCTAAGAGCGCGAAACCTCTTTGCCGGAATGCCGGGTAGACCTGACTCACTTCGTAAAGGGCCAGCGCTTGGGTCCGCAAATCCGGTGGGGCAGCCGGCTCTTGTCCACTTCTTGGGTGGTAAATCAAATCTTCCTGGGATTCCGGCGTCGCGGCAACCTGGGGAGGACTCTGGGAGGCAATTCGCAGGATGCGATGGTCCGTCAACGCAGAGTGGCTAATGTTCGCCACGGACTTTTTTGGCATGTGGCATTGGATACAGTTGTCCGGTGGAGATGTCGTCTGTCTGCGCGTGGAGGATAACGAGCAGCTTTGAACGGTATGGCAGGTCAGGCACTTCCTGCGGAAGTACGACGACGACGCTGCCCCTCGCAATTGCACGTGGGGATCATGACAAGTAATGCAGCCCAGGCGGCCGTTGCTCTCGATCGAGCACCGGCTCATCTCCATCTGTTCTGGGTGACTAAGCGCTTTGACGACATCAGAGTTCAGGGCTACGGGAGCAGTAAACATGGCAACGACGTTTCCCAGCGGCGTACCGGGCCGGAAGTCCAGGTATGTCTTGCCGGGCCGCAGGACGCGTGCATCTCCGCCAAAATGGCATTGGATGCACACGTCATCGCGAAGGTGTTGCGGAAGGCGGGCGGGATTGACGATTGAGAAATCAATTGGACCTCGGAGTAGTGCATTTTCCAGACGTTCGCGAACGTGGAGTTCGCCCGGACCATGACACCGTTCACAGCCGACGGCCAAAGCACGGAAAGGCGGATCTTGATAACGGTTTCGCGTGCCTGCAATGGGACGAAAAATTCCGGAGTGGCACGAAACACAAAGATTCCCGGCGGGCCGTGCGAAGCTCCGGAACCGGCCGGCCTCATAACCAGGCGAGAGATCCCATCCGCGAATCCCCGTGTAGTACGAGATCGGCGAAACAAATAGCGCGTCCCCTTTTGCCACCAAGTAACTTCGTCCCACGTCTCCGGAACCCACGGTGAAAGCCACTTCGTGCTTTTCGGAGTATTCCAGCTTGCCGTCTGCGCGGATCTTCGATTCCGTGTGGTACATCTTGCGGCCGCTGACGGAGACGCTATACGTAAGACCGAGCTTCTTACTTAAGAGCGTCACACGCTTTCTAAATTCTGGCCAGTTGCCGGGCCCCGGAAGGGAAAGCGATTTACCCATGCCGGTTTTCTTGAAATCGTTGTATTGAGGCTCGTGGCAATCGCGGCAGACTTCGTCACCAACGTAAGCAACCCCAGCCCGGGCATTCAGATATTCCCCGGGGGCTTGTTCCGGTATCGCGGCTTTGCGGCCAGCCCCGGGCAGCCATAGGAGAAACACAGCAGAGAGACTTAGAACAATTGTGCTGGTTTTTTTCATTGATGTTCAGATGGAATCTCCGATTTCAACTCCATCTCTACGCAGAACCATATACCAGCGGCCCTCTTCTGGGAGCCGCAAGTCCGCTCAACTGGGAAGCTTAAATGTTGATTTGAGCGGCTGATGCGAAAAATCCTCAGCAGCGGATTCGCTTCTCCGAAATGGACGCTCCTAGGCAACGCCAAGGACTCCATTAAGAGATCAACGAGGACCGCTCGGCGCAGCAATTGGCGGAGGCGGGAGTGGCTTTGTATCCCGAATTCCCTCCTCTTCCACAATCGTATAGATCGCGTCGGAGGCGATATTCTCCAGCATCTCCACTTTGCCAGTGGGCCAACGGATCTCCACGGAATCGATTTTCGTGGCGGCGCCGAGGCCAAAATGCTGACGGAGGTCGTTCTGCGAGAGATAACTTCCGCCGCCACGAACCTCGCTGAACTGACGAACACCCGCGGCAAGAATTGTGACGCGCGCGCCGATCGCAGCGCGGTTGCTCTTGGTGCCGATCAACTTGAACAGCACGCGGTGATTGGCGTTCGTGGAGCGATTGATCAGCAGTGTAGGCGACTCGCCGACGTTGAGGATGGCTACGTCCATGCTGCCGTCATTGTTGATATCTCCGAAAGCAGCGCCACGGCGGCAGGCAAGCGGGATCTTCGTCAGCCCGGACACGGCGGAAATGTCCTCGAACGTGCCATCGCGCAGGTTTCGGAACAACTGCATCGGCTGCCGGTACTTCACACCACCAGGAATTGCGTCCACCTGCGGGTACACGTGACCGTTTGCGACGAAGAGATCGAGCCAGCCAGTGTTGCTGAAGTCGACAAATCCGGTTCCCCACTTTACGTAGGGATACGCAGGTTGTGCAGTCTTCGACGCCCAGCCCTCGTCCGTAAAACCTTGCAAACCAAGATTGTGATACAGGTTGTTCGGTTGGTCGGTGAAATTAGTAACGAAGATACTCAGGCGCCCTTCATGCCTGTAGTCTCCGAAGTCAACGCCCATCGAGCCGAGTTCCTGTCCGTCGGCACTTAGTGCTGTCCCGGTCAAAAGGCCGACTTCTTCGAAGGTCCCATCGTGCTTGTTGTGGTAGAGAAAATTGGGCCCGGCATCGTTGGCCACGTACAGATCGGGCCAGCCGTCGTTATCGTAATCGCCCCACACGGCCCCGAGCCCGTAGCGGTGCCGGGGATCGTCAACCCCAGCTTTCTTGGAGACCTCTTCGAACGTACCATCGCCGCGGTTTCGAAAAAGCAGGTCGCTTTCGCCTTCCATGCCCCAGGGACCGCACTGCACCAGAATTCCTTTGTAGCGGCAGAATTTTTCGTTGCTGCCAAATTCCGGGAGCTTATTCATATCCAGATGGACGTACCGCGCCACAAAGAGGTCGACGTAGCCGTCGCGATCGTAATCAGCCCAGGCTGCCCCGGTCATAAAGCCGCTCCTTCGTACTCCGGCTTTATCTGTCACATCTTCGAATTTGCAATTTCCCAGACCGCGGTAGAGTGCGGTGCCACCGAAGCCGGAGACAAAGATGTCTAGTTTGCCGTCATTATCGAAGTCGGCGACGGCGATTCCCATGCCCCACCCTTTGCGCTTCAGCCCCGCCGATTGCGTGATGTTGCTGAACTTAAGATTTTCATCCTGATGATAGAGGGTAATCAGAGGATCGCCGCCATCGCGATAGTCCTCCACGGTCGAGCCATTCACCATGGCAATATCTAGCTTGCCGTCGTCGTCGCAGTCAAACAAGGCGATGCCGCCGCTCATGGACTCGATGATATAATGCTGCTCAGCCGTGGAAATATGGGATGCTGTCAGGCCCGCTTGTTTGGAAACATCCTCGAATTGGGGAACCGTCGCCGTGGATGGAGCTTTGGTCTGAGCCATGGCAAAAGCGAGGGAAAACCAGACGGGGAGGGCCAGAACACCGGCTATGGACATCGATGCGTAGTGCGGATCAGGTTTGCAAGGTCGCACGCAGCCCCACCCGGTCACCCTGGTTCCGGGCAACCAAATCATTGCTCGTTGAAATAATACAGAATAATATCGTGAACAGGCTGTTTCGCATATGAGCAAATTAGCCAGAGCCGGGCTACTTATTTTAAGCATTTGCTTGAGCGCGCCACTCGCTCGAGCCCAAGTCCAACGAAGCTCGTCTGACTCCGCAACCGTGATCCGCGCGACGACGCGTATGGTGCAGTTGGACGTTGTAGTCACAGACTCTTCTGGGCATCCGCCTAAGGATCATCTCAGCGAGAAAGATTTCACCATCTTGGAAGACGGAAAGCCGCAAAAGCTTTCATTCTTCTCCTTTCAGCAGCTCGAAGGGCAGGAAAAGCGGCAGAGGCCACTGCCACCGCAGCTTCCACCGCATGTGGCCAGCAACCGGCCGGAGTACCGCCGCACTGTGGGGCCGCCGGTCATCCTCCTGCTCGATGGTATCAACACACCTGTGGAGAACCAGATTGTTGTTCGTCAGCAAATGCTCAAGTTCATGGCGGACCATTTCGATCCCCACTTACGTATCGCCGTTTTCCTTCTCGGCAACGAACTCACGGTTTTGCAGGACTTCACGTCCAATCCGGCGCTACTGACTGCGGCGCTTCAGAAGTACCGTTCACAGGGTTCAGCCGCGGGGCGAATGGGAGGCGCGGACGTCCAATTACAGCCATCATCGTTTGATGGGCCCAATCTTCCTCCGCAAGCAGCTGCCCAGGGCGGGGCCGGGAGCGGGTTGGATTCCAACGGACGGTCGCTCATGAACATTGGGTATGCACTGGCCCGATTTGAGAAAGAGAGCAACGCAAGCAGTATGGAAATACGGGTTGCGCATACCGCGGACGCTCTCTCTTCGATTGCGCGCTATCTGGCCGGATTCCCTGGACGCAAGGTCGTGATCTGGTTTTCGGCGTCCTTTCCATTGAATCTCTCAGTTGTCGATCCTGCGGATTTTGACGTTTATCGTTCTTATGCCGACCGGATCCGGACAACAACGAATCTGCTGTCGGACGCCCAGGTCGCGATCTACACCGTGGATGCGGGAGGCTTGAAGGGAAATTTGATCTCAGACCCCAGCGATGCTGGCCGGGATGCGAACGGTAGGATGGCGTTGACAGTAGACGCGCATATGAACGCGAACAGCAAGGAAGTATTCGAGCGGTTCAATAAAGAAGACAGTCTGGCAAAGGTCGCTCAAGAAACGGGCGGGCGCGTTTTCTTGAACACAAATGACTTCGATCGCGCCATTGTGGAAAGTGTACGAGACAGTAGTACTTTCTACCAGGTTGGCTACTATCCCGACCACAAGAAGTGGGACGGCAAGTTTCATACTATCAAGGTGAATGTCGCGGGAGACGGTTTAGCGGTGCGGCATCGCCGCGGGTACTACGCCACCGATCCTGAGAAATGGCGCAAGAGCGGCGAAGGGGAGATGAACGTGGCCCTGGAGAAGGACATTATTTCCACTGGCGTTCTGTTCTACGCACGGGCGATGCCGCCATCCGACAATGCCGACGTGAAGGTCGAATTCCTGGTGGACCCCCATACAATCACCTTTGAGACGCAATCGGAGAACCAGCACGAATGCAATCTGGAATTCCAGGTGCAAGCCTTCACTCCCGAGGGCAAGCTAGTGAAAGCCGAGGTGCAGCAAGCAGAAGCCCCGCTCAAGCAGGATACCTATGACCGCATCCAGAAGAACGGCCTTCCGATGCCCGTGTCCATCAAGCTCGGGCCAGGTCAGTACCTGCTTCACCTAGGCGTTCGGGATAATCGAACGGGGCAGTTCGGGACGTCGGACCTGCCGCTGACCATCGGCGAGGCTGCTGCCCACTAAAAATTCCAAGGTTACTTCGAGGGACCGTCAGGCGAACCTTTCCGCGCACTCTTTTCCTTCAGCTGTTGGTAGACTCGCAGAGCTTTATCGGCATCCTCGACCCTACCCACGCGACGATACGCAAGGCTGAGCTGGTAATAATCGTAGGATTGAACGGGCTGTAATTGCGTCGCTTTCTCGAGGTGCTGGATTGCTTCATTTGCATAGCCCTTATCCAACAGCGCCTTTCCGAGCTGGTAGTGCGCATCCCCGTAAGCAGGCTTCTCTGCGAGTACCGCGTTCAGCAGCCGGATGGCCTCGTCCGTTTGGCGTTGCTCCAGGCGCACGTAAGCAAGCTGGTACATGGCCGGGACAGACCGTGAATTCACTGAAAGTTCCGCGCTTAATTCCTGCCCGGCCTGATCGAGCTTGCCTTGTTTGAAATAGACCATGCCGATGAAGTAGTGTGCTTCGGCCAAGCTTGCATTCAGCTCTAGCGCGCGCTGGCACTCGAGCAACGCCTCGGGGTATTGAGACTGCCCGTAGTGCGCCTGCCCTACCAAGAGATGAACCTCGGGAGAGTTCGCGCCGTGCTCCAACATTCGCGAAAAAAGGCGTCCGCCGGTGGCTGCATCGCCACTCCGCACCAATGCCACTCCCGCAGCGTAGAGTAGTCCGGGGTTCTCGGGCAACGCATCCAGAATCGGACGGAAGGTCTCAGCACTTTTCGTGAACTGGTCGGTCATGTAGTACGAAAGGCCGAGCATCTGGCGAACGTTGGCGTCCTTTGGCGTTTGGCGAAGGAGGCGCTCTAGCGGACCGATCGCGTGTTCGTAGCGTTCCGCGCGGAAAGCGGCCAGTCCCCAGTTGCGATCCAGGCTCTCAATCTTGGGATTCCACCGCGCTGCTTCCGCGAATTCCTCCTCAGCGTTGGAGTAGTGAGCGGCACGCGCATCAATCACGCCGAGATTGTAATACGCCTCTCCCAACATCGCGGAAACGCGCTTCACGTACTCGGCTTCCCGGCTGTTGGGGAGTTCAGGTCCATGCGGCGCGCGCATCAACATTGAGCGCAGCTCCTGCTGGCCGGAGCCTCTCATCGCGGCAGTCTCGTCGGATCCAGTAGAAGTATCCGGCGCCTGCGGTGAATCGCGCCCTGCCAATTGGCTCCGAATCTGTTTGGCTTGAGCCAATTCGGACTCCGCCTCTGCGTTCCGGTTCAGTTTTTCAAGCGCCTTACTCATCAGCTCATGAACTTCCGCCACTTCCGGGTAGTTCGCCTCATGCGAAGTAAGTGCCAGCGACTTTTGCAACACAGCCACGGCTTTCTCCAAGTGTCCGGCATCGAAACTGGCCTGGCCCAGTCGAAAAAAGGCATCGGGATCATCAGCGCGTGCGGCGGTGACCAGTTCGAACCACTTTTCGGACTCGTTCGGCTTCTCTTCCTTTTCCGCAATCATCCCTAGGTAATACTCGCTATCATAGTCATCGGGGATTCTCGAAAGTTCGGCAAGAAACTGTTCGCGCGCTTTCGCATAGTTCTGTGGACCTTGTAGGTAATAAGTAAGTCCGAGGGACGAACGCACGCGTGCTTTCTGCGGTTCCAGTTCAAGCGCTTTCGCAAAATGATTGGCCGCTTGATCCAGATATCCGGTTTCCCGGTAGGCAAGACCAATCAGGATGTGCAGACTGGCGCTGGGCACGGAGGACGCCTGCATCTCGTCGAAAATCACGCCCGCGGGAACTGGGTTCTTTAGCTCCAAGTCAGCCAAAGCCAGCAGGAACCCGGTATCGAAATCCGGTTGCACGCGTAGCGCCGATTCGAGCCGAGTGGCCGCGGCCGCGAAATCGCCTTTCATAAAATAGATTTTCCCCGCGAGGTTTAGGGCACGCAGATCTTTTGGATCCTGTTCAAGCGCAGCCTCAATTTCCGTCTTTGCTTTGTCGAAATCGCGAGCCATGAAGTGCGCGATAGCCAGGTCAACGCGCGCCGTCACGCGGGCAGGTGCGATCTGCACGGCCCGGCCAAGCAGATCGATTCCTTCGGCGTACTCTTTGTTCGAAACGCGCAGATTTCCCAGCTGCCGCAAGGCGCCGGAAACGGCTTCGCGATAAGCCGTGGCTGCTTTTTCGTAATCCCCTGCGACCTGGAACGTTTGTGCGGCTTGAAAAGCCAGCTCTGGAGAATTTGCCTCACTCCCGGGTTTGGCATTTTCCTGGGCCTTTACTTCGGCAGTTGGAAAAACGCTGCACCACACCCACAAGCCAAGCTTCACGAGACTCCGCGTTCGAAACATCGTGTCCTTTCGAAATTACTCAGCGAAACAATCCGTTGCATTTACGGCTGCTGGGCCGCAGGTGGAGAATCCGCGTCTCTGCGCTTATGTTGCTCGTCCTCCGTCTGCCGGAGCCGATTGTAGGTTGCCATCTCCGTCCGCGCGGGTTCCTGCATCCCCAGTCGTGAGTAAGCCAGGGCCAAATGATAATGGTACTGGGAAACAGCCGGAGCAAGGTTTACGGCTTGCTCCAGCACGGCCCGAGCCTGCTCCAAGCTTCCGGTTTGCAGGTACAGGGTCCCTAGTTCTGCCGCGGCCGAAACATGCTGCGGGTTCGCCCTTAAAGCTTCTTCCAGTTCTCCGCGTGCCAGGTCGACGCTCCCTTCTCGCCGGGCCATCAGACCCAGATAGTAATGGGCGTCGGCGAGATGGGGGTCAATCGTCAAGCAGCGCTGAAGATCGCGCTTAGCGCCGTCAGCGTCGCCGGTCTTGAATTCCGCGATCCCCAGCAGCAACTGGCTGTTGGCATCATCGGGGCGGGCGGCCGCGAGCTTGCGGGCGATGGGCTCGGCCGCCTCCGGCGAATCAGCTTCGATTAGAGTGAGGGCCAGAACGTACTCGCTATCCGGATTGTCCGGTTGAATGGAATTCAGCTTTCGCGCTGCCGTTACGGCCTGGGCACGATGACCTGTCTTCAACAACGCCAGGCTCAGCTTCTGCAAGACGTCGGGACGATTTGGATGCACCTCGTCTGCGCGGCGCAGAAACTCGATCATTTCATCCCAGTGATTCTGCTGGGCAGCCAGGCCAGCCGCATCGAAGAGCAGATCGAAAGATTTTGGCTGCAGCTTCAGCGCTTGCGAGAGTAATACGATAGCGGCTTGAGGCTTACCCTGAGCCGTACGGACCAACGCAAGCGACTGCAGGTAGTCTGCTGAGGGTTTTACAGGCTTCACGTTGTCCATGAGATGCACCGCATCTTCAACATACCCGTTGCGGAGAAGCACGGTGATAAAGTCCCGCAGGACCTCAGGCTCCGCGTTCGCGTGGCGCTGTAAACTCGGGATCAAGGGCGGGACTTTATCAGGTTCGCCAATCGCAAAGTAATCGGCTGCAAGGACGGGCAGAATTCGGGCAGGACGCGATGCCAAAGAAATCCTATGCGCGGCGGCTATCGATTCCTTGTACTGGCCCACCGCCTGATACAGGAGGGCTAGTTCCACGTTGGCGGGGGCGTCGGCTGGCGCAATCGCGACGACTTGCAAGTAGGAGTCAAGGGCTTGGGGATTGTTCCCCAGGGAGCTGTACAACTTGCCTAGACCGCGGTAGGCCTCGACATCTTTGGGACTCAGGGTCAAAACTCTGCGAAACAGCGCTTCGGCCTCTGGCGCGCGCTTCTGGCGCGTTCGAATTTCCGCCATGAGGTCCAGCGCCCACACCTGCTCGGGCTGCTGCGACAAGACGCTCCAGAGCTGCTTTTCTGCGTCGTCGAGCCTGTTCTGAGTAATGAGCCTGGAAATCGAGCTGCGCGAAGTGGATTGCGCCCACAGGAGCAGCGGAGAAGCAATGATGAAAACGAGAAATGCCGCAACGAAGAAGTACGGGGCGCAGGCGCTTCCTGTCAGAGGCAGCTTACTGTTTTGGCCCCCGTATCCCGTATACCAACAAATTGCCCGCATCTCGTCTCTACTCCCCGACGAAAATACGATACGCATTCAGAGTCTCGCGCCAAAGCACAATAGTAGCGCAATCCGGCGATAGAAGAACGGTCACTGGAATCGTCACGCTAGCCCGGAGGCACGAAAAAAAACCGGGCCTGACTTTTGTCAGGCCCGGTGAAAGAGTCTTGCCCCAGACGGAATCTAGAAGATGAATTTCAGCGCGTACTGAATCTCCCGGTTGCCGTTTTGGGTCGTGTTTTGAGGTTGTCCGAAGGTGTTCCCCGTGAGAGTGCCACCGGAAAGGGCCACACACGTGGTTGGGGCGGTTTTGCAATTATTCCCCGAGGCATCCACAGCCGTGGTCCCGCTTACGTTGAATGCCAGGTTCTGGCCAGCGAAACGAAACTGCGGGTGATTGAAGACGTTAAACATCTCCAAACGGAATTGTAGTTTTGTCCTTTCTGTCATTCGCCAATTCTTGTCGATTGCGAAGTCCACGTTGTCGATCGGAGGCCCAGGGCACTGGCCAGGTCCGCTGTTGCCAAAGGTGGCCAATCTGTAGCCATCCCATGTAAAGGCTTTTGGATTCAACCACTGGTCCCGTGGCGAGTTGCTTAGATGACAGGGCTGGCCGGCGACGCGCAGCGGCCTGCCGGTAAATGACCCGCTCGTGCCAGTACCCGTGGGATCTCCGACGCCGCTGTTACCTTGGATCGTCAGCGCATTGCCGCTGGCGTAGTTCACGATGCTATTGGATTCCCAACCACCCGCGACCTGCCGCACAAGGGCATTGGCCTTCGTCAACGCGGGCAAGTTATAGATCAGCGTGGCGCTGAGCACGTGTCTGCGGTCGAAGTCCACGGGTCCACGATTGGCCCTGTGATTTGTGTTGTCTGCAAAGACCGTTCCACTGCCTACATACCCAAGCGTCGTGTCTCCCAAGTTTTTGGAGAAAGTGTAAGCCACTTGGAGCATCGAGTTGTTTTGGAACTTCGTGGTGAACATCGATTGCAGCGAATGATAAATGGAATCGCCCGTGTGGCTCCACGTCGTGATTTGGGTCGACCCTCCTGGGGTGAATGGATAGGGATGTAAGGAGGCCGTGCTATGTCCCGTCACCGCCTGTTGTGCCGCCACCAGGCGATCGGCAAGGGGGATCTGGTTGGCGTCAAAAGCGTTCTGCAAGTGAATGCCACGGTTGGCCACCCAGCCCAATTCCAACTTGCTGTTCCTCCAAAAGGCGGTTTCAGTCGTGAGGTTCCACTGCCAACTATTGGCCGCTTTCGAGCTGGGGTCTAGCCCCTGGTGGGGTATGCCACCCAGAACGACGTCAAACGCGCACCCCTGGGTGGAGCAGATTGATGCGTTCCCGGTATGCAACGGATTAGGATTTCCGTTAGCCAGTTTCGGATTAATAATAGTCACGTCTTGAGTAAACCCGCCTGCTGGCCCGTCCAGCGTTCTTTCTGCCCCAGTACCTAAGCCATACGGCGGGTTGTTGGAGCGCATGCTTATGGCCAGCAAACGGTCACGGGCGAAAAACTGGCCAACCCCGGCTCGGATGGCAAATCGCCCGGTTCCAAACACATCCCAGGCAATACCAACCCGTGGCGCGATCATGTGGTTGTTGTTGTGAATCAGCGAGCGGTTCTCGAAAACGGGCGGCGTAGCCGAGGATCCGATCAAGGCACACTGATTGACAGCGCCCTTCGCCAGGATCATGCCGCGGCAGGAATCGCCAGCCGGAAGCGAAGTTTCAGCTGAATAGACCGCTGGCGAGAAGCCAGCATACTTGTTGTCATCCAAGTACGGCGCCCGGATGAGGGACCAGCGGGCTCCGTAGTTCAGTGTCACCCGGCGGCTGACCTTGAACGCATCACCACCGTAAAACTCATAATCACGCCACCTCACCAAGGCTTGGTTATCTCGTTGAACTTCGTCGTAGCCAAACGTTTCGCCTCTCAGGAGGTAGTCGGCATAATAATTGGTCGTGCCAATCGTGCAGCCAGCTCCCCAGCCTCCGCCGCAGAAGCCAGGCGACGACCAACCCGGCCCCTGATAATCGACCCCTGGTCCATTGGCATCCCCTGCTCCCCACAGTTCGCCGCCCTCGTCGCCAACCTCTTCGTCCTTGGCGTTGCGGCTGTAGAGGAAGCCGACCTTAAACGTATGTTTCCCGGCAACCTTTGAAAAATCGTCTTTCCAGACAAACAGGTCTTGCCGGTTATGCCAGGGCGAGAGGATTCCGAGCAAGCCCGACGGCGTGGTTCCCGCCCAGAAAACCGGTTCGGCCGCCTGGGTGCCATGAAGCTTATTGCTGAAGGGGAACAGACGAGGCGTCGCCGCGTTGATCTTATCATTCAGCGTCGGATCGTCACCGGCACGGCTTACGGTGATTCGGTTTCCCGACCAGGAGAACTGGAAGTCATTGACCATCGTGTTGCTGATGGTGGTTGTAATTTTTGCCGCGGATATTTTGCCCGGCTGGTTCCACGTATCGGAAAGAGCTGGGAAATCGCTGTCGCCCCAGAGTCCCGCCGCCTCATCCGCGTGCAACGGATTAAGCCACGCATCCTGCGTGTACTTGAGCATAAGAGTCGTCTTCTTCGTAATGTTCCAGTCGCCGCGAATAGCCTCCTCGCGCCAGTTCACGGGGATTCTCACCTGTGTTACCCAGTTGTCCGCCCCGCAGAGATTACTTAGATTGGGAAGTGGTAATGGAGCTATATATGCTTGGCCCGCGGGGCTGAGCCTGTTTGCTGGGATGACGTCAGTCGGAGCTACCGCGCCTGGTGAGCCTTTCATGCCAGAGGCGCCGAAGCGTGCACCGGTTGCAGGATCAACGGGCATCCCGGCTGGAATAGGGTAACCCAAACCGTCAGTCCCTGTGCTTGGACAACCGCGCAAATCGGTAAAATCCCCCAGCTTCTCCGTCGCCGTGGGTACCGTGTGGTGGTGGACCCGGCCCAATATCTGGCGGTTCCATTCTTGAGACCAGAAGAAATACACTTTGTCCTTCTTGATCGGACCGCCGATGGTATAGCCGTAATCGTTGCGGCGCAGCTCCTGTTTGTTGCAGCCTGGCTGCCCCGCACACTCGCCAAGGAAGAAGTTCTTCGCATTGAGCATATCGTTCCGGCCGAAGTAGTAGACGTCGCCATGGTACTGGTTACTTCCGCCCTTGGTTATGATGTTGATTTGCGCGCCAGATGCGCCGCCATATTCGGGTCCGTAGCTGTTGCGCTGAATTTTGAATTCCTCGATGCCATCAATGGACGGGTAGGTGAGAATAGTGCGCTGCGAGCCTATATCGTTGTTCCCCGCGCCGTCCACTGTCCACTGGTTGCCGACCGCAGGCGAACCACTGAAGGAAATATCCACGCTGGAGAATAGGCCTTTATTCCTATTGTCAAAACCTTCGCCCACCGCCGCGCCCGGAACCAGCGTGGTCAACTGCACGAAGCTCCGGCCGTTCATTGGGAGTTCGCGCACCTGTTCGCCCAGCATAATGTTCCCAACATCGCCAGTCGACGTATTGACGGCGATGGGGGCGGCTTCCACGGTGACAGTCTCCGTGGCCGCGCCCATCTCCATTTTTAAGTTGACGGCGGTCACGTCGCCCACGTGCAGTTCTACATTCCTTTCCGTCAGTTTCTTGAAGCCGCTCTTATTCACGGTCAGGGTGTAGACACCAGGGTCGAGCTCGGGAAACGTGAAGCTGCCTTGTTCATTGGACACAGTCTGGCGAGCCGCTCCCGTACGCTCGCTGACCAAGCCGACTGTCGCGCCCGGAACGGCGGCGCCGCTAGGATCTGTCACCGTGCCGGTGATCGTGCCCGAAGTTTTCTGCGCCGAAGCAGTCGGCGCCAGAACCAGTAGGGCTGCAAAGGAGATTGCGCCGAGTATCAGCGCCGCTACGGCCAACAGCGAGCCAATCGAGCACAACTTGCCGAATGCATCATTCGAATTCAAACGATGGATCTTCATTCGTATACCCCTCGAGGAAGCTTTTTCACGGTAAGCAAAAATGAAATCCACGCTGCGCACCACCTAGCAACGGATTCATATTTGCATTTACCCACCACAGGTTCGTGAAAGGACCCAACCTCTGAAGCATTACGGGACATAATGCTTTTCTACTAGCCGCGTGTTTAGAATAATTTCAGAGGCTTGTCAAGCAAAAATATGGATATTCTGAAGAAAAATAATGATATTCTTCCGCCACGAAGAGTGGAGGATCGCGAGCCTCCGGTTTGGGCACTGTTTTAAGACACACGCTGTATCCAGATAAATGTAGTGTTGTGCCGAGTTGTGAAGTCGAGTGCACTTGGCAGGTTGCCTCTGCCCATTGGACACGCCATTCCCAATATCCCAATTTTCGTAGATCTGTGGAGAACCGAATAAGAATGACGTCCCCGCCGAGAAAGAAGACCGTCCTACGCAGCGAGGCCAAGGTCACCCTCAAGACTATTGCCCATCATCTCGGGCTTACTCCGGGGACGGTCTCTGCCGCCCTGAACAACTCTCCCGCCGCGCGCTCCATTCCCGAGCATACAAAGAATCGCATCATCGAAGCAGCGCAAACGCTCAACTATCGGCCGAACTTTTTTGCCCGCACTCTGCGCCTGAAACGTACCTACACCATTGGCGTGATCGCCGAAGAAATTGGCGACGCCTACGGCTCGATGGTGATTAGCGGCATCGAAGAATATTTGCGCGAGAACAATTATTTCTTCCTCACCGTGATCCATCGCCACGATCCGAAGCTCCTGCAAACCTACGCGCAAATGCTTTTGACGCGTGGCGTCGAGGGCTTCATCACCACCGACACATCTCTCAGTGAAGAACTTGCCCTGCCTACTGTCGCCGTCGCAGGCCATCGGCGCGTCGAAGGCTTGACCAACATTATCCTGGACCACACGCGCGCCGCTCATCTGGCCCTCGAACATCTACGCGATCTCGGTCACCAGGAAATCGCCTTCATTAGAGGGCAGACCATGAGTTCGGATTCCAGCGTACGTTGGGACGCGATCTGTGAGGTGGCGGAGCAACTTGGCATTCACATTCGTCCCGAGCTGACCATCCAACTTGAGGGCTTCGATTCGACGCCCGGCCTTGGATATACGCTCACCAAGCAACTACTGGCCAGGAAGCATCCGTTCACAGCGCTTTTTGCCTACAACGACATTGCGGCCATCGGCGCGATTTGGGCGTTCCATGAAGCAGGCTTGCGTGTGCCGGAAGATATTTCCATTGTCGGTTTCGATGATATTCCCGGAGCCGCTTACGCCAATCCCGGCCTAACCACGGTAAGGCAGCCACTCGTAAAGATGGGGCAAATCGCCGCGCAAACCGTCGTCGATCTCATCGAGGGGCGCGGCGAATACGTTCCCGAAATAGCCATCGAGCCTGAGTTCTTGATTCGCCAGTCAACGGGCCTCGCTCCCGCCCTTCAGTCACGGTACTTCTCGGCTAGCACTCAATCCTCGCAAGAAGGCTATCTGGCCAAATAGTTCTTGGACAGCCGCTGAAATTGTGATGGAAATACTACAACTCTGAAGCGCTGAACAGGCCAAAGGCCAAACCGAATGTCGAAGATATTTTCAACTGCTCTTATCTTGGAATCGTTCGGCTTGTCCATCCCCTGATGGGCCAAGACAAAGAAAAGCACGGGGCGACCAACGTTAGACCGCGCCATGAATTCGCACTAGCGCGTCAATTGATGCACTCCAAAGACCTCTTGTTTGATTGAGCTTCGTTCCATTACATTCCTCCAGCATTCTTTCGACCGCAACCTTGCGGAGCCTTGCTACCATCGCGGTGATGTTCATTTTCCTGGCCTCATTTGCAAACCCGCCTCCACTAACTGCTGTGACCCTGGTTTGCCAAACCATATAACTTCGCACCGCACGGAATCCGTGGGATCATCTGCGATGAGTTCCACGATTTGTCCGCGCTTCAACTTGAAGTTACCGCGTAACCTGAATCCCTCGTTCGACCTTTCGACAATGAGACAGGGGAACATTTTCTGGCCACTGTGGTCGATGACAAGGTCGGCACGACCATTAATTTGGTAGCGGTTGGCCCGGGCGGACGATTCGAATTTGGTGGTCGGCGAAAGCACGATGCATCACCGGAATTTCAATTTTCGGCATATGACAGCTCACGCAGTCCCTCATGCCTACTGGACACCACGCGCCAGGATGATCGCCCGCAGGTTTCACGCCGGGAGTTGCGACATGACAATTCAGACACTTCGCGTCATAGAAGGAAGGTTCTTGCACTAGCGCGCCGTGCGGGTCGTGACAAGCAACGCAGGTAATCCTCGCGTCCCCCTGGCTTTTTCCCCAACACTTGCTGTTTTGCAGGCGGTACGGTTGTTGGCGAATGCTGAACAGGCCATTCAGTCCGGCGCGCACCGTATCCGGCCACGTCCCATGGCAAGCTCCGCAAAAGTCCACTGAATCAGCCGGCCTGAGCTTGCCGGGGTTGAATATGACAACCGGTGCGTGTTCACCTCCGGCCCCTTCTTGAATCACGCTGGCTTGCATGACATTGACATGTTCTCCTCCAGGGCCGTGACAAGCTTCGCAACCGATGCCGGTAGCGACCTTGTCCGGCTCGAACCTGGCTCCGATCGCGGAACCCGTACCGTGGCAAGAGAAGCAGCGTTTGATTTCATCCATTTGGACAGGACGCGCCATCGCGTCTTCGAGATCGTATAGCGGGCGGAACACCTTCAAGGGCGTGACACTAAGATTCTCTAAAGAACCGAAATATGAGACGCGACTTTCGAAGTAGATTCCCTTTCTCTGGAATAGGTACGATTGCCCGACCTCGCCGGTGCCAAAAGCCCACTGCAGCAAGGCAGTAATCGTGTCACGCCCGTCCGTAACGGACAATTCGGGTTTGCCTCCCTTTATACCCATCCTGTAGAGGAAATTGCCGCTCTGGAATTTCAGTTGCCTATGAGAACGCAGAACACCCGAATCCTCGGCACGGAGAAGAGTCCGTGCCATGGGGGTGTTTTCTTGTTCGGCGGTTATTTCCTTGTGGCAGCTCCGGCACGCACGCGTCCCTGCGTATTCCTCCGCGGATTGGCTGGCCTTTCTGGGCCACCACCCAGGTTCTTCCAGATGTTCAGCGGTGGATTTCTGGGCCTGAGCGGGACTGGCAACGAAAACTGCGACAGTGAGCAACGTCGCCCACGTCACGGCTCTCACGAAAAAAAGGAGCCTGCAAAACCGTACCTTAACTGCCACTAGAAAGGTCTCCCGGAAACTTCAAGTTTCGGCGCTAGAGAATCCACGATACCTGAAATTACCCTCGCTTGATGATTTTTCCAATAAAGGGACTAAGTTCCGTTGAACACGGATCGAATCATTCGGTTGACAACAACAATGCCGAACGCTCCATGCTCGAGGAAGGCTCTGAATTCGTCTACGAGCGCCTATTTCGTTTTTCGGCTCCTGCGTTGGCGACCTTCAATATGAATGACCGCACGAACTGGACGCTGAACGGCAAGGACGCCACGTTACCACCCGGTGAAAACCGTGGCTTTTATCGCTGCACTCCACGGCCGCGGCAGAGTTTTCATCCACCGGTCCAGGTCAAAGCGCGTGGCAGGCGATAGTGCCTTCGGCGTGAATCGTGCCACTGCCATCCTTCACGCAGTAGCTGATCGTCCTCTTGCGAACATCCATTCCGATGTAATACATAGTCTGCATGGGGAGCCTCCTTGGTGTCTCTGAATCAGTTCTGTCGCTGAGTTCAGCTTTTGTACACCAAGAGCTCCTCCTTCGACCTATGCATTCAAACTACAAGGAATCTTGAACTTAGCCGGTTTCCCAGACCGTGAACAGCTAACTGCTGCAATCCCGCGCGTCATGGTATAAAGCTCTGCGTGATCGATGATGCAGGCGCGACTTTCTCACGCGCTCTAGGAGACACCATGGCGACCCGCACAATTTTCCTCACCGGGCTCAGAATCTTGGCGGTCTGTCTTCTGCTTGCGGTCTGCTTTACTGTAGGCGGTGTGCTTTCCGGAATCGACAAGGTCGCTCAGCAATCGATCGCGTCCCAGTCCGATCCGCTTGCCAACCAGCAGGCTCCCCAGATGCCTGAAAATTTTCTTGGCGGCTTTCTTGTTTTTACTCTCTCTGCTGGGGGCACTGTCTCCTACCTTATTCTCAGGTCTCGCTGGCATGGCTGGACGCTCGTCGGCGCTATCTTCGTGAGCATGTATGGCATCGCGACCGTCGCCAGTCAGGTCGAAACCGTTGCCTTCCTCTCAGACAAGTTGCCTCAAGGAATGATTCGGGCCATTTTCGTCCAAGGTGCGATTGCTGCGGCTTTGTTCGCGCCGCTGGCCGTCCTGGCGCTCGGCAAGTGGCCTTCGCTTCGCGCACCTATGTCGCCTGCTGCCCCGCGGAAGCTGGCTTCGATCCTGCTGCGGGTTGCGATCCTCGTCGTGGCCTTCGTGTTCCTGTACATGTTCTTCGGCTACTACGTCGCTTGGAGAAACCCTGAACTGCGGCGCTTCTACGAGGGGCCGGAACTGGCGACCTTGTGGGCGGCATGGCGGCACAACTGGATAAGCTCCCGTTGGATTTACGCTCTTGCCGTGTTCCGCGCTCTCCTCCACATCGCGTGTCTGTACCCACTCGTTCGGATGCTCCACACTTCCCGGCGCGAGTCGGCCTTGGCTGCGGCGCTTTTTTTGGCTTGCTGGACAACCGTCTTGCTGTTGCCTAATCCGTTGATGCCTGCCAGTGTTGCGCGCAGTCATTTTTGGGAGACGTTGGGCTTCAACTTGGTCTTCGGCGCCCTCGCAGGATGGCTCTTGTGCTTTACTGCGTCGGTAACCCAAGTGGAACCGAACCTAACAGCCAGATTGGCGGCTTCGAAGCTGTAGGGCAACTCCTTGAGAAGGCCGGTTGATGTCAAGGCACACTCCCGCTTTCTTCTTTCCGTGAGTCTGTTCCCATTCAGCCAAGCCGCCTGTGCTCCGCAAGAATTCAATGGATGACATAGATCCCTCATTTGAATGTGCTGCCTTTGCAGTCTGCACCCTGGTGTTTCACTCGTCGGGACCGCGGCGTGAAGTTGCCTCGTCATCCACCCAGTCTTCCTCTGTGTAACTCATTCCATGACGGCCGGGGACTTTGCGCGCCGGGCCGGATCGGTAGAGAGGACAGGAGCGAGGGCCGTAGCAGAAAGTCTCAGTGCGGTAGCGGCGCTTGCTCGAGTTCCAGTGATCGATGATCATCTCCACCACCATTTGGCATCCCCAAATGCAAGTTGTGCACTTCTCCTCGTAGGTTCGTGCCGCCAGTCGCCGGTGACCGCGTTCGCGGTAGACCGAAAGCGGCGGTGGAACACCACGCCACGGTGGCGGCGGTGTCTCTTCCGCGACCTCACGTGCAGTATCTTTCAGATTGCTGACCTTGGCCGGATGACATGCAACTGCTCGGAAGTTATCAGCTCGCCCGCTGGGTTAGTACCGACGAACGCGCTTGTATTGAGTGGTCTGGTCAACTTCCGGGTGGTCGCTAGCCTTGATCGGAAACAAAAGGAAAGGCGAATGAAACCCGCGAAACGCGACAAAACTCGACGAAGAGCTTGATGCTTTTGGAGAGGGTGCTCAGGGTTTGCTCGTTGAAGCGGAACTGAAAATTCGCTTGGCCCGAGACGAGATGGCGAGAATACAGGAAGAGTTGGACTTTAGAAAGGCTGGAACACCGAGACGACCCTATCAAGTATTGGGAGGATGGAACAAGGAAACCGAGGACGTGGCGAAAAGCTGTGGCGTTGACTTGGACTACGTTGCCGAAATTGCACTCAAACTCTCCAAGGAAACGTAAAGAGCAACGAGCGTCGCTCGGTAGGCCAATCTGTAGGCCAAAAATTCCGACCAATTCACCGCGAAGAGTGCCCGATGCCGCGAGCGAGCCGAGAAAAGCTCTCAGAAATTTGGCCTACAAATGGCCTACGAATCGTCCACTCTGTCGGTTTTGTCGTTTTCTTGATTTGATTTTTCTGTAAGTTACGTGTTGTCAATGCGGCCAATTGTACGACATCTATTGATGGGAGCAACCCTATCACTTTGAAAAACAATGGGATACTAAATACGCAGGTACTACTGGCCTATCAACACGGCATTGACTACGCTGAACATCGCTGCGTTGGCCCCAATGCCCAAGGCCATCACCAAGACGGTCACTGAAGTGAATCCCAGATTCTTCCCGAGCATGCGGCCTGCGAAGCGTAGAT
>Ga0137382_10000239_pt1 | contig 23154 bp, 25 predicted proteins | sample SagtaG_15_FD_104816 | JGI IMG/M metagenome (GOLD analysis project Ga0137382, IMG submission 104816) | Vadose zone soil microbial communities from Sagehorn Ranch, Mendocino, California, USA - Sage2_R_20_16 metaG | ecosystem: Environmental > Terrestrial > Soil > Vadose zone | place: USA... | reverse complement strand
TCACAATATCGCAACGCTGGCCCTGGCTAGAACAGATTTAGACACTCGCCAACTGGCGCCCATTGCAGCCGTCCTGTCGACAAAGCAATTCGATGCGCTGGTGAACTGCACGAGCTACCACAAACCGATGAAGTGGAGGAACGCGCCACGGAAGCATTCCGGCTAAACGCACACGCAGTGAAAGCTATGGCCAATGCGTGTAGGGCAAAAGGCGCTCGCTTTATTCATCTCAGCACGGATTATGTTTTTGATGGGGAAAACAAACCGCCCTACAAGGAGACAGACCCACCTGTCCGGTCAATGTTTCCCGTCACTTCGATCTTGTCATATTACGTGCGCGGAGGGGCATCGGTTCCACGGCGACAATCAGCGTAGCGATGCCAAACCATGGGAGCACCCGGACGATGAGAAGAGCGTTTCAATTTTGGCTATGGTGGACCACGCTTGTCCCAGCGCTTTTGATTCCCAGGTTTGTCTGCGGGCAGGGCAACGGCACGATTATGGTGGACGGGGTGAAGTACCCATTTACCTTTGCCGACCTACAACGGGCCATTGCCGACTGCACGGCCATCTCTACGTGTTCTGGCGTGGACGCGCGCGCGCTCACGGGACTCGTAAACACGGCCAGCACTTCGATTGTGCTGTCCAAAAGGATGGTGCTGCTTTTGGGCGATGTGACCATCGCGTCAACGGCGAATCCGATTGTAGATATCCGAAGCAACGGCGTGCAAATCATTGGAACGGGTGCCTTCTATGCTGGCAATGTGGCGGGCACAGTCTTGAAGGACAATTCGAATAACACAAGTACGACGACAATCAGTATTAATCAGCCGAACATCATTTCGGGGGTCACGGTTAAGAATTTGAATCTGATGGTGACTCAAGGGAAAAACAGTGGTGACGCCATCTCCCTCTACAACGCCCAAAGAAACACCTTCGAAGATATCTTTATCGACGGACACGTTACTCCAGGCACCGACGCGATCAGACTTTCGGGGCAGGATTATTTCAATAGTTTTCGGCGAATTGCCACCAGCGCCGGGAACCAGAGCTTCGAGATCAGTGGGACCTCCAACTTCAACTGGCTGGAGGATAGCACCGTGGGAAATGCGGGCCTCGGGGCGGCCATCAAGCTGGGCCCCAACGCATCGAACAACGTGATTCGGAACGTGGACATAGAAGGGTGTACGGGGGGACCGGGAGCGGTGGATGTCCTCGGAGATTTCAACATCCTGGACTCGCTGCACATTGAGGGCGCCGGGAGAGTCCGTCCGATCCATATTAATGGCACTAGCACCGTCGTGAGAGACACGGCAGTCGATAGTTCGTCGGACTACGGCATAGTGGTGGATTCCGGCGCAGCAGATACTGTGATTGATTCCGTTCGGTTCACACGAAACCCCAGCGGAAGCGTCCAGGTGGTAGCAAAGGCTCAGCGAACGAGGATCGCGAACGGTTTTTCAACGGACTCCGTTTTCTTGACGGATGCGGGAACGAATACATATGTCTGGCCGAAAGAAAAAGATCATTAGGTCCGACCGCAGTTCACTGTTAAGCAAGGACACATATGACAGCGAAATTCTGGCGCAGGAAGTCGTGGCAACGGTGAAAGCGCGCGTTCCATGGCCCATGCGAAACGGTGGTAGTGCTGACCGGGGAGAGAAAGGGATTCTGGGACGGCTAAACGGCCGGTTGTCAGCAGACGTAGCGGAAAGCGTCCTCGAAGAGCTGTAAGAGCGTTTGTAAGCTAAAGAATATAAAGGGTTAGGTCACATATTGCCCTGTAAGTGACGGGGCGAAGCCGTATCGCGGCTTGAGAATGGCGTCTTCGACAAACTCCATAGCGGCACACGAACCGCCAGTTTACTTAGGGGCGGTTGGGTTGGCGGCTTCCCCTGTCGGCCTACACTGGTACGCGGCATACACGTGCGCGAATCATGAAAAGCGCGTGGCAAGCCAACTCGTCGAGCGCGACGTGGAACATTTCCTGCCACTCTACTGTTCCGTGCGGCACTGGAAAGACCGCCGCGTAAGTTTGGAGTTGCCGCTCTTTCCCGGATACATTTTCGTCCGGCTTGCTCTCAGCGAACGGCTGGGCGTGCGACAAATTCCAAGCGTGGTCCGGCTGGTTGGCTTTGGCGGCTTGCCCACCGTGCTGCCTGATGACGAGATGGAGATCCTGCGCGCGGGGCTCTGCGAGCGCTCGCGTGCGGAACCGCATCCGTTCCTGACCGTTGGAAGGCGCGTACGGATAACCGGAGGGTCGTTCGCGAGACTTGAAGCAGTGCTGAAGCGGAAGAAGAACAATCTGAGGGTGATCGTGTCGCTGGAGCTGATCCAGAGGTCCGTCGCGGTAGATGTATCCGGGCACTTGACCAGCGGCCACCTACAGCAAGTTCCGTTAGTGCTGCCAAAAAAGGAGAGAAATGCGCGCTCTAATCACAGGTATTACAGGGCAGGATGGATCGTACTTGGCCGAGCTTCTGCTTAAGAAGGGATACGAGGTCTTCGGTATAGTTCGGCGCAGCAGCGTCAAAAAGTTTGACCGCATTCAACCGTTCATGGATGATCTCGAATTGGTTGAAGGCGATCTTACTGACCAATCCTCTTTAGATACCGTCATTCATGAGGTACAACCGGACGAGGTGTATCACATGGCCGCGCAGAGTTTTGTGCCTGTCTCGTGGAATCAGCCCGTGCTGACCGGCGATGTCACAGGTCTAGGGGTGATTCGCATGCTTGAAGCTATTCGCAAGCACCGGCCGCAGGCTAAATTCTTGCAGGCTTCCAGCTCGGAGATGTTCGGCAAAGTGCGCGAGACGCCGCAAACAGAGAAAACTCCCTTTTATCCGCGGAGTCCCTACGGAGTTGCCAAAGTGTTCGGCCACTACGTCACGGTGAATTACCGCGAGAGTTATGGGCTGTTTGCGTGCTCGGCGATAGGCTTCAACCATGAATCTCCGCGGAGGGGCATGGAGTTTGTCACGAGGCAGGTCACGCATCAGGCGGCGCCAATTAAGTGCGGCATGGCGGAAAAGCTTCTGATGGGCAACCTAGACTCGAAGCGAGATTGGGGATTCGCCGGGGACTACGTCCGCGGAATGTGGCTTATCCTGCAGCAGCCCGAACCGGATGATTTCGTGCTGGCGACGGGCAAGACGCACAGTATTCGCGAGCTTCTTGAGATTGCGTTTGGGTGCGTAGGCCTGAATTGGGAGAAGTATGTAGAAATCGACCCCAAACTCATACGTCCCGCCGAAGTGGACTTCCTTTGCGGGGACGCGACAAAAGCCCGTGAGAAGCTAGGCTGGCGCCCGGAGGTTACGTTTGAAGAACTGATCACGATGATGGTGGAGGCAGACCTGGAAACGGTGCAAGGGGCTGGCAACAGTTTGTCAAATGCAGCCTCAGTTCGTGGTAGCTGACAGCGAAGGGCAGTGTGAAGTTTGTGCGAACTTGCTTAAGCGAGAGCCTATCGTAAGTGGCTTGGTCGGCGTATGAGCGCGGCCGCGAAATGAACCCATCCTGGAGTCCCAAATCGTTCTCAGGTTTGAAGGTCGGGCTGCTGGCGAATTTTGCGGGAACCGGCTTTGCGGCTTTGGCACAGCTGGCGTGCATTCCCCTATACGTCAAATTCCTGGGCGTCGAAGGCTATGGACTGATTGGCTTTTACTTAATGTTGCAGACCTTGCTTCAAGTGCTGGATTTGGGGTTGAGCCCTACCGTGAATCGAGAAATGGCTCGCTACTCGGTACAACCGGAAAAGGCCGTCGAGGCGCGCGATCTTGTGCGCACACTTGAGGTCGGTTATTGGCTCATCGGACTCGTTCTCGGCGCCGCTGTTTTGGCCTCTGCGCCGTGGCTCGCCACCCATTGGATTAAATCCAGTGCTCTGCCGGCTTCCACTATCACACGAGCCATAATGTTAATGGGCATTCTGGCAGTCTTCCAGTGGCCGGTCAGCTTTTACCAAGGCGCATTAATGGGCCTGCGCCGCCAGGTCCTGTACAACACCCTCAGAGTTGTCGCGGTTACTCTTTGCAACGGGGGAGCCGTCCTCGTCTTGTGGCGCGTTTCAGCCACGATCGAGGCTTTTCTGCTGTGGCAGGTCGCTGTCAGTGCCGCCCAGGCTGTGCTGATTGCGGTCCTTTTGTGGCGTAGTTTGCCGGGTGCGGACCGACCGCCACGCTTCAACCCGTCCATTATCCGAGGAGTCTGGCGGTTCGCGGCCGGGATGAGCGGCATTACTCTAGTCGGCTTGATTCTCACCCAGGTCGATAAAGTGCTCGTAAGCAAGTTACTCACCTTGAGAGTCTTCGGGTACTACAGCTTGGCTTGGACCGTCGCAAACGGCTTATTGGTCATTTCAAGCGCGGTGTTCAACGTCATTTTCCCAAGGATGTCCGCCCAGGTCGCGGCGTCCGACGAAAGCGGAATCCGGCAATCCTATCACCGTGGGGCGCAATTGATGGCCGTCATTGTCCTGCCATCGGCGGCGGTCCTCTGTTTTTTTTCCTTCGACATCCTGCGCTTGTGGACGGAAAGCACTGAGACGGCGGCATTCGATGCGCGCATTTTGAGTGTATTAGTTGTCGGCTCAGCGCTGAATGCGCTGCTTTTTGTGCCCTATGCGCTTCAACTCGCGTTTGGTTGGACGAAATTGAGCTTCGTGGCAGGCTTGCTGTCGGTCGCCATTGTCATTCCCTCGTTGTTCCCGATGACTAAATATTTTGGGGCCTTGGGCGCAGCCAGCATGTGGGCGGTACTGAACGTCGTGAACATGTTCATCGCCGTTCCGATCATGCATCGGCGCCTGTTGCGAGGTGAAGCTTGGCGCTACTTCGGCGATATCGGTCTTCCTCTTATATGCACGATGGGAATAGCACTGCTTGGCCGATTGGTGCTTGCAGATTTGACTTCTCCGGTCGTGACGCTTGCTTGCGTCTCCAGCGTATGGCTCGGCTGTCTGGTGATGGCCATTCTAGCCGCACCACATGTTAGGTCTTGGGCACGGGTCCAGGTGATGGGCGCGAAACTCCAATATTACAATGCAGGCTGGAAGCTCTAGCGGAATTCGGGCGTGATTGGCTCGCTAGCTGAGAGGGGAGTGCACGTGCTTTCTACGATTCAAACTAAAACATATATTCGAGTTCCTCATAATAAGCAAACCATAAGCCGATCGAGGAGACTCGGCCGGGCTCTGGTCGGGAGTGTCTTGTCCCCAATCTATTGGCTGTTGGCATATCGTTACCGAGTCCCCGGGCTGAAATTCCGAAGAGAATGTGCGCTTTTAGCTTTTCGTCTGCTTTTGCGCGGAAAGGTGCCGCTATCTCTTCAGGATATTTACCGCCTGCTCTTTTGGCCTATGGATTCTACTCGGTACTTTGAATTTGCGTTCGTGTGGGATGCGCTAACGGACGTTTCGGTCTCGCGCTTTCTGGATGTCTCGTCACCCCGGTTATTTCCGATCATTCTCACCTTTAAGAAACGCAATCTGGTTGCGGAACTGATGAATCCAGATCTTAACGACCTCAGTTGTACCGCCAGCTTGGTTAAAGCACTGGGACTTGAGAGCCGGTGTAACCTTCATGGCCTTCTTATCAGCGCTGCACCGTTTGATTCTGGGTCGTTTGATGTGGTGACCAGCATTTCGGTGGTCGAGCATATCCCCCAAGATACTCAGGCTATTCACGAAATGTGGAACTTGCTGAGGCCGAGGGGCCGATTGCTTCTGACCTTGCCGTGCGCGGCTCGATCTTCAGAACAATACATCAATAGAAATGAATATGGCTTGCTCGCGCCTAATGAAGGAGGTTACTTCTTCTTCCAACGCTTGTATGACCCAGTATCGCTTGAGGAGAGAATTTTCTGCATCACAGGACGGCCACGACGCCACCTGATCTACGGAGAGAGGTCTCCCGGCTCTCTTCGCAGAAACTTAGACCGAAAGATGGGTGACCCTTCTTATCCCTACTGGAGAGAGCCCTATATGATGGGCCAGGACTTTCGTTATTACAAAGACCTCAGTGAATTGCCGGGAGAAGGTGTGATTGGGTTGGAGTTTGAAAAGTGACATCAGCCTTTCAATTTGAATAGCAACACGCAACCAAGGAATTTCGTTGACGCAAGACACAAGAAAAATATCATTTGCAAGGCCACGGATGAGGTCGAGACCGTACTCCTAGAGCGCGCTACCCAGGCTCCTTTAGGTGATTCGAAGCAGAAACTCCGACTGCAAAGCCATGGGACTGTAGAAATCAGCTCTGTAGCGTGACGAAGTTCATATGAAGATAGCTGTTTGGCACAATCTCCCAAGTGGGGGCGGCAAGCGCGCTCTGTACGACCAAGTCCGAGGCCTTGTGGCGCGGGGACACCAAGTGGAGGCCTGGTGTCCCCCGACGGCAGATCGTTCGTATCTGCCCTTGAGCGACGTAGTGGCCGAGCACGTAGTGCCTTTGCGCGTGGGGTCCTATTTGGGCCCTGAGGTTGGTTTACTGCGACGTATGCATCCGCTTCGCTGGAACCCGTGGGCCAGGTTGAGAGACATGGACAGGCACTGCAAGGAGTGCGCGCGTCAAATTAACTCGAAAGGCTTCGATTTGATGTTCGCCGCCTGCTGCTTGGTTTTTCACACACCGCAGATCGGCCGGTTCGTTGAGATTCCCAGTGTTGTCTACCTGCAGGAACCCAATAGGCCCTTTTATGAAGCTCTCCCGGAGCTACCTTGGTTGGCGCTTTCTTGGAAGTTCAGGGATTTGCTTCGCGTGCAATTCTTGCGCGGAGCCTTGATTCACACGGCGAGACTCGCCGGGATTAGGATTTTGGCGCGGGAAGAGCGGAGAAACGCATTGGCATTTGACGAAATTCTAGTCAATTCGTTTTTTTCCCGTGAAAGCGTTTTGCGCGCCTTCGCGTTAGACTCGAAGGTATGCTATCTGGGAGTGGATACAGGCAAATTCGTTAACCAAGGCAAGAAGCGTGAACACTTCGCGGTTGCTCTTGGGGCCCTTATACCGTCTAAGAACGTAGAGTTTCTGGTCCAGTCGCTCGCGAGAGTTTCAGTTACCGTGCGCCCGAAGCTACTCTTGATTGCGAACACTATCCAACCTAGCTATCTCCGACGAATTCGGATGTTGGCAGGGCAGCTCGAGGTAGTGTTTGAAATAAAGAATCGGATCGAAGATGCGGAGCTCCTGGATATTCTGAATCGGGCTCGAATGATGCTCTATGCTCCACGGTTAGAACCGTTTGGGTATGCCCCGTTGGAGGCGAGCGCATGCGGGCTTCCAGTCATAGCGGTGGCAGAAGGCGGTGTGCGGGAAACTGTGCAGGATGGAGTGAACGGAATTTTGGTCGAGCACGATCCCAAAATCATGGCTGGTGCCATCGAGCGATTGGTGATTGACGATGAACTTCACCACCGTTTGAGCATGAAGGCTCTCGAGTTTGCGCGGGCGAGTTGGTCCTTCGACGATTCTATTGACAGGTTAGAAGCACGATTACTGTCCCAATTAGGTATGAACGAGCCCGAGATACAGCGCGATGAAGTGCGTGAGATTCTGCTCTGAGTCGCACTTGGGTGCAGCCCTAGCGCTGAAGAATGGCCGTGAATGGATACGACGAACTCGCGGCCTGCCTCAGGCCCGCTGTGCCAAGCTCTCTTCCACACTTAGCGCTGATCTAACGTTGCTCCAGTATTGCCGGAAGTTACATCAGAACTTGTGCTCTATGCTCTTACAAGTGCATAAATTGGGGAAGCGGTGAATAAACTGCTTCAGTTGAACCTGTACGCTCTCCTACTGGTCGCCGTATTCGATCCTGCCGACCTGATTACTCACCTTAAAGTTCCGTTGTTCGCAGGAGTTTGGATACTTCTTTTCGCTGACATGATGATTTCGAGGCGTGGGCGATATCCAGTGCCGACGAACCTCTACTTGTACCTATACATCTTTGTGATTTTGCTCCCTTTCAGTGGCATGTTCATTTATCTGCTCAGGGGAGGAGGAATGCAGGGGTACGACGGATTTGGCTACTATAAATCCTATCTCTTCCTGACACTCTGCGTTCCTCTTTCCACGAAGCATATCGACCTTATCCGCCCTCTCAGTCTGATCCTGTGTGTCCTATCGCTCGCCACGATCTTTTTGTATGCAATTACGGCAAATAATGATGCTTTACGCGGACAACTAGGGCTTCTCGGGGACACATACACTCTGTTTAGTCTGTCCGCGAGGAGCTACGGAAGCTTCTCGTACCAGTTGGCATATTTCCATACATCGCCACTCCTGGTCGTTGCCGTAGCGTACTTTTGTTACCAGTCCCTGATTTCGGCGGGCAGGGCAAGATTCTGGAATGTTTTGCTGCTCCTGCTCAATGTGGGCGGGATGCTATTGGGCACGCGGAACAATATGATCATCGGGCTGCTCATGCCCCTGATGGTCATCGCCTGGTATAAGGGAACAAAGGTCAGGCTTGCGGTTGTTGCGGCTCTGGCGGTGGTCTTGTCAGCAGGGCTGGGCTCTGGAGTTGTCCAGGCGATGTTCAGTCCGGACGACGTCAGTAACGCGACTAAATTGCTTTACTTTCGCGATTACTCGACGATCTTTAGCAACTGGCTGACCCTTTTGTTCGGCCAGGGGTTTGGCGCCAGTTTCTTTTCCACCGCGCTGGGTGCGCGCGTCTCTGTAACTGAGCTGACCTACGTAGAGTTCATTCGAGTCTACGGAGTGATTATGGCTTGCATTTTCTATGTTCTGTTGCTGTATCCACTCCGCATCTTGGGTAGTCAGGAGGCTCGAACTGACCATTACTTGCTTTTGGGTTACATCGGGTATCTGTATTTGTGCACTGCAAACCCTTTGCTCATGTCCTCCAATGGGATGTTAGTTTTGGCTATCGTGCTGGTTAAGACCTTTTACCGGCCGGCTCGAAGAACCTGGCCGGTAGCACTGGCCCATAGTTCCTGACAGCGGACTTTGCGGGCGCTTAGTGAGTATTCAAAGAATCGCTGCATCAGAATATGTCCTTAGAGAGTTTTAGCAGCCGGGAAGCATTTCCTGATCTCCAAGAGCCATCAAGGAGCGCTAGGGTTGCAAGCGTGGCAGTTTCCTGGAACGGAAGAGCAATTTTGCCAGGACTCCTGGAATCGCTGCTGAATCAAACACAATCTCTGAGCGAACTCATCGTTGTTGATAACGCAAGCACAGACGGAACGATAGAGCTCCTCAACGAGCAATTTCCATCCGTCAAGGTCATCCGGCTTACGACCAACGAGGGTGTCTCGGGAGGGTACTCCGCGGGCCTAGAATACGCGCTTGGCCGTAACTATGATTGGGTTTGGATGCTCGATCAAGATAGCCGGCCCTTGCCAAGCACAGTGGAAAAGCTGCTTGCTGCCGCCGAGGCGTTCCCAGACCGAGACAAGCTAGGTCTTATCGCTCCGCTGTCGATCGATGAGGCAACCCGCGCACCGAACTCATTGTTTCTGTGGAAGGAAGGGCAAATTGAAGTACCCACAGCGTCTGCAGGGGAAGTCCTCACGCTGGTGGACATGGTCATCTCGTCCGGGAGCCTGATTCGTAGGGAGGCCGTTATAAAGGCTGGACTGCCACGTAAGGACCTTTTTATGGATTTTGTGGATTACGAACATTGCCTCAGGCTAAGACGAAGCGGCTTCCTTATCGCGATAGTAAATCAGTGCGTGATGCCGCACACCATAGGGCAACCGCGGACCGTCAAGTTTCTAGGGAAGCCGAAGAATTGGATTACGCATACACCTTGGCGGGATTACTACAAGGTGCGGAACCGCGCATTCGTAGTGTGGCACCAAGTCCCAAGCATAAGGGCAAAGTTGTTTGTCGTGCGTCAATTCCTGAAACAGATGATCGGCAGCCTGCTCTACGATCCTGAGAAAGTCAGGCGCATTCACTTTATGTGGCGGGGCCTGTGGGATGGAATACGGGGCAGGCTTGGGATCACGGTTAGGCCGACCGATTGAAGTTATCATATTATCTCTTCGCCGAATCATGAGATCCCGAGGGAATGATGTTTGGGCTTTACAGACTGCGGTGGCAGCGGGAAGGAGGCGCTGAAAAATTTTGGAATCGATGCCCTTGGTAAGCTTAGTGGTGCTCAACTGGAATGGGGAGGAACACATACACCGGTGCTTGGAGCACGTAGTGGGCCAGGATTACCGGCCCATCGAGATCATCGTCGTAGACAACAATTCAGCCGATGGTTCCCTGGGACGGATCAAGGCGGATCATCGCGATTTCGTTTACATCGAGAATGCGACGAACAAAGGGTATGCGGCTGGAATGAATCAGGGAATTGCGACCTCGCGCGCGGACTTCATTGTACCCCTCAATCAGGATGTGTGCCTTGACCATTCATTTGTAAGCCGGTGTGTCGAAAAAATGCAGGAGGATTCCACACTTGGAGCTGTTGGCGGCCGAGTGTATTCCTGGATCGGCGACGAACTGACGGACCGGCTCAGAGAGGGAGAAGGAGAGCAATTCGTCATGAGAAAGCGCTTCCAAGGAGACGGAGGCCACTTCAGGGATGAGCCCACACTGACTTTCGCCCCGACCGGAGCTTTCCCTTTCCTACGGCGAAGGATGTTAGAAGATTTGAAGGGAACATCAGGCTACTACTACGACGAGTCTTACGAGACAGGGTGGGAAGATTTGGATATGTGGTTCCGGATGCATCTCAGAGGGTGGAGGTGTCTATTTCTTCCGTCCGCGTTCGGCTGGCATGTGGGATCGGGTTCCGTGGGGGGGAAAGCGACATTTTTCTCGAAAGCTCTCGACTTCCAATTGCGTGTCCTGCGAAACCGGCATTTCACGATCATCAAAAACATTCCGCGGAGGACTCTGCTGCGGTTGCTTCCGTACCTAGCTGCCACTGAAGTTGCGCTCATTCCCTATTTTTTCCTCAGGTCGCCCAAGAGTTTGCTGGCACTTGGAGCTGCTTGGTGGCGAGTTGGGCGACAAATGCCCGACTTGTTACGGAAACGAGCCCAAATTCAAGAAAGCAAGAGGGTCGACGACGCGTATTTGAGACAGTATTTTCTCAGGTTTTGATTTCGCACTCGATCGTTTCCATGAGGCTTCTTCTCGTACGAGAAAACTTCATTTGCGATCACGCAAAAAGCATGATCCTATCGAACAAAGCAAGCATGGACAGCCCAGTGGAAACATCAACGCAGAGGAAGACGATTGGCATTACAGGCGCGACCGGATTGTTGGGCTGGCACCTGCGCGCTTTCCTGCAGACCGATGCCAACCTACGGGTGGTCCCAGCACCGCGATCCTGGCTTACGACTGCAGAGGAACTTGACGCGCTGGTGTCCGAATGCGATGTCCTTGTGCATTTGGCCGGGATGAACCGCGGCAGCGATCACGAAGTGGAGGCGACCAACGTAGCCCTGGCCGAGGCGCTGGTTGCTGCATGCGAGCGCACGGAGAGCATGCCTCACGTTATCTATTCCAATTCGATACATTCCACACAGGACAATGCCTACGGCCGGTCAAAACGGTGCGCCGCAGAAAAGCTCGAACGGTGGGCCGCTCGCGCCGGAGCTGTTTTCACCGATGTCGTCTTGCCGCACGTGTTCGGCGAGTGTGGAAAGCCCTTTTACAACTCCGTGGTATCCACATTCTGCCACCAGTTGGCGAACGATCTGAAGCCTGAGATTCAGAAAGACATGGAACTGGAACTCCTGCATGCGCAACAGTTCGCCCGGAAGATCCTCGAGATTGCAAGCGAGGGAAAGGGAGGCCAGGTCAGGGTTCGGGGTGTGCCGATTACGGTTACAGAACTCCTCTCGAAGCTGACACTTCTGGCGAAGCAATACCAAGGTCATGTTGTCCCAGACCTCAGAGAGGAGATCAGCCTAGACCTGTTCAATACTTACCGTTCCTACCTATTTCCCGTACGGTATCCCGTGACCGTAAAGGTTCATACGGATCAGAGGGGCAGTCTGTTCGAGGCTGTAAAAACAATTCATGGCGGGCAATGTTTCCTTTCCAGCACAAGACCAGGAGTCACGCGGGGGAACCATTACCACACGAGAAAATTCGAGCGCTTCCTTGTGGTGCGAGGGACAGCAACTATCCGCGTGCGAAAGGTATTCGACACGGCGCTAACTGAGTTTGAAGTTCAAGGCGACTCCCCGCGGTTTGTTGATATGCCGACGCTGAATACACACAACATTACAAACACTGGAGATTCGGAACTTATTACGCTGTTTTGGGCGCACGAGATCTTTGACCCCGCGCACCCCGACACCTTTCCTGAGTCTGTGTAGATGGCAGGGATCGGTGGCTTGAACTCGATGAGCGAAAAGATAAGAGTTGTGACCGTGGTGGGGACACGGCCGGAGATCATTAGGCTGTCGCGCGTGATGGCACTATTCGATGAGAGCGTCCACCATATCCTGGTGCACACGGGCCAAAATTACGATTACGAGCTGAATGAAGTCTTCTTTGAGCAGCTCGCGCTGAGGCGGCCTGATTACTATCTTGATGCTGCCTGCGGAACACCGGCCGAAACTATCGGTAACATCATCGGTAAAATCGATGGCGTACTGGACAAAGAGCAGCCGGATGCGCTTCTCGTCCTGGGCGACACCAACAGTTGCCTGGCTGTGATTGCGGCCAAGAAACGGAAAATCCCGACCTTTCACATGGAGGCCGGCAATCGCTGCTTCGACCAAAGAGTCCCAGAGGAAGCGAACCGGAAAGTAGTCGATCACCTAAGCGACATCAATCTTCCCTACAGTGACATCGCGAGGGAATACCTCTTGCGGGAAGGCATCCCGCCGGACCGAATTGTTAAGACCGGCAGCCCGATGTACGAAGTGCTGCACCATTATATGCCGAAGATAGAACAGTCCCAGATTCTGTCGCAATTGAGCTTGCGTCCTTGCCAATACATTGTGGTAAGCGCGCATCGGGAGGAGAACGTTGACACGGATGAGAATCTGAGTAAATTTGTGACCATACTGAACACTATCGCCAGACTCTATGGCAAACAAGTGATTGTCTCCACGCATCCAAGGACTCGAAAGCGCTTGCAGGCGACGGGACTAGCGGTTCACAAGCTCGCGCAATTGATCAAGCCATTCGGATTCCTAGACTACGTGTGCCTTCAGCAGCACGCATACGCTGTTCTATCGGACAGCGGAACCATCACAGAAGAAGCATCCATCTTGAACTTTCCCGCGCTGAACTTACGCGAGGCGCATGAGCGTCCCGAGGGCATGGAGGAAGGAGCAGTAATGATGACAGGCCTAGAAGCAGATCGCGTGTTGCAAGGCCTGGAAATCCTTGCTTCGCAGCCGCGCGGTAATGATCGGTTGTTGCGGCTAGTGCCGGACTACAATGCACCGAATGTTTCACAGAAAGTTCTGCGCATTGTGCTGAGCTATATCGACTACGTGAATTTTTTTGTATGGCACAAGGGACAGCGTTCGAACACTGCCGTACAAGCGTGCGTTGATAAAAGATAACTTTGGAGAACCCCGAAAATGAAACCTCTTGAAGGTAAGCGGGTAGTAGTGACAGGAGGCACCGGTTCGCTTGGACAGGTGCTTGTGCGCCGATTGCTCGAAGGAGAGATGGGAAATCCGGAAAAGGTCATCGTGTTTTCTCGCGACGAGGCCAAGCAGCACTACATGCGGCTGGCATTTCAACAAAAGCAAGCCGCTACCGATGAAGTCATATACAACAATTTCCAGCGAAAGCTGGACTTCCGCATCGGAGACGTTCGCGATTTTCACAGCGTAGCCTCTGTTCTGTGTGAAGCGGATGTCGTCTTCAACGCGGCTGCCTTGAAACAGGTTCCGACCTGTGAGTATTTCCCATTTGAAGCAGTACAGACGAACGTCACGGGTCCTGAGAACATCGTTCGGGCAATTCAGCAGCACAAACTGGCCGTAGGTTCGGTGGTCGGTATCTCAACTGACAAAGCGTGCAAGCCTGTCAACGTCATGGGCATGACCAAAGCGTTGCAGGAGCGCGTTTTCATCCAAGCAAACTTACGCTGCCCAAGCACGCGCTTTGTCTGCGCCCGGTATGGCAACGTCTTAGCTTCGCGCGGATCGGTTGTCCCTCTGTTTCATGAGCAAATCCGAAATGGAGGCCCAATTACGATCACGGACCCAGAGATGACCCGGTTCCTCCTGTGTCTGAATGATGCAGTTGATACGGTCTTTGCCGCTGTTCGGGATGCGCTACCAGGCGAGACCTATCTACCGAAGGTGCAGTCTGCACGCGTAGTTAACATCGCTCAAGCCCTGATCGGAGATATGCCTATCGACATAAAGATTGTTGGCATCCGGCCCGGCGAAAAGGTACACGAAATACTCGTCAGCGAGGAAGAGGCTCATCGCACGACCGAGGTTGACAAGAACTATGTGATCCTTCCCATGCTTCCGGAACTTCGGAATGGTCGGAGTGGATTTGCCACACTCCGAAAAGAGTATAGTTCCGCGGAAAACGTTATGAGCCTGGACGAGACAATTCAATTGCTCAGGAGCCGCCAGCTCATGCTTGATGATTGGAAATCCCTCCCAACTGAGATCCTTGCCTAAGATAAGCTTTCGTGCACTGCTCCAACCTTATCGGTGGCGAGGTCCGCGTTAAGGCGGTAGCCACATGCGTGACACGATTTGGGTTCTGCTCTTACTTGAGGCTCATATTCGGCAACGACGTCATCGGCTAAGTTTTTCCATGACCTTGCTTTAGGATGGTTGGCCCAACCTGGTCTCATACCGTTGCTCGGAAGATGTTGACGACGAGGAAAAGTCGATAAATCCAAAATCTGTCCGCGACCTGAAACCCCAGAACACGGAACACTTATAGTCTTGACGAAGAAATGCACCTCACCGTGGAATGGATACGTAGTGTGTACAACTTGCAGGCCGCCGAACGTCGCTGCTGATTAGCACCCAGCGGGCTGACAGGTGCCTAGCTTCCGAGTCAAAGGGTCTAGTAGGCTGCGCTGCAGCCCGGATACTGCTCCCCATGACTATTTGATCTCCGATTCCAAACCCAGAGGCTTCAGCGTGAAAATTTTGATACTTGTTGTTTATTATGCGCCTAGTGTCGAATCGGGTGCAACGCTGATTCATGATCTGGGTGTGGAATTCCGACGGCAGGGTCATAAAGTGACCATACTGACGCCAAGCGATAAAGTATCCAAACCCTTCGAGATAACGATTGAAGACGGACTGCGTGTCGTCCGCGTCAAGACCAAACAGATCAAGGGCACGACAAAATTCCTCCGAGCATTCCGAGAAGTTCGTCTCTCAAGCAGTTTGTGGCGGCTAGCAAAACCCTTCCTGTTGGCGAATAAGTCGGATCTTATTATTTTTTATTCTCCAACTATATTTTTCAGTGGACTCGTCCGCCGTTTGAAGAAGCTCTGGGGTTGCCCAGCCTATCTGATCCTGCGCGACATTTTCCCTCAATGGGTCGTGGACGCTGGAATCCTGCGCAAGGGTTCCGTTTGGCGATTCTTTCGCAAGAAGGAAATCGAGCAATACGAGGTAGCCGATTTGATCGGTGTTCAGTCACCAGCCAACCTCGAATACTTTTCTGAAAATTTTCCGGAAAAAAGGCAACGCTTGCAGGTGCTTTACAACTGGGCTAGCTTGGATCGTCGGGATCTGCTCTCAACTGGCTACCGCGAGAGGCTGGGCCTCAAGGAAAAAGTCGTGTTTCTGTACGGGGGCAATCTCGGTGTGGCTCAGGACCTAGAAAACATCATTCGACTCGCGGTTCGGTTTACGCCTCACAGACATGTCCATTTTTTGCTCGTCGGTGACGGAAGTGAAACCTCAAAGCTAGAACGGATCATCTCAGAGAGGGAACTCTCGAATATTCAGATTTTGCCACCCTTGCCAGAGCGGGAATACATGTCTATGCTTGCGGAGGCCGATGTCGGATTGATCTCGTTAGATCGTCGGCTCAAGACACACAACTTGCCCGGCAAACTGCTTGGGTATATGTATTGTGGCAAGCCCCTGCTTTCAAGTATCAATCCTGGTAATGACCTTCTCGATCTAATTGAGAATTATCAGGTGGGCTTTTGTCATGTGAATGGTGAGGACGAAAAGCTTTTCGCCTCTGCTATGAAGCTCGCGAATGATGCCGCACTTCGCGCAAGGATGGGTAACAATTCTCGCCAGCTTCTAGAACGATTGTTCTCCGCAGAGAAGGCTGTGCAGCAAATACTTAGACAATTTGAAAAAAGAGAAGCACTCGTTGGGGAATCGGCACTGACCGAACGCTCAAGTTCTTTGCCGCACGAAGCGAGGTTGTGATTCAGGCGATGACGTGCTTGCTCGTCACCGGTGCCAGCGGGTTTGTGGGGCGAGCAGTGTGCGAAACGGCTTTGAATCTCGGGATGAAAGTTAGAGGCTCGCATCGATCCCTAGGCTCGCAGTCATTGGTACCGCAAGGGGTTGAGAAGGTCCAGATTACATCTGCCGACAGTAATACCGATTGGTCACATGCGCTGATCGGGATAGATGTAGTGATCCACCTGGCAGGGCGCGTACACATCTCGAAGGACACCGTCCAGAACCCCCTAGCTGAATACAGGGCGGTAAATACGGCCGGTACGGAGCGACTAGCGAGGATGGCCGTGAATGCTCGGGTCAAACGGCTGGTTTATATCAGTACAATTAAAGTGAACGGCGAACAAACACCAACGACGCCTTTCACAGAGGCCGACGCCGCACGACCCCAGGATGCTTATGCGATTTCCAAGTGGGAATCGGAGCAGACTTTGTATCAAATTTCGGCTGAGTCCGGGATTGAGATCGTAATTTTACGTCCACCGTTGGTCTACGGCGAGGGTGTTGGGGCGAATTTTGGGCGGCTCCTTAATCTCGTAGCTAAAGGTATTCCGTTGCCACTGGCTTCAGTCTCGAATCGTCGAAGTCTGATTTACGTCAGAAACTTGGCGGATGCTGTCCTTACGAGTGCCACCCACCCGCGAGCAAAAGGCAGGATTTTTTTGCTCAGCGATGGCGACGACATTTCGACCCCGGAATTAATCAGACACATCGCGGAAGCCATGGACCTTCCAGCAAGGATGTTTCGTTGTTCTACACATCTACTGAGAGTCCTGGCAAGAGTTCTTGGCAAGTCAGAAGAAGCGCAGCGATTGCTCAGTTCACTACTAGTAGATAGCACGAGAATTCGTTTCGAACTAGGCTGGACGCCTCCTTACACGATGTTTCAGGGGCTCAGGGAGACAGTCCGGTGGTATTTGGCTAACAAGCCGTCGGTCCGCGAAGCTTCTGATCCGCCAGACGGGCTCGCACAGCATCTCCATTCTTCTGGTAAACAAAAGACTCGCTGAACAATATGATTGGTGATCTTTCAAGAGCCGGATTCTTTCAGAAGTTTTTCCGAGGACCAGCAATTGATGGAACAACAGCTGACTGAATCGACCGCCCACGCTAAGCGTACCACTATAGTTCGATGCGAGCAGGAGGCGCGCAGAGCAGGTTCATATGCCAAGCGGACATTCGATCTCGTCCTGGGTCTCTTCTTGTTCCCGATGTTGAGCATCCCGATGGCCGTAATTGCTGCTGCGGTCAAACTGACATCCGAAGGTTCCATCCTGTATTGGTCTAACCGCGTCGGCCGTGATAACAAGATTTTCAGAATGCCGAAGTTTCGAACCATGAATCTCGGAACCCCCGAGGTGGCCACTCACCTTCTAAGAGACCCAGAGGCTCACCTGACGATCATCGGTTCGTTCCTCAGAAAAACGAGTCTCGACGAATTGCCACAGATTTATAGCGTTCTCAAGGGCGACCTTAGTTTCGTTGGTCCACGCCCCGCGCTCCATAACCAGAACGACCTAGTAGCTTTAAGGACCGAGCGGGGAGTGCACGCCCTTATTCCAGGGCTCACGGGCTGGGCTCAAGTGAATGGTCGAGACGATCTTCCCATTCCCGTAAAGGTGCAGTACGACAGCGAATACTTACAAAAGAGAACGTTTCTCGTCGATTTACAAATCCTTTGCCTAACCGTCCTAAAGGTGATACGCGGAGACGGGGTGAAGCATTGACGAGATCATCCTGGATCGGATGACTTACAGGGGATTTCGCAATGCCGTCCCGTCGTCCCCAATACTTCACTTGTCCAGCCACACTTGAACTGGGTCTATTTGGTCTCGTACACATCGACGCTATCGCTACATCAGCAGACCGTTGTAGATGCTGAATGAGGCTTTGTAGGAAGGATCGTCCTTTTTCGAAGTATATGAAAACGAGGAGATTCACTTAAATCCATGCGCGAACACTTACTCCGACTGCCGCAGCTTCTTTTCAATAGGCGGCCTGTGTTCATCTATGTTTTCCAAACAATGCTCGTATTCGCCTCCTTGGTCATGGGATGGTTGCTGCGTTTTGATTTTTCCTTACCATATCGGCGTGTCTTACTATCGTCCGGTCTGCTGCTTGTTGTCATCCGCCTGATCACTCTACGCTTATTCAACCTTAATCATGGTTGGTGGCACTTCACAAGTGTGAGTGATGCAATAAACATCCTTAAGGCCGTGGCGGTTGGGTCTATGGCGTTTTTTGCGGTAAACCGTTACCTTCTCGGTGCGGTTGCCTTCCCGCGCTCCGTCTACTTCTTGGAAGCAGTTCTTACGGCGTGCTTTCTCGCGGGTGCGCGGCTTGGCTCACGCGTCCTAGTAGAATCTGTTCGGCGCGAGTCCTCTCGTTCGAAGCGAGTAATAGTCGTTGGGGCAGGTTTTGCGGCGCAGATGGTCATTCGCGAACTTACACGACCTGACAGCGGATATGTGGCAATCGGTTGTGTTGATGATGATGCGTCTAAAATCGGCATCCACATCCAAGGCGTGCCGGTCTTGGGTACTATCGAGGAACTCGAACTTCTTGTTAAGGATAATCCTGCTGAAGAAATCCTAATTGCCATTCCGTCGGCCTCCGGCAAACAGATGCAGCGTATTGCTGATGCCTGCCAAAGGGTGAAATTACCTTTCAAGACGGTGCCTACGCTGAGTGACATAATTCGCGGTGAAGCTACCATCAATCAATTCCGCGAAGTGCGGCTTGAAGATCTGCTTGGGAGAGAAACTGTCCAACTCGATCTTGAGGCCGTCCGCAACCAGATCGCCGCTCGGACTGTTATCGTGACCGGCGCCGCTGGCTCAATCGGTTCCGAACTGTGCCGTCAGATCCTGGATTACGGCCCTGCTCGACTTATCTGTTTGGACCAAAGCGAAACGGGGCTGTTCTTCCTTCGTTTGGAACTGGACACGCTCCAGAACGGAACTAAAGTCGACTTTTGCGTCGCCGACGTGACTGACGATGAGCGTGTTCGCAGGCTCCTGGCGGAATTCAGACCCGAGATTATATTTCATGCCGCTGCGTACAAGCATGTGCCACTAATGGAATCCAACGTCTACGAGGCTGTTAAAAACAACGTGCTTGGCCTGTTGTCCTTGGTGGGGCTTGCGGATGAGGCAGGCTGCAAGAATTTTGTCCTTATTTCTTCCGACAAGGCTGTCAATCCGTCGAACATAATGGGTGCAACCAAACGAACGTGCGAATTGATCCTGTCATCAAAACCACAAAATGGGATGCGCTGCGTATCGGTAAGATTTGGAAATGTGCTGGGGTCGAACGGGAGCGTGGTTCCCGTGCTGACTCAACAACTTCGCAACCATCAGCCGTTGACGGTCACGCACCCGGAAATCAAACGCTTCTTTATGACAACCCGTGAAGCAGTGGCGTTGGTCTTGCAGGCCTTTGTAATTGGAAAGCACGGTGACATTCTTGTCTTGGAAATGGGTAAGCAGGTGAAGATTGTAGAGTTGGCACGAACTCTCGTCCGGCTTTCCGGCAAATCTGAACGCGATGTGGAGATCCGGTTCACGGGTTTGCGCGAAGGAGAAAAACTTAGCGAGGAGCTCTTTTACGAGTACGAAAAAGTTATTCCCACATCATATGAAAAGATCAGACGGACGAAAGGACCGCTAAGAGATTGGCCGCAATTGTGTCGTCAATTGGAGGAGCTTCGGGCATCAATGAGCGTGGACGGGGCAGCACCGGTCCGCGCCAAGATTAAGGAGATCGTCCCGGAATATTCCTTTCATCCAGACAATTCTCGAGAGAGCGGCGAGGAAACGCGTGAAGAACGTCATTTCCGAGCGGCCGCGGGGAACGATTAGCCTGTCCGCGGCACCTTCTGCAATTGCTTGACAATCTGATATGATAGTTAATGTACTCGTGTTGGGTCCAGGAGATGTTGTTCTGTTGCAGGCTGGAATCGTCGTAAAAGTGAGGCAACGCTTGTTTCAGATCAAGTTGGACATTGTCGAATTCAGGATGTTGAAATGAAGGGTGTTGTGCTTGCGGCGGGAACAGGAAGCCGGCTCAATCCACTTACAAGAGTGACGAATAAGCATCTGCTGCCGGTGTACGACAAGCCGATGGTGTATTAGCCGTTGCAAACGCTCGTGGATGCCGGAATTCGCGACATCCTGCTTGTGACAGGCGGCAACAACGCGGAGGACTTTCTGCGATTGCTGCGGAACGGAATGGACTTTGGTCTGCAACAATTGCATTTCGCGTATCAAGAAGGCGAAGGCGGAATCGCAGATGCCCTGCGGCTGGCAGAGCCCTTTGCCGCAGGCCAGAAGATCTGCGTGATCCTTGGCGACAACATCCTGGAGAAGAGCATCCGCCGAGCGCGGGAACACTTCGAACGGGAGGAGCAAGGCGCACGCATCCTGTTGAAGGAAGTGCCAGACCCCGAGCGGTTCGGCGTGCCAATCTTCGAGCGCGGCCGCATTACGAAGATCGAAGAAAAGCCCAAGGTGCCGGGGTCGGATTATGCGGTGATTGGCGTGTATTTTTACGACGGAACGGTGTTCGACCGTGTGAGGAGGCTAAGGCCCTCGGGTCGCGGAGAATTCGAGATCACGGATGTCAACAATTCGTATCTGGGTGAGGGGAAGCTGGAACACGAAATTATCGATGGCGGGTGGACGGACGCGGGAACGTTCGAGTCCCTATGGCGGGCCACAAAGCTGATGAGAGAAAAGGCGCTCCTGACTGAGGAGTTGGCGGTAGCCGCTGCCGCCAAGCGATAGCTCGGCGAATGCGTTTTCGTGAGAAAATAGTTTAGTAGATTTGCGAATCCATCCTGAGAACAAAATCGCGCCCAGCGTGCTCTGCTCGCCGCAGCGCACTGACTCGATAATAAGAAACAGGAAATAAGGGAGGCGGCATGGCTGCTAGTGCGTTTCCGTACTTACAGGTGATGGGCAACAGAGATCGCGGACGTAAAACTGATCGTGCCGCGAATCCACCGAGACCGCCGGGGATTTTTTCCCGAGACGTACAACAAGGCGCGCCTTGCGGCGCTGGGAACCGAACTGGATTTCGTTCAGGACAATCATTCGCTGTCTGTAGAGCGGGGCGTCGTGCGTGGGCTACATTTTCAGATTCCACCCTTCGCGCAGGACAAACTTGCACGTGTGATCCGGGGATCGGTTTTTGATGTGGCGGTGGACATTCGGCAAGGGTCGCCCACGTACGGAAAATACGTGGCACGAGTGATCGGCGCGGCCGACTGGAACCAGTTTCTGGTCCCGGCCGGGTTCGCCCACGGGTTTTGTACTCTGGAGACGAATACGGAGGTCATCTACAAAGTCACGAATTATTATTCACCGGAGCATGACCGAGGGTTGCTATGAACGATCCGGACCCGGGGATTACCTGGCTGGTTGCAGACAGCGAAATCATTCTTTCGGACCAGGACAGGATGCAGCTGCGGCTCCGCGATTTGCCGCACTATTTCTAAAGACAAAGAAGAACGCACACAGCAAAAATAGCAAAAATATTAATCACGGGGGCGGGCGGGTACATCGGGACGCTGCTAGTGCCCGCACTGCTCGAACAGGGATACGAAGTGAGGGCGCTGGACAGGTTCTTCTTCGGGAGGCAACTTCTTGTGGAGGACCGGAGAGTCGAGGTAGTGCAAGAGGATTCGAGGAAAATCCGCCCAGAGCATCTGGCTGGTATAGAGGCGGTAGTGGACCTGGCGGCTCTCTCGAACGATCCGAGCGGAGAGCTGTTCCAGAAGGAGACATGCGACGCGCCGGTGCGCACGGCAAAACTGGCCAAAGAAATGGGGGCCCGGCGGTACATTTTGCCGTCGTCGTGCAGCGTATATGGATTCCAGGCGAATGGGCAAGCAGTGTTCGAGAACAGTGAGACGAATCCCCTGACAACGTACGCGAAGGCGAATCGCGCGGCGGACGAAGGGATTCTGCCGCTGGCAAAGAACGGCTTCTGCGCGGTAGTGATCCGGCAAGCGACGTGCTCGGCTATCCGCCACGGATGCGATTCGATCTGGCGATCAATGGCATGACGTATGGTGCGTCGAAGACCGGTGTGCTTCCTCTGATGCGCGATGGAACTCAGTTGCGGCCCATGCTGCACGTGCGAGACGCGGCGGCGGCGATCTGTTTTCTTTTGAAGGCGGATTCGGCAAAAGTGAATGGGCAGGTTTTCAACATCGGAGCGAACCGTAACAACTACCAAGTGGGACCGCTGGCCGAGATCGTCATAGGGTGTCTGCCAAAGGAAATTCGGGTGGAGTGGTATGGTGATCCGGATCGGCGTTCGTATCAAGTGTCGTTCGACAAAATCCAAGCGCTGGGATTTGAAGCGAAGTTCGAGGCAAGAGAAGGAGCCCTGGAAGTGTACCAAGCCCTGGAGTCCGGTGCGCTTCAGAAGACGCCGCAGACTATCACGCTCGATTGGTACAAAGAGCTGACCCGGTGGCACCAGATTATCAACGAAGTAGAAATATACGGGGGCATTGTCAGCATATGATTGTAGCGGTGCTCGGTGCGAATGGGCAGTTGGGCAGCGACCTCGTGCGCGTGGCGAGGGAGTTTCGGGATGTCGAAACGCTGGCGCTTACGAGGAAGGATTTGGACGTTTGTGAACTGGAAGAGATTCCGGAAGCCGTGTCCGGGAAACGGTTCGATGCTTTGGTGAACTGTACTAGCTATCACAAAACCGATGAGGTGGAGGGTCGCGCGACGGAGGCGTTTCGAATCAACGCGCACGCCGTGGGAGTGATG
>Ga0137382_10000236_pt1 | contig 23203 bp, 32 predicted proteins | sample SagtaG_15_FD_104816 | JGI IMG/M metagenome (GOLD analysis project Ga0137382, IMG submission 104816) | Vadose zone soil microbial communities from Sagehorn Ranch, Mendocino, California, USA - Sage2_R_20_16 metaG | ecosystem: Environmental > Terrestrial > Soil > Vadose zone | place: USA... | reverse complement strand
CGCAAGGTTTCGCAAGACTGCATGGCGACGATCGGTCAGGTCGGCAACATCGATCACGAGAACGTGACCATCGGTAAGGCGGGACGATCGCGGTGGCTGGGCAAGCGTCCTCATAACCGCGGCGTGTCGATGAACCCGGTGGACCACCCGCATGGCGGTGGTGAAGGCAAGACCTCAGGCGGACGGCATCCGGTGACGCCATGGGGCCAGCCGACGCGCGGCTACAAGACGCGGAACAATAAGCGCACGGATAAGTTCATCGTGAGCCGGAGAAGCAAGTAAGCATTCGCGGCGAGGATACGGATTCCTCGACTTCGCCCGGAATGACAAAGTTAAGAGCAGTTGCTAAGAACTGGCAACTGAGAACTGAGAACTGAATTTATGGCGCGTTCAACGAAAAAAGGCGCATTCGTCGATAGCTACCTTCTGACAAGGGTGGAAGGCATGAATTCGCGCAATGAGAAGAAAGTGTTGCGCACGTGGTCGCGGCGGTCGACGGTGGTGCCGGAGATGGTCGGGCACACGATCGCAGTACACAACGGGAAGAAATTCATTCCGGTGTATGTGACCGAGAACATGGTGGGACACAAACTGGGCGAGTTCAGCTTCACGCGCACCTTCAAGGGACACTCCATGAGGGCGGCGACGGAAGTAGCAGCGAGGCCCGCGGGTATCCCGGGCGGGCCGGGAGCGATTACTCCTTCAGCGCCGGCGGGCGGATCAGCACCGGCGGCTCCGAAGGCATAGGGCTGCGAGCTTAGAGCCACGAGCTTAGAACTGAGATTACGACTATGGAATTTCGAGCAGAAAAAAAATATTTGCGGGTTTCGCCACAAAAGGCGCGGCTGGTGCTGGATCTGATCAAGGGCCGCCGCGTGGAAGAGGCGCGCAATACCCTGCTGTTCACCAAGAAGCGCGTAGCTGAGCACGTCGGTAAGTTGCTGCAGTCGGCGCTCGACAACGCGAACTTTCTTGCCACGGAGAAGGGGCTGGATGTCGAAATCGATAACCTGTATGTGAAGAGCGCGGTGGCGAACGACGGTCCTCGCATGAAGCGGATTCGTCCGGCGCCCCAGGGACGCGCGTACCGGTATCAGCGGCGCATTTCGCATATCGAGCTGATCTTGGCTGAGCGTGGAAAGAACGGGCAAGTTGCGACGGTGGTCGGCGAAGAGTCGGCTCCCGCTGCTCCGGCCAAGGCACGGCGGAGAGCCCCGGCAGCAAAATCGGCTGGGAAGAAGAAGAAAGCGGCCGCGAAATAGTTTGAGCAGTCTGGTTGAGGATTGAGATTAGGAGAAGCAATGGGACAAAAAGTCCATCCTTATGGTTTTCGGCTTGGATTTACGAAGCCGTGGAAGTCGCGCTGGTTTGCCGAGCGGGACTACGACAAACAGTTGCATGAGGACGTGAAGCTGAAGACTGAGCTGAAGGAGAAGCTCAAGTCGGCGGGCGTCAGCGCAATTGAGATCGAGCGGCCGGGCAACAAGCTACGCATCATCATCAAGACGGCGCGGCCTGGAATCATCATCGGCCGCAAGGGCGCTGAAATCGACAAGCTGAAGGCGGAATTACAGAAGCGCACCGGCGGCAAGGACATTTTTGTCGACATCCAGGAAGTGCATAAGCCTGAGCTCGACGCGCAGCTGGTGTCGGAGTCGATCGCGCTGCAACTGGAAAAGCGCGTCGGCTTCCGCCGCGCAATGCGCAAGGCGGTCGATTCGGCGCTGCGCTTCGGATGCAAGGGCATCAAGGTTCGCGTCAGTGGCCGGTTGAATGGAAACGAAATCGCGCGGTCGGAGTGGTATCTGCAGGGGCGGCTGCCGCTGCACACCCTGCGTGCCGACATCGATTTCGGATTCAGCGAGGCGCGTACGACGTACGGTGTGATCGGTGTGAAGTGCTGGGTGTACAAGGGCGAGATCCTGCAGCAGAAAAAGCGGGAAGCGCTGCCGGCTGCCGTAGGCGGATTCTAGGAAGTAAGAAGTCAGAGTCGAAACGGTTTGGCTAAAAGCTAAGGGCTAAGAGCTGATTTTATGTTGATGCCAAAGAAAGTGAAGTATCGGAAACAGCAGCGCGGCCGCATGACCGGGAAGGCGTGGCGCGGATCGACGCTGTCGTTCGGCGATTACGGGCTCAAAGTGCTCGAGCCGGGATGGGTGACCGACCGCCAGATCGAAGCCAGCCGCGTGGCCATGACGCGTTTTGTGAAGCGCGGCGGAAAGATCTGGATTCGCGTATTTCCCGACAAGCCGGTCACCAAGAAGCCCGCTGAAACCCGTATGGGCAAGGGTAAGGGCGCACCGGATCACTGGGTCGCAGTTGTGAAGCCTGGAAAGATCCTGTTTGAGATGGAAGGCGTGACGCTTCAGGACGCGAGTGAAGCGATGCGGCTGGCGTCGCACAAGCTGGCGCTGCGTACGACGCTGGTGAAGCGCGAGGGAGCGCACTAAACGCGAGGGAACGCACTAAACGCGAGGGAGCGCACTAAACGCGAGGGAGCGCACTAAATGAGTTGCGAGTCTTGAACTGCGACTCGCGAGCGAAAATCAAAAAGAGTGCCTTTACTGACAACTGGGCACTGGCAACTGGGAACTGAATTTATGAAGGTAGACAAAATCAGAAACTTAACCGACGTTGAGCTGAGCCACCAGGAGCGCGATCTCGCCGATCAGCTCTTCAAGCTGAAGTTCCAGATGAACATGGGACAGAACGAGAGCCTGAAGAAGATTCGCGGGTTGCGCAGGGACATCGCGCGGGTGAAGACGATCCTGGGAGAGCGCAATCGCTCGGCTGCTACGGAGAAGAAATAATGGCGGAAACGACACAGAAGGCGCAGGGCCGCCGCAAAGAAGTGGTGGGCGAGGTGGTCTCGAACAAGATGCACAAGACGATCGTTGTGCAGGTGACGCGGAAAAAGGCGCATCCGTTCTATGGGCGCGTGATTGCGCGGAATAAGAAGTTCTACGCGCACGACGAATCGAACCAGGCGCACGTGGGCGATGTGGTCCGGCTCGAGGAGACGCGTCCACTCTCGAAATTGAAGCGGTGGAAGCTGAAGGACATCGTGCGCAAGGCTGCGTTGGTGCCGGAAGCGGCCGTGGACGCGGCGAGTTAACGCATATTCCTCGCACGGGTTCGACGCCGGGAATGTCAGGGGATCAGGAGATTACGCCATGGCTGTGATGATGAGATCGATGCTGGAGGTCGCCGATAATTCCGGCGCGCGCAAGCTGCAGATGATTCTGCCGCTCGGCGGATCGACGGGATTGAATGCCGGACTGGGCGACATAATCACCGCGGCGGTCAAGGAGTCTACACCCGAGGGCCAGGTTCAAAAGGGCAAAGTGGTGAAAGCCGTCATTGTGCGCACTCGCAAGGAACACCGGCGGCGGGATGGAACCTATATCCGGTTCGATCAGAATGCTGCGGTGCTGATCAACGAAGCGGGCGAGCCGGTCGGGACGCGCGTATTCGGTCCGGTTGCGCGTGAGTTGCGCGAGAAAAAGTTTTTGAAGATTGTGTCTTTGGCTCCAGAGGTCATCTAGTTAGTTTCAAGGTTTCAGGGAATTTATGAGAACAGTAAGCACCGAAAACAAGCGAGTGGATCTGCGGCGTAACGACACCGTAAAGGTGATTACCGGTCGCGATAAGGGCAAGGAAGGGCGCGTGCTGCGCGTGTTTCCGAACGACTCGAAGATTCTGGTCGAGCACGTGATGATGGTCAAAAAGCACGTTCGGCCGAATCCGCAGCGCAACATCAAGGGCGGCATCGCCGAGCAGGAGAGCCGCATCGCGATCTCGAACGTGCAACTGGTTTGTCCGACCTGCGGACCGGTTCGAATTGGACACGAAGTTCGCGGCGACCGGAAAGTCCGCGTGTGCAAGAAGTGCGGTACGACGCTGGATAAATAATTAGTAATTGGGGGATTGAGAAATTGGGTAATTGAAATTCGACGGAGAGTTTGATTTTCAATTACACAATCACCAAATTACTCAATTACTCAATTACTCAATTCTCACGAACCGGTAACCACTCCGAAACCGTGAGAGGAAGTTGAAACGAAATGGCAAAAGAGAAAAAAGGTCAGAAGGAATCGGCGGCGGAGTCGAAGGCCCCGGAACAGGCGCGGCATAGTGCAAAAGAGCGGCCGCGGCTGCGGGCGAGGTTTGAGAAGGAAGTAGCTCCCGCCCTGTTGAAGGAACTCGAACTGAAGAACCCGATGGCGGTTCCGCGGTTGCACAAGATCGTCGTCAACATGGGCGTGGGCGAGGCGACGCAGAACGCCAAGGTGCTCGATCCGGCGGTCAACGAACTGGGCCAGATCACTGGGCAAAAGCCGGTGGTAACGCGCGCCAAGAAGTCGATCGCGGCGTTCAAGGTTCGCCAGGGACAGTCGATCGGCGCGATGGTGACGCTGCGCGGAGACCGCATGTACGAGTTCTTCGACCGGTTGGTCAATATTGTTCTGCCGCGCGTGCGCGACTTCCGCGGAGTATCGAGCAAGTCGTTTGATGGACGCGGCAATTACACGATCGGCCTGCACGACCAGTTGATTTTTCCGGAGATCTCTTACGAGAAGGTCGACAAGCTGAAGGGCATGAACGTCACGATTGTGACCACGGCCGCCAACGACAATCAGGCGCGGTCGTTGCTGAAGCACATGGGCATGCCGTTCAGGGCATAGGAAAGTTAGAAGTTAGAAATCAGATTGCAGAATTTTGAGCTGAGAGCTGGAGGCTGAGTGCTGACGGCTAGTAGCTAGGAGCTAGAAGCTAAGTGGCAACTACAGCAAAACGAGTTAAGGACGCAAGAAAGCCCAAGTTTTCCTCGCGCAAGCACAACCGCTGCAAGCTGTGCGGACGTCCGCGCGCCTTCCTGCGGAAGTTCGGCATCTGCCGATTGTGCTTCCGCCAATTGGCGCTGCGCGGGGAGATTCCAGGGGTTTCGAAGTCTTCCTGGTAAAGCGTTGTTGGTCGCTGGTGGTTGGTCGTTCGCAACGATCAGCGAGCAAGCAAACGACTGACGACGAACGAATGATGAACAAGCCGCTGCAGGTTCTCCGCTCGACACGGAGCGAACGGGTGGCTTAAGGAGAAGCAGACGATGAGGTTGACCGATCCGGTCGCAGACATGTTGACGAGAGTGCGGAACGCACTCCAGGCCCGGCACCAGAAGGTGGATATCCCGGCTTCGCGGTTGAAGCTGGAGATTGCCCGCATTTTGAAAGAGGAAGGCTACATCTCCAACTTCAAGCCGACGGAAGAAGAGGGCCACAAGATTATCCGGGTATACCTGAAGTATGGCGCCAATAACGAGGCGGCCATCTCGAAGGTGGAGCGCGTCTCGCGCCCCGGATGCCGTGTGTACGTGCGGCGCACCGAGATTCCACGCGTACTTGGTGGGATGGGAATCAATATCCTGACAACGCCGCGGGGCGTAATGACCGGACGCCAGGCCCGTAAAGAAGGCGTCGGCGGCGAGTTGCTGTGCGAGATTTACTAAAGGCAGCTGTCAGCCATCAGCCGTCAGCGATCAGTAAGAGCGACGGCACCGGCAAGCAAAACTGATGGCTGAAAGCTGAAGGCTGAGAGCAGATCTTATGTCACGAATTGGAAAAAAGCCGATCGCGATTCCCAAGGGCGTCACGGTCAAAGTGGAAGGCAATACGGTTCTGGTTCAAGGACCGAAGGGCAAAGTTGACACTCCGCTGCCGGCCGGCATCAAGGTCGAGCAGAAGGACGGGCACATCCTCGCGATTCGCGAAAACGATTCGCAGTCGGCTGTGCACGGACTGGCGCGCGCACTGGTCAACAACGCGGTTGAAGGCGTGACCAAGGGTTGGACCCGCGAACTGGAAATCGTCGGCATCGGGTATCGCGCCGAGATGAAGGGCAAGGCTATGATCGTGTTCAACTTGGGATACTCGCATCCGATCGAGTATCCGCTGCCGACCGGTGTGGATGCCGCGGTCGATCCCAAGCAGACGCGCATCACGCTGAACGGAATCGACCGGCAGAAAGTCGGCCAGGTTGCCGCCGAAATGCGATCACTGCGTCCGCCCGATCCGTACAAGAACAAGGGCGTGCGCTATGTCGGTGAGCGGCTGAAGAAGAAAGTTGGAAAGACCGGAGCGAAGTGATCGCGTTTGGCGGGCGTCTGAGCCCGCCGCGATCATCCTGAGCAAAGCGAAGGATCTCTAGCTGCTTAGTCCGAGAAGGAATAGAAGCAATGCTTACGAAAATTACAAAGAACGAGAAGCGCGGACACGTACACGAGCGCATTCGCAAGAAAATGCAGGGAACGGCGGAGCGTCCGCGGCTGAATGTGTACCGCTCGTTGAATCACATCTATGTGCAAGTGATCGACGACCTGCACGGGAAGACGCTGGTGTCCGCCAGCACCGCCGAAGGCAAGAAGGAAGATCGGCGCACCGGCGGCAACGTCGCTTCCGCCAAAACCGTGGGAAAGACCATCGCCGAGCGTGCGAAGGCGAAGGGTGTAACCAAGGTCGTATTCGACCGCGGCGGATACATTTATCACGGGCGCGTAAAAGCACTGGCCGATGCGGCCCGGGAAGCAGGATTGAAGTTCTAGCTGCGAGCTGTGAGCCACGAGCTGCGAGCAATGCTGATTTGCTTTTGGCTCCAAGCTCGAAGCTCGAGACTCGAAGCTGAAAATTATGCCAACAGTGATTAAGAAACTCGATGCAGGGGCGTACCAACTGAAGGATCAGGTGGTCGCCATCAACCGCGTGACCAAGGTCGTCAAGGGCGGAAAGAATCTTTCGTTCGCAGCGCTTGTCGTCGTCGGCGATCCGTCGGCGGGAGTCGTCGGATACGGATCTGGCAAGGCGAAAGAAGTGCCACAGGCCATCCGCAAGGGAATCGAGTCCGCGAAGAAGAACCTGATGAAGGTGAATCTGACGCAGACCAGCATTGCGCACCTGGTGCTTGGGCGCTACGGCTCTGGCAAGGTACTCTTAAAGCCGGCCCCGGAAGGCACTGGCGTGATTGCAGGCGGCGCGGTCCGCGCGGTCATGACTTCGGCGGGAGTCCAGAACGTTTTGACAAAGTCGATCGGGACGACCAATCCGCACAATGTCATCAAGGCGACATTCGACGCGCTCAAGCAGTTGAAGAACAGAGAGAGCGTGGCGACTCTGCGAGGCAAAGTCGCGAACGAACTCTAGAAACAAGTGGCCAGTGATCAGTGGCCGGCGACAGACTAATTTCGGACATTGGCCCCTGGCCACTGACCACTGAGGTTTTGAAATGACAGCAAAGAAAACGAGTGCGGGCAGCGGGAAGATTCACCTCAAGTGGGTGCGATCTGCCATCTGCGCCCCGCAGAAACAGAAGTTGGTGATCAAGGGGCTGGGGTTCACCCGGCTGAATCAGGTGATTGAGCGTCCGGACAACCAGGCGATCCGCGGAATGGTCGCGAAGGTCCCTCACCTGGTGGAAGTCGTCAATTAGTTATTCGTAGAGACGTAGCTCGCTACGTCTCTGCCGGCGCGACGAGAACGCATCAGCAGGAAGAGACGTTGCAAGCAACGCCTCTTCGAGAAGAGACCATGAATTTATCGAATATTCACGCACCGAAGAAGGCTACAACGAAGCGCAAGCGCGTGGGCCGCGGTATGGGCTCCGGCATGGGAAAGACGTCGACGCGCGGCCACAAAGGGCAGCGGTCGCGCACCGGATCGCGCATGATCCGCGGATTTGAAGGCGGCCAGATGCCGCTGCACCGGCGCATGCCCAAGCGCGGGTTTACCAATATCTTCCGCAAGGAGTACTCGATCGTCAGTATCGAGCGGCTGGCAGAGCTGGGCGAGACCACGATTACTCCCGAAGTATTGCGCAAGGCGGGCGTCATCAAAACGAAGCATCTGGTCAAGATTTTGGGTGACGGAGAGCTAACCGTAGCTCTCACTGTCAGCGCGCATAAGTTTTCGAAGACGGCGCAGGAAAAAATTACCAAGGCGGGCGGCAAGGTCGAGGTCTTGCAGTAATGCTGGACAAGCTGGCAAACATCTTTCGCATTCCGGATCTTCGCAAGCGCATTCTGTTCACGCTTGGGATGCTGTTCGTGTACCGTCTGGGCGGGCACCTCCCAACTCCCGGAATTGATACGGCCAAGCTGGAGTCGTTCTTTACCCAGGGCAGTACGGGCGGCTCGTTGCTCGGATTTGTAGACCTCTTTTCCGGCGGCCAACTGCGGCGCATGACGATCTTCGCGCTGGGAATCATGCCATACATCACGGCATCGATCATTCTGCAGTTGCTGACCGTGGTCTATGAGCCTCTGGCCAAGCTCCAGAAGGAAGGTGAACTTGGCCGCAAGAAGATCACGCAGTGGACGCGTTACATAACCGTCATTCTCAGCTCGGTCCAGTCGTTCGGCATCGCGATCGGACTCGAAAAGGGTGGCTTCGCGTTGAATCCCGGCTGGGGATTCCGCCTCATGACGATGCTGACTCTGACGACGGGCAGCGCGTTCATCATGTGGCTCGGCGAGCAGATCACTGAGCGCGGTGTGGGCAACGGAATGTCGCTGCTGATTTTCGCCGGCATTGTCGTGGGCCTGCCGCGTGGAGTCGTCGAACTCATCGATAAGGCAAAGAACGCCTCGTGGGGAGCCATTACCTTCCCGCTGATGATCCTTCTGATTGCCTTCATGGTGGTGGTCGTCGCTTTTATCGTGTACGTGGAGCGAAGCGAGCGGCGAATCCCCGTGCAGTACGCCAAGCGTGTCGTTGGGCGCAAGGTGATGGGTGGACAGTCCACGCATTTGCCCCTGCGCGTCAATGCCGGCGGCGTTATGCCCGTCATCTTCGCATCGTCAATTTTGACTCTGCCTCAGACTATCGGCTACGGCTTGCGGACTAACCGCTACTTTGGGCCCCTCTTTGACGCGATCCGGTGGGGCGAACCGCTCTACGCGGTGCTCTATGGGGTCGGCATCATTTTCTTCGCGTACTTCTACGTTTCCATCGTGTTCAATCCGAGCGAAGTCGCCGACAACATGCGCAAGTACGGCGGGTTTATTCCGGGCATTCGTCCCGGACGCCGGACAGCCGACTTCATTAATGAAGTGCTGACCCGTATCACGTTGGTCGGCGCTCTGTATCTGATCGTGATCTCGTTCATTCCAGAATGGATGATCACCGGCATTCACCTCAACCACTTGTGGGGACCCATTGGCCGGTTCTTCGACAACTTACCGACTTGGGTGACCAATGGCTTGGGTGTGACGTTTTACTTCGGCGGAACGTCGCTGCTGATTGTAGTCGGCGTGGCCATGGACACGGTGACGCAGATCGAAGCGCAGCTGATCATGCGGCACTATGACGGATTTACACCGCGGAGCGGACGTATCCGCGGTCGCCGCTGGTAGCCTTTGCGGCGGATGTTCGCGAAAGTGATGGGGTTGCTGCACCTCGGCGGTCCAAGACGACGGTCGGGGAGATTGAGGTCGGGAGGCTTTGGCCAGCCGATGGCGCAGGAAACCTCGCGTGCAGTAGGTCCCGTGGTGCTGCTTGGACCGCCGGGTGCCGGGAAAGGCACTCAGGCCAAACGCATCATGGAACGCTACGGGATTCCACAGGTTTCAACTGGCGATCTCCTGCGGGAGAACGTGGTGCGAGGAACCGAGTTGGGGCAAGCGGCCAAGGCAGTCATGGCCCGCGGAGAGCTGGTTTCCGACGACCTCGTCTGCACCATGGTCCGCGAGCGGCTGGTGCAGCCGGATTGCAAGCGCGGCTATATTCTTGACGGTTTTCCCCGGACTGCAGCCCAGGCCGGGTGGCTCGATGCATTGCTCGAAGCTGAGCTCTTTGACAATTCGCGTCCCACGCGAGCGTGGCCGATTGTGGTGCGCCTCGACGTCGACTATAATCAATTATTGCTCCGGATTACTGGACGACGTTCTTGTCCCACCTGTGGACGGATCTATAACGTCCACCTTCAGCCGCCGCGCGCGGACGAGTTGTGCGATGAGGCCCATGCGACGAAGCTGGTGACCCGCAACGACGACCGGTTGGAAGTCATTCGGCCGCGATTAGTGGCTTATGAGGAGCAGACTCGTCCTGTGGCGGATTACTATCAGCGCACGGGCAGGCTGATCTCGGTGAACGGAGATCTGCCGATGGACGAAGTGACGGCTCTGATTTTCCGGATCCTCGAAGATCATCACGCTTGAGAACGAAGCATGGCGATTGTTTGCAAGTCGGCGAGCGAAATCGAAAAGATGCGGCGTAGCGGCCACATCGTCCGCCAGGTGCTGGATTACGTGAAAACGCTGGTGAACCCAGGCGTTACGACGATGGACCTGGAGCGGGCGGCCGAGACCAAGATCAAGGAGCTCGGAGCCAAGCCAGCGTTCAAAGGCTACTACGATTATCCGTGCGTGCTGTGCACGTCGGTGAACGAAGAGATTGTGCATGGCATTCCCTCCGAGAAGCGGATGCTCAAAGAGGGAGACATTGTCTCAATCGATTGCGGCGTAGTGCTTGACGGATATTACGGAGATGCCGCGATCACAGTCCCAGTCGGCGATGGCCTGAAGCCGGAGTTGCAGAAGCTGTTGGAAGTCACGGAAGCGTCGCTGTACCGCGGGATCGAGCAGGCACGCATCGGGAATTCGATCGGCGATGTTGGCGCGGCTGTGCAGGAACACGTTGAGGCCGCCGGATTCAGCGTGGTGCGCGAGTTTGTAGGGCACGGTATCGGGACGCGTTTGCACGAAGAGCCGCAGGTGCCGAATTTCGGGAATCGCGGGCACGGCGCCAGGTTGCGCGAGGGAATGGTGATCGCCATCGAACCGATGGTGAATTCCGGCAAGCCCGAGACGCGAGTGCTGGGCGATAAGTGGACGGCAGTCACGGCAGATGGCAGCTTTAGCGCGCATTTCGAACATTGCGTCGCGGTGACCAAAGATGGCCCGGTGATTTTGACGCAGTAAAGCAGTAGCAGCTAGGAGCGAATGAGCAAAGAAGACGCGATTGAAGTCATGGCGGTGGTTCTGGAACCCCTGCCCAATGCGATGTTCCGGGTCGAACTGGAGAACAAGCATCAGGTGCTGGCGCATGTCTCCGGGAAGATGCGCAAGAACTTCATCCGCATTCTGCCCGGAGATAAAGTCGCGGTGGAACTTTCGCCCTACGACTTGAATCGCGGCAGGATTGTATATCGCTATAAATAACACGTGGCGACGGCCGCCTCGGCTGTCCGGCCAGGGCGAAGCCCGGCCGCATGGGACAAGGAATTATGAAGGTAAGAGCATCGGTTAAGAAGATTTGCGACAAGTGCAAGATCATCCACCGCAAGGGCGTGGTGCGCGTGATCTGCGTGAACTCGAAACATAAACAGCGTCAGGGATAATGAAGCTGCGAGTTACGAGCCACGAGCTTGAACAGAAACAGCTCGGATCGCTCGAAGCTCATAGCTCGGAGCTCACGGCTTGATAGCCGGCAGCATTTCGGAGGCCTAGAAACATGGCACGTATCGCAGGCGTGGATCTTCCCCGCCAGAAGCACATCAATATCGCGTTGACTTATATCTACGGAATCGGGCATCCGCGCGCCCGGCGCCTTCTCGACGAGGCGAAGGTCGACCCGATGAAGAAGGTTCAGGACCTCAGCGAAGAAGAGGTCAACCGGATCCGTACAGTCATCGAGGCCGAAGGATTGGTGGAAGGCGATCTGCGCAAGGAAGTTTCGATGAACATCAAGCGGCTCATCGAAATCGGCTCCTATCGAGGATTCCGTCACCGCCGCAACCTTCCGGTCCGCGGACAGCGTACCCATACGAACGCCCGGACACGAAAAGGTCCGCGCAAAGGAACGGTCGCACAGAAGAAGAAGGCGACGGCAAAAACCTAGAGAACAGTTCTCAGTTCTCAGTTCCCAGTTCTCAGTTTTTCGAGCGCTGGCGTTCACTGACAACTGAGAACTGAGAACTGAGAACTCTCAAATGGCAAAACCAGCAGCAGCGGGCGGCACCGGAGCCGCGCCAGAGAAAAAAGGCAAGAAAAAAACCTTCAAAAAGAAGGAGCGCAAGCATGTGCCGCATGGGCTGGCGTATGTGCAGGCGTCCTTCAACAACACGATCGTGACCATTTCCGACATGAACGGCAACGTTCTGTCGTGGAAGAGTTCCGGATCGCTCGGCTTCCGTGGATCGCGCAAGGGCACGCCCTTTGCCGCCCAGCAGGCCGCGTCGAATGCCGCGAACATGGCGCGCGATCACGGTGTCCGCAGCGTTGACGTCCGCGTCAGCGGCCCGGGATCAGGCCGCGAGTCGGCGGTGCGGGCCCTGGCTGCGTCCGGAATCGAAGTGCGTTCGATCCGCGACGTCACGCCGATTCCGCACAACGGCTGCCGGCCCCCGAAGCGCCGCAGAGTGTAGCAAGAAGTTCTCAGTTCCCTGTTCTCAGTAAGATCGAGAAGCTGAGTTCTTGAGGTTCAACTGAGAACTGGCAACTGAGAACTTGTTTTAACGTCCGGGACGAAGGGTGAAGCCAAACCTGTAAACCGGTCATCAAAGGAGAAGAAACTTGGCACGTTATACCGATGCAGTGTGTCGTCTATGCCGCCGCGAGGGCATGAAGCTGTTCCTCAAAGGCGCAAAATGCTTCAGCGATAAATGTCCTATCGAGAAGCGCAACTTCGCTCCCGGACAACATGGGAAGGACCGCAAGGCCAAGATCGTCGGCTACGGTCTGCAGTTGCGTGAAAAGCAGAAAGCGAAGCGCATTTACTTTACCCAGGAAGGCCAGTTCCGCAACTACTTCGAGAAGGCCGCCCGCTCCAGGGGCGTCACCGGCGAGAAGTTGCTGCAGCAACTGGAGCGGCGTCTTGACAACGTCGTGTTTCGTCTAGGATTCGCCCAGTCGCGGCGCCAGGCGCGGCAGTTAGTGCGTCACGGACACGTGGCCGTCAACAGCCGCAAGGTGAACATTCCTTCCTACGAAGTCAGCGCGGGCGAGGAGATCTCGATTCGTGAGAAAAGCAAGAAGCTGGCGGTGCTGGAACTGGCGAAAGAATTCTCCAGCCACGGCACACTGCCGAGCTGGCTGGAAGTGGATCGCGACAATTACAAAGCGCGGATCCTGAATCTGCCCAAACGCGAAGATATTCAGCTGCCCGTGAATGAGCAGTTGATTGTCGAACTGTATAGCAAGTAGTTCAAGAGCCGCGATGGCCCACGAATTCCTTCGTGATACTTCGTGTCCTTCGTGGTTGAAGATTTTGGCTTTTTGCCCATTTCGCACCAGATCAGCCTTCTCAGGGCGCTTGACCGGGATTGGGCTTCCCGGGATGCCTTGGTTGAGCCAAATGGTCGAAGGAGAAACACATGCTTTGGAAGGGTTTTCAAAAACCGAAACGTCTCGCAGTAGACACCTCCACTCTCACTGACAAGTACGGCATCTTCTGGGCGCAGCCGTTTGAGCGCGGATTCGGCACAACCGTAGGCAATGCCCTGCGGCGCGTGCTGCTGAGCTCAATCGAAGGCGCGGCCGTCACCGCGGTAAAGATGGAAGGCGTGCTGCACGAATTCCAGTCCATCCCCGGCGTCGTCGAGGACGCGACCGACATTATCCTCAACCTGAAGCAGATTCCGTTCAAACTCGCGGGTGATGCGCCCAAAGCCATTTACTTGCGCGCGGATCAGCCCGGCGTTGTCACCAGCGGCATGATCGAAGCCGATGGCGATGTCGAAGTTCTTGACAAAGACGTCTACATCGCAACAGTCAGCGAGGGCGGCAAGCTCGACATGGAAATGCGGCTGAAGCGCGGCCGCGGCTACGTTTCCGCCGACAAGAACTTCGACGAGGATCTCGGCATCGGATTCATTCCGATCGACTCCGTCCACTCGCCCGTTCGCAAGTGCAACTACACGGTGGAAGCAGCCCGTCTCGGACAGATCACCGACTACGACAAGCTCACTCTCGAAGTGTGGACCAATGGCTCCATCACCCCTGCCGATTCGATCGGCTTGGCGGCGAAGCTGCTGAAGGACCACATGAACATCTTCATCAACTTCGAGGAAGAGATCGAAACCGGAACGTCTGGATCCGACGAGCGCAAACCTGAAATTCACAACGAGAATCTCAATCGCTCCGTCGAAGAGCTCGAGCTCTCCGTTCGCAGCTACAATTGCCTGAAGAACGCGAACATCCAGACGATCGGCGAACTCGTGCAGAAGACCGAAGCCGAAATGCTCAAGACGAAGAATTTCGGCCGCAAATCGCTGAACGAGATCAAGGAGATTCTCTCGTCGATGGGATTGAGTCTCGGCATGAAGATCGACGAGCACGGCAACGCCGTGCCCGGCCCGACATCGAACGTACCGTTGCCCGCGTCCGCCTACGGCCCGGACGACCAACTGTAGAAGGTAAAGTTTCAAGGTTTCGAAGATTGCGCAGTAGAGCTTCGAAACGTGAGCTTAGGAAGTGGAGCTTTGAAAGGGCGCGGCTTTAAGCCGCGCCGCTCAAGGCTAGATTAGAGATTGGGGCTTTAGCCCCTGAGGTTCGAAATGCGTCACAAAGTTGCAGGATACAAACTCGGACGAAACACCGCGCACCGGCGCTCGCTGCTGCGCAACCTGGTCACCTCGGTGATTGTGGAAGAGCGAATCGAGACGACCATTCCCAAGGCAAAAGCAGCGCGTCCGCTGGTCGAAAAGATGATCACGCTCGGCAAGCGGGGCGATCTCGCTGCCCGCCGTCAGGCCGCCGGTTACCTGATGACCGACGAAGCCGTCGTGAAGTTGTTCGACACCGTTGGCCCCCGTTTCGGCGATCGCAACGGCGGGTACACGCGCATCATCCGCACCGGGTGGAACAAGGGCGACGGAGCCGACAAGGCTTTTCTGGAATTGCTCGGCAGCGAGAAGATTCTCGACGAGAAGAAAGAAAAACGCGCCGAAGCTCGCGCCAAGAAAGCCGCCGAGGCCAAGAAGGCGATGGAAGAAGCCGAGGCACAGGCTCAAGCCGAAGGCGCGGCCGCACCCGCCGAGTCCGGCGACAAGGACGAAAAGAAAGAGTAGCCAGCTGCGCATAAAGTTCGTATGGGGCACGGCATTTGCCGTGCCCCTCTTTTTTCGTCGTCTACGCTGCCCGATTCCTCATCACTGCTTACTTTCATGGTTGCTCATGCCAAAGGCTGGAAAGAGAACGCGACACGAGACGAACTCGAGGCATATTGGTCTCGTGAACTGAAGAAGGCCACCACTGAAACCGAGTGCAAGACCGTCTGTTCGTGCGCCGACGTGCGTGTGCCCATGGACAGCGGCGATCCGGCGCCAGGCATATTTATCCATCTCGAGCAGATCGGATCGCCAGCGGAAGACATTGTTTACCCGTATCTGAAAGATGGCATTTCGGGAGTGAAACTTGGTACTCCGACGAGCGTCGAGACCGAGTCCCGCGTGTTTGCCGCAAGCCAGAGCGACGTGCCGCACTCGTACATGTCCAACCGCGTCTCACGCCGGTAATCTTGCCCCTTCATCTACCGCGTCCTTAAACTTCCTTAATGGCCTTTACTCGGACACAGATCGGCATTGCTGTCGGCGTCGGAGCGCTGCTCGTGTTCGGCTTTGTAGGCTATTTGTGGTGGTTGAGCAATCAGGGTCCGGTCCGGGAGCGATCGGAAGAGAAGGATCCGCTGACTGGGTTGCCTGTCAGCATTAAGTTAAATCCGCTACGCGACCGATCGACGGAGAAGGCTGCGAACATGTTTCTCCGCGAGTTGAGGGACGGGCACTGCGACGAACTTCTCGCCAAATGGGAACACGACTATCACAAGAAATACGCCCGATATATCTGCAGGTCGGAAGCTGAGCATCCACTGCTATCCTGGGAACTTGCGGACTGGGAAGATGCGCCGCCGCTGGTCGTTCTCCGCTACCACGGCAAGCGCCCGAGCAACGCTGGTCCGGGCCAACCTGGAATTGATCAGAGCCTCTTAACGCTCACGCTCGAGCACAGGCCAGGCGAGTGGGCCGTGACGAAGTACGACGCCATGTACTGAAATCCCGTAGCGAGTTGTGGACGTCCTCATGATCGATATCGATGTTCTCTTCACAATCTTACTCAGTCTTGTGATGATTTATGGAGCGGTACTGCATTATCAGTACTGGCGCCGGGATAATGCCGGGCTGCCGAGCACCCTTTACCGGAGAAAAATCATAGCTGGCTCGCTGTCGGCTGGTGGAGTACTGCTTTGGTTTTTCTGTTCTGCCCTCTATCTTTACTACGACCGCACGCGATCGAATATCGCAGACGAACAGTCGGGGACAATCCATACGCTAACGAATCATGGACACGTCGTGTATGTGACATTGATGGAACGAGACTCCCTCCTTTTTCTGGCCGTTTCAGCCGCTTTGCTCTTCCTTTCCGGCTACCTGCTCGATCGGAATGTTCGGAACTCCGCGGCGCGTGCCGGGCAGCAGAATCAATCGACTTAGTAGAGCTGAGCTTCGTGATAAAACTTTGTATGTCCGTTCCAGCCTCTGAGCCTCAGCCCTCCGCTGCGCGTAACCTCTACTCCTTCGGCATCACCTCCTTCTTCAACGATACTGCCAGCGAAATGGCGTATTGGGTTCTGCCGGCTTTCCTGGTTTCCCTCGGTGCCGGGCCGCCCCAGCTAGGAGTGATCGAAGGCATCGCCGAAAGCGTCGCTTCCTTCGCCAAGCTCTTCTCGGGATATCTCACCGACCGAATCGACCGCCGCAAGCCGCTGGTCGTCGGCGGATACTTCGTTGCCAACGCAGTCAAGCCGTTGCTGGCAATCGCGACCTCGTGGTGGCACATTCTCCTGATTCGATTTGCGGACCGTCTGGCCAAGGGAGTGCGCGGAGCGCCGCGCGATGTCATGGTCGCGGAGTCAGTAGGGAAGGAGCGGCTGGGCTCGGCGTACGGCCTGATTCAATCGCTGGATTCAGCGGGCGCAATTGCCGGGCCGCTGATGGCGCTCGTCCTGCTTGCGCACTTCGGGATCCGCACCTTCTTTCTGGCTGCGGCGGTTCCCGGCGCGCTATCGGTGCTGGTCGCCTTCTTTGGAATTCGTGAGACGAAGCGCCAAGAATCAGCGGGAGAGGTGAAGAAGGTACTGAAGAAAGAGGCTTCTTCGACGGGCAGCCTGTCCGGGTCGTTTTATCTCGTGCTCGTGGCGGTGACTCTGTTTTCACTGGGCAACTCCAGCGACATGTTCCTGGTCATGCGCGCGCAAAGCATCGGTATCGGCGTCAAGCTGGCACCGCTGCTTGGATTGGTTTTCAACCTCACGTACACCTTGGGATCCTGGCCCGCCGGATGGTTCAGCGACCATTTTTCGCGACGCTGGATTGCCGCTGCGGGCTACGTGATTTTTGCCGCGGTCTACTTCGTGTTCGGGCGGGCCCCATCGGCGCTGGCAATCTGGATCACGATGGCGGTATACGGAATCTACTGTGCCCTAACGCAGCCTGTGCTGAAGGCGCTGGTCGTCGAAACGGTGGCGCAAGACATTCGCGGACGCGCTCTAGGAATTTACTTCTTCGCAACCAGTGTCGCCACGCTGGCTGCGAGCCTCATCACAGGTGAATTGTGGAAGCACTTCGGCCCGAGCATTCCGTTCTACATATCGGCAGGACTTGCAGTCGTATCGGCAACGATGTTGGCCATCAGCCCTACCCAAACGGCTGACCGCCCGGCCTAGTCTGCGGAAAAATCCATCTGTCCAATCTATTTTGGGTGGCGCATTTTGGGTGGCGCAGCACTTCAACAGCTTGCGGAAAAATGCAGTTTGTAAAACTGTTTTGAAAGGGCGCGGCTTCAAGCCGCGCCGCTAAGTTCCACAAAATCAATCCGGCTTTAGCCGCTGAGGGACGTTGTCCGCATATAAAACTGGTTTTTCCGAAGCCCGCTAAGAGCCTCAGTCACTTTTTGTTCGGGACGCAGCTCTAAAAAAGCCGCGTCCCGCTTTAGCGCTCAGAGAGTGGGAGTCTTAATCGTTTCCTCTTCAGCCTTCGCCGTGCCGTTCTTGATTGCCTCGTCCAGCAGTTCCTTCATTTGCCGCGTAGCCCTTTCTGCGATCTCCGCCTGCTGTTCGCCGAGCTTACCCTGTTGTTCGCCGAGTTTGCCCTGCTTCTCACCCAGTTCACCCTGCAACTCGCCCAGTTTGGATTGCTGATCGCCGGCATGGGACTGAATCTCCCCGATCTTGCTCTGCAGCTCTCCAATTTCCGACTGCAAATCGCCGATCTGCTCCATCGTTGCGCTGGGCCCAAGCTTCTGCAGCTTCGCTTTCAGCTTGTCGAGAGCCGCCGTCATGTCCGGCACATTCACGCGGACCTCCTCCATCTTCGAGCCCAGTTCCTCCTGCTGCTTTCCGAGGGCTTCTTGCTGTTTGCCGAGTTCTTCCTGTTTCTTTCCCAGTTCTTCTTGTCCCGCCCAGAAGCCGCGTGCGCGATCAACCGTCGCTTGATCGCGAATGATGTAGGACTTCTCATCGCGCTGGAACCAGATGAAGTCACCGGGAATCTGCTTCTTGAGTTTCTCAACATGCCGCGCATCTTGGCCTGAGCCCGACATGGTGAACGAGTCGCTCTTACCCGAGACGATCACGAAACGCTCCTCGTCATCAAATCCGTACGCATACGAGAAGCCCTTCCCAGAGCCTGTTCCGGAGGAATGACCCTGCCCGAATCCGTTCCATCCAGGAGCTGCCGGCGCAGTTAGCGCGATAGGAACTGCCGGGGCCATGGGTGCAATCGGAGCGGCCGGGGTCGACGGCACACCGTGAATAGGAGCCACTGTCGAGATGCCGCCAACCGGAGGCGCAGATGGCACCGCGGGAACAGCCGGTTCCTGCAACAGATCAGCATTCGGGCCTGCAGGCCCCGCATTAGCGGGATGAACCGAAGCCGCGAGATAAACCACGGGAACCGCGAGAACCACAATCGCGATGGCTAGAGATCTTTTTAAATTCATGGTGACTGTTCCTTTCCAGGAGAGAATTCGCTCGAGTCGTTGTTCGGCCTGTCCCGGTCGCGCTATGGAAACCCCTTGCCACCGGATCCTTCGTGGCGCAGTCTGCAGCACCTCAAAGAAGCTCAACAAGGTTTGGGCGTAGTAGTTCTGATCCACTCCGCCGGACAGCGCAGCCTCATCGCTGGCCTGCTCGGCCAGTTCTGCCAGATGCCGACTCATCCACCAAGCCAATGGGTTGAACCAGAAAATTGCGCGATACAGCAGCGATATGCGCTGCGTCAGCGCGTCCCGACGGACCACATGGGAGAATTCGTGGGCAAGGACAGCATCGAGTTTTTCCTTATCCCATTCGCGCCAGTCAGAAGGAAGTAGGATTGTCGGCGAAAACGCGCCCACTGTCACCGGTACGTTGATGCACTCGGAGGTCGCCAGCCGAGGAGTCGGACCCCAGGCAGAACAAGCGAACTTCCCGACCGCGAGACCCTCCGCGACCGATCGAGAACTGCGTACCAGCTTGCCTGACAAGATGATTCCTGCCACGAACCTCGCGAGGAAGAAGACCGTTACCACCACATAAATCGACGCTGCAACCACGCTCCATGGAACAGTCGCCCATGAGAATGACGGCCTCTCTCGGGCAGCCCTCTCCATCTCAGGACTGGTCGGCCCTGTCGCAACGGTCGGGAGCCGATAGCTTCCTGAAAGCTGTTCTTCGCTGCTCGTTACTGCATCGCTTCCGAGAGTTGAGGCGCTCTGTCCTTTTCCGACCGGGTTAGAAGTAGCTCGAGCAATTGGCTGTTGCAGAAATTGCGGGGCGGAAACGTGCACTGGAGGTAGCAGCCATCCCAGAAGCGGCAGGGCAAAACTTGCGTACAGGACTGCAGTCCATGTGAACAGGCGAAGGGAAGTGGCCTTGGGACGAAAGGCAGCGAGTCCCGCGGCGGCCACTCCAGCAACCACGAAGGATCGTGCGCCCGAGGCCGCCAGTTCCGACACCAGAGCAAGGATCGCGCGATCAACGCTCTGAATCATGGTTTTCTCTCCTTCCTACCCGGGCCGACTTGGCCCACAGCACTTCGCTCCGCAATTTTGCGGGTCAGGCGTTCCAATTGCCTGTGGTCCAGCACCTCGTTATCGACCATGCCGAGCACCAGTTCTTCCGCCGATCCGCCGCAAAAGCGGTCAATGATGTTCTTCACCGCCCGCGCGGCCACGTTCTGGCGTCGATCCGCAGCTTTGTAGATGAACGTCCGCCCCTCGACGTGGTGCGTGAGATAGCCCTTCTCCTCGAGGCGGCGCAGCACCGTCCGAATGGTGGAGTCCTTCATCGGGCGGGCAGAGGCGAGGGCTTCCCGGCACGCATCTGCGGTCGACGGCCCGTGGATCCATATATGATCCATCACGCTCTGCTCGACCTCTCCCATGTTCTTTAGACGGGGCTGACGTGTGTTAGTCATTGTAGCGTTACAAGATGTAACATTAGACGGAATAGCTGTCAAGCCGTAAGCAGGAATTGCGCAAGGTGGGGTCGGAAAATTGACCCATGCATTGGTGGCGTTACCACCAGCGATAGTAAAGGAAAAGCGCCAGCTCCGCCGCTATGCCGGCGCAGGTGTCAAGGATTATGTCGCGCACAGTTCCCGTACGCGTCGGCAGAAAGCTCTGATGCCACTCATCGAGACTCGCGACGAGGCAGGTTCCTAGCACCGCAATGTTGGCCCATCGAAACATCCATTTTGCTCTCGTCGAAGAAGTTAGAGTCTCCCTCCACGCGCGGAACAGAAGAATGCTGAGCAGTCCGTACCCGAACACGTGTCCCGATTTCCGGATGAATACGTGATACGGCTCAAACCCGGCTTCGTCGATCCCAAACAAGAAATGCAGAAGGGGATAGAGAAAGCGGCTGGTGTGTTGCGAAGAGAGATACGTCGTAGATTCGATCGCAATAACGATAAGCCACAGGACCAGGGCGATCCAGGCTTTCAAGGCTGGGTGGCGATTGGTGTTCAAGCAGGTCAGGAGTGGGTATTCCCACCCTCCGCGCAGAACATGAACAGCCTGCTCAGAACCGGGCGAACCGTTCGGGCCTCTGGACCTCTACTCGATGGCATAGTTGGGGGCTTCGCGCGTGATCATGACGTCGTGCACATGGCTCTCGCGAAGACCGGCGCCGCTGATGCGCACGAAGCGCGTCTTTTGCAGCAGTTCGGCAATCGTGGAGCAGCCGCAATATCCCATGCCAGACTTCAACCCTCCCACCATTTGGTAGATGATCATCGAGACCGAGCCGCGATAGGGCACGCGCCCTTCAATGCCTTCGGGGACGAGTTTGTCGAGCCGGTTGCCCTCGCCGTCCGGTGCCGAGTTCGCGGTCGAAGAGTCGGCATTCGCGTTTTGGAAGTAGCGTTCGCTGGATCCTTGCGCCATCGCGCCAAGCGACCCCATGCCGCGGTACGACTTGAATGACCGGCCCTGATACAGAATCAACTCGCCGGGACTTTCGTCGGTGCCGGCGAACAGCGATCCGATCATGACAGAACTCGCCCCGGCGGCCAGGGCTTTCGTCACATCGCCGGAGTACTTGATCCCGCCATCGGCGATGATCGGCACACCCGAATCTTTAGTTGCCCGGTAGGCTTCGGCAATCGCGGTGATCTGCGGCACGCCTGCCCCGGTGACCACGCGGGTCGTACAGATCGATCCCGGGCCGATACCCACTTTGATGCCGTCAGCTCCAGCCCGCGCCAATTCGCAAGCTCCGTCAAATGTGGCGACGTTGCCCGCGAGCAGCTGTACCTCCGGCAACTTTGACTTCACCACCTTCACTGCGTCCAGAACTTTTGAGGAATGTCCGTGCGCGCTGTCGATGGCGAGCACGTCTACTTTCATTTCCGCTAATTCCTGCGCGCGTTCGAGAAAATCTCCCGTGGCTCCGATCGCTGCCCCCACTCGCAAGCGTCCTTGGGAATCCTTCGCGGCGTTGGGATACTTCAATTTCTTCTGGATGTCTTTGACCGTGATCAAGCCCTTCAGATTGTAAGCATTGTCTACGACAAGAAGTTTCTCGACACGGTGCTGGTGAAGAATCTTCTCCGCTTCCTCCAGCGTCGTTCCCACAGGAACGGTGATTAGATTCTTCTTGGTCATCACGCTGTCGATCGGGATATCGAAGCGGGTCTCGAAACGGAGGTCGCGGTTGGTGAGAATTCCCACGAGTTTGCCGTGCTCGGTGATGGGCACGCCGGAAATCTTGTACTTACGCATCACCTCGAGCGCATCGCTGACTTTGTCGGTCGAATGCATGGTGACCGGGTCCACGATCATGCCGCTTTCCGAGCGCTTCACCTTGTCGACTTCATTGGCCTGTTGCTCGATCGTCAAATTGCGATGGATGATGCCGAGCCCGCCCTGTTGCGCGAGCGCGATCGCCATGTGCGATTCGGTCACCGTGTCCATGGCGGCGCTCACGATCGGAATGTTGATCCTGATGTTGCGCGTCAACTGGGTCTGCGTGCTGGCCTGCGTGGGGATCACGTCAGAGCGGGCGGGCAGCAGCAAAACGTCATCGAAAGTAAGAGCCTCAGGAACAGGAAAATGGATCATAAAATTCTCGGGATTCACCAGCGATGTGGGTAAACGTTCATTCTAGAAGCGGGGAGTGAATTAGAGCAAATGGGCCTCCTCGGACCACGTCAGCACACCAAATCTTCTAAAATGCTCTCCAGAAGCACGTTTGTCTTTTAGTCACTCCGGGCGTATATTAAGAAACTGAGAACTGCTGTGTACCGGCTATTGGCGAAGCACACCAGTGGGCGCAAGCCCACTTTTTAGTTGGAGCCCCGTCGGTGTTGCGGCCATCCGCCAGTAAGTTATTGGATTCATGGCGCTTGACGTTGAACGTGTGCGGGAAATTGCAAACCGGGTCGCCGCCTCCAACGGACTCGAAGTCTTGGACATCGAGTTCCTCGGCGGAGGCAAAGCGCGGATGCTGCGGGTGTTTCTGGATAAGCCGGCGGCAGGGAACGATCCGCTCGCGGGAGTAACACACGAAGACTGTGCGAACTTCAGCCGCGAGTTTGGCACGATCCTCGACGTAGAAGACGTGATGCCCGGTTCGTACACGCTGGAAGTGTCGTCTCCGGGGCTGGACAGGAAGCTGGTGAAGCCGGGGGATTTTACGCGCTTCACCGGAAGCCGGCTGAAACTGACGACGCGGCAGCCGGT
>Ga0137382_10000232_pt1 | contig 23485 bp, 20 predicted proteins | sample SagtaG_15_FD_104816 | JGI IMG/M metagenome (GOLD analysis project Ga0137382, IMG submission 104816) | Vadose zone soil microbial communities from Sagehorn Ranch, Mendocino, California, USA - Sage2_R_20_16 metaG | ecosystem: Environmental > Terrestrial > Soil > Vadose zone | place: USA... | reverse complement strand
GCAAAGTCGCCCACCGCGCTGTCGGCTGCCGGCGCATCCTTTTGCTGCGGAACGCGGGCCTCTTTGAGGTTGTTGCGAAGCGCGTATTTTCCGCTCGCGCGATCGTATTTTACGTCCACCAGATACGCGGCCGCCCTGGCTTGCTCAAAAGTTTCGGCGACCACGAAAGCAACCGGCTCGCCGTAACGCGTCACTTCCGGTCCCGTAAGCGCCGGTTGGGCCTCGCGGTGATTGCCTGTGCCTTGCACGGGGGCGTTTCGATGTGTGAGGACCAAAACTATCCCGGGCGCTTTTTCCGCCGCGCGTGTGTTGATCGATTTGATCTTGCCTTTTCCGATCGAAGCTTCGACCACAAAGCCGTACAGCGTATTGTTGCCCTGCTGCATCTCATAGGCGTAGCGCGCGCCGCCGGTGACCTTCGGCCGGCCGTCGACACGATCGAGAGGCTTGCCGACAACGCCTTGGGCACCGACATCGAGGGCGTTGGTGCCGACGGGTGAGTTCATTTCCATGGGGTTGTTCCCTCTCAGGCTCGGGTGATCTCTGCCAGCACGCTGTGCAGGGTTCGCCGCATCAGCGGAATCTTGAAATCGTTGCCGCCGAAGCCGCGGGCGCCGTCGAGGACCGCATTTGCGGCTGCCTTGAAGGCGCTTGCGTTCGCGGAGGTGTTGGCAAGTTTTTCTTCGGCCTGCGCGACACGCCACGGCTTATGCGCCAGACCGCCGAACGCGAGCCGTGCCGAGCTGATTCGCCCACGGGAGGAATCAACGATTGCGGCGACTGAAACCAGCGCAAAAGCGTAAGAGGCGCGGTCACGGACCTTGCGGTAGAGCTGCACGCCGGGCAGCGGCGGCGGCAACGTTACTGCCGTGATGATTTCGCCTGACTTGAGGGAGGTCTCGATCTCGGGCGTTTTGCCGGGAAGACGGTGAAACTCGGCGATTGGAATGACGCGGGCTTCGCCCTCGTGATTGACCGTCTCCACCTTGGCATCAAGCGCCCGCATGGCTACCGCCATGTCAGACGGGTGGGTAGCGATGCAATGATCGCTGGTGCCGAGGATGGCATGAATGCGATTGAAGCCGGCAAGTGCAGCGCAACCCGAGCCGGGCTCGCGCTTGTTACATGGTTTGGTGACGTCATAGAAGTAGTAACAACGCGTTCGTTGCAGCAGGTTGCCGCCGGTGGTGGCCTTGTTCCGCAACTGTGCGCTCGCACCCGCGAGCAACGCGCGGCTGAGCACGCCGTAGCGCCGTCGCACCTGCGGGTCGGCCGCGAGATCGCTGTTGCGAACCAGCGCGCCGACCCGCAGGCCGCCGTCGGGCGTTTCTTCGATCTTGTCGAGCGGTAGCCGGTTGATATCGACCAGTTGCGATGGCGTCTCGACCTGCAATTTCATCAGGTCGAGCAGGTTGGTGCCGCCGGCAATGATCTTGGCGCCAGGCTTTACGGCGGCAGCGGCAGCGTGCGCGGCCGAGTCGGCGCGTTGGTAGGTGAAGGCCTTCATGTCGGCATCCCCGCGGCTTGTTTGATGGCTACCACAATGTTCGGGTAGGCTGCGCAGCGGCATATGTTGCCGCTCATCCGTTCGCGGATTTCGGCGTCGGTGAGTTCGGGCTGCGGCTGCGTCAGATCTTCCGTCACATAGCTCGGCATGCCGGTGCGGCTCTCCGCGAGCATTCCGATCGCGGAGCAGATCTGGCCCGATGTGCAATAGCCGCACTGAAAGCCGTCATGCTCGACAAAAGCTGTCTGCAGCGGATGCAGATTGTCGCCCTCGGCAAGCCCCTCGATGGTCGTGACGGATTGTCCGTCATGCATCACCGCAAGCGTCAGGCAGGAGTTGATGCGGCGTCCTTCAATCAACACCGTACAGGCGCCGCATTGGCCGTGATCGCACCCCTTCTTCGAACCCGTCAGTGCGAGATGTTCACGCAGCGCATCTAGCAATGTCGTGCGTGGATCGAGCGTAAGCGAATGCGAGCGGCCGTTGATCTGAAGCTCCATCGTTACGGAAGGCAGTGGGGGTCCGGCGTCTTCGAGCGGCCCGGCGCCGAGAGCTGCACGCGGGAGCGTAGTCACGAGCAGCGCGGTGGTTCCGCTCTCAATCAACGTACGCCGGCTAATCTCTGTGTTGGCTTCATCCTCGTCCATGGCTGCTCCATGTTCGCAGTTTCGGTGAAAGCTGCCTGCCGCAAGACGTCCGGCTTACGGCCGGGTGTCGTCCTGCTGCCCGCCGGAAGACATCAGGCTTACGGCCAGGTGTCGTCCGGAAGGTTGATGACAACAGGCGTTGCGGTGCTGCGCACGACAACCCATCGAAACGGCTCCAGTTTCGAAGGGTTGATTTCCATATGTGGCAGGAAAGCCGGGACGTGAATGAAATCGCCGGACTTCGCGCGTGCTGAAGATTCTCCCTTTTCGCCCCAGCGCACTTCGCAGATGCCGGAGAGCACGTAAGCGATCGTTTCCTGCTGTCCATGATGGTGAATTCCTGTCTGCGATCCCGGCTCCACCTCGAACAGACCGCCCCAGATGACCGAAGCTATGCCCAGTGCAGGCGCAATAGCGGCGCGACGTTCGGAGCCCGGCGTCTGGGTCGTTCCGGAATCGAATTGAGCCGGGCTGACGATATGGATGGCAGCAGATGTACTCATGGCGTCCCGGATCACTGTTGAAAGCGGATGCTACGAAGCTAGGTGGGGAGTGAGTCGAGGGCCATTAAATTGGGGTTTAGGAAATTCACTTGGAATTGAGGCGGGATCCCGGATGCACTTCAGCCTTCACGCTCCGTCCATGATTGCTCCATAGCGCAACCTCAGCGTCTTGGAATGGCGAGGGTGCATACTCGAGACAAAAAAGGCCGGTGGCGGAAAGCCACCGGCCGAGATGCCTAAGCCCAGCGAAACCGACAGGGAGGAGGTCTGGTTTCGTGATGATCGACGAGGCGAGCAGGGGACGGAGAGAGCACAGCATTGAAACAGCTCGCATCGATCGCGCGTAGACAAATAGAGTATGTGCGCTCTCAGATAAAATTGCTTGCCGGAGATTGCGGTGTTTGTTTCGAATTTGCGCCGATCTGACCCTGAATTTCCGGGCGCGCCCGGAACAGGGGAGCATCGCACTGAGCGGATCGAGAGTAGCCGGCTCAGTCACGGCGTTGCCGGATATTTGATCCGGTCGGCACCGGTTTTGCGCTGTGAGAGCATAGCCAATTCTCCGTTCGTACCGATTTCTCAAAGCATCGAATGAATGAGGAGAATGCAATGCGAATACTTAGCAGCAACAACCATCGTCAGCAGTCCGTCGCAGGTCAAGGCTCGCACCAACCCAAGCGCGGCGCTCGGAATAGCAACGACCACGAGTGCGCGATGAAGAAGACATTCATCAGCGGCGCGCTTGCATTGCTGGTCCTGGCTTATCCTGCTCTCGCCTCGGCGCAACAGGTACCAGCGGCGGCCGCGGCCGACAAAGCCGAACAATCCCATCAACAAACCGCGGAAGCGTCCTTCATGGCCGAGAACCGGGCCGCCATGAACAAGATGATGATGGACATGGCAGTGAAGCCGTCAGGCAATGTCGACGCCGACTTCACCGCCATGATGATCCCCCACCATCAGGGCGCAGTCGATATGGCGGAGGCCGAGCTGCACTACGGCCACAACAGGAAATTGCGCCGGATCGCGAGGAACATCGTGGCCGGGCAACGGCGTCAGATTGGCGCGATGAGGGCGGCGCTCGGCCAGCCGCTTTCCGAGGCAACGTCATCGGCGGTGCCGTCGGGCCAGTCCGCCTCTCAAACCGACGCACGGTCCGCGCACAACACGGCGCGCTGAACCCAGGCAATCCACCGTTCGTCCCGGGTCTTACATCGCATCGAAGAGGAGACCGTCATGCACATGCCGGATTGGAATACATATCGGCAGAGCAGCTCGTTGCTGGGGTCGGCGGTTTCGGCAAGCTCAACCCCGATATCGTCAAGGGCTACACCACCCTGAGCCACGCCGGCCAGAAGGCCGGTCACCTCGATGAAAAGACGCGCGAACTCATAGCGCTCGCGGTCGCCATTACGCTGCGCTGCGACGGCTGCATCACGGTGCATACCGCGGCGGCCCAGCAACGGGGCGCGACCAAGGAAGAGATCGCCGAACTGCTGGGCGTGGCGGTCTCTGTCAATGCCGGCGCGTCCGTCGTCTATTCCACCCGCGCGCTCGACGCATTTGACGCCGTCGCCGAAATCAACCCCAATACCGCGTAACAGCAGGCTGGTGTTCGCCGACCGACTGAAGCTTCCAAGAAGCTCGGTATGGGGCGCAGGGGGAGCAAATCGCGGAGTTTCATTCCATTGTTACAGTTCGATCCTTCGACCTATTTCAATCAGTGCGCTGGAGGGGATCTTGAACCTGTCGATGGCATGCGCGGAATTGCGCGACATTAATGAAAACAATGCCATGCGCCATCGCGACAGGAGATTTCGATGTTTGCGGCTGCTAAGGTCGCTGCGCTCGATGAAATAGCTCGCCTTTTCCAGCACCGGCACTCCGTCCTTTTTTGCAAGTGCGAGGACAGCCCGAAGGTCGGGGATCTCGACGAAACCAAAGTGAACGGTTACATGCCAAAAACCATCATCGAACTCTTCCACGCGGATGCGGTCTTCTGATCGAACGCGAGGAACCTCCTCGAAGCTGATCGTCAAGGCAATGACCGTCTTTTGCAGCGACCGGACGTGCTTCACGTAGTTGACGATGACCGGTGGTATCGCCTTGCCAAGTCGGGTGAGAAACACCGCAGTACCCGGAACTCTTGCAACGTTGTCGCTGCGAAGGCGCGCGAAGAACTCGCCCGGCTGTTGAGCTGCTGCCGCGTTCCGCCGATGCACAGCCTCAACGCCGTAATGCCAAGTGGTCATAATGATGAACGTGAGGGCGCCGAATGTCAGCGGGATCCAGCCGCCCTCTGATATCTTCAGAAGGTTTGCCGAGAAGAAGGCAAGATCGACTGCCAACAAGATACCCGTGACGGCGGCGGCCTGATAGAGCGACCAGTGCCACCGATGACGCATCACATGGTAGAGCAGTGCGGTAGTCAGAACCATCGTGGTCGATACAGCCGTCCCGTACGCTCCGGCAAGACGATCGGAACTTCCGAAGCCCACAGTCAGTGCAACCGTGAACGCCATCATCGTCCAGTTCACGAATGGTACGTAGATCTGTCCGTATTCTTCCGCTGAAGTCTGATTGATCCGGACACCAGGAAACCAGCCGAGCTGCATGGCCTGCCGCGTCATGGAGAACGAACCGGTAATGATCGCTTGGCTGGCGATGATGGTGGCAAGCGTTGCAAGCGCAACCAACGGATAAATCGACCAGTTGGGCGCGAGTTTGAAAAACGGGTTGGCTTCTAGATCGGGAGATGCCAGGAAATTTCCCATCTGACCGGCGTAGTTGAGGACGAGAGCCGGCAGCACGAAACAGTACGAGGCAACGCGGATTGGATTTCGGCCGACGTGACCCATGTCAGCGTAAAGCGCTTCACCCCCCGTCAGCGCGAGGAATACTCCACCAAGTACAGTGAACCCGAGAAACCCGTGGTCCATCACGAGTTCAGCACCGTAGATAGGATTTATCGCAGCCAGGACAGCAGGATGATGCACGATTCCGATAATGCCAAGGATCCCGATTGTCGCAAACCATACCAACATGACCGGCCCAAAGGCCCTTCCAACGACCCCGGTTCCTCGATGCTGGATCGCAAATAAGCCGACCAGGATGACAAGAGCCATTGGCATCGTGTACGGCCTGAATATGCTTGTTGCGACGTTTAGGCCTTCTACCGCGCTGAGAACCGAGATTGCCGGCGTAATAATTCCATCTCCATAAATAAGGGCTGCACCAAACAACCCCATGAAAATGAGCCACCGACCGCGACTAGCCCAACGCGCACCGGTCAATGTCATCAGCGCGAGAATCCCACCTTCACCCTGATTGTCAGCGCGCATTACGAAAAAGCAGTACTTGATCGATATCGTGACGATCAGCGCCCAAAAAATTAGAGATAGTGAACCAAGAGCTGCTTCCGGCGTGAATTGGTCTCCCATGATGTGCACAATTGTCTGCAGGGTATAGAGAGGGCTGGTTCCCAAGTCACCGTAAACAATGCCGAGTGCCAGAAGTCCGGCCGATACGGTTGTAGGCTGTGCGAACCTGTTCTGCGTCTCTCCAGCAAAATCCGTCGAAGCATTCAGGGCGGAAACTGTAGATGTTGCCATGATATTTCTCAGAACGACGCCCGATCAGCGGCGATACCTGGTCCCTGCGAAGACGGGCCGGCCACTGCTAACTTGTTCGCCTTGACGATCGGGGGGTCGGCGAAGCGCCTGACTTCGTGTTCATCGATAACGAATATCGGATGATAGCGACGAATCTGCACGTCTTCGAGCATCACGAGATAGCGATTGTCGAGCAAGCGCCAATGGCCTTCAAAGCGTGCTGCCACGACGGCGTGATCCTCGCCTGACAAAGTGTTGCGCATGATGACGAGTCGTAAATCGTCAGGCGCGACGCCTGCCTCCCGCAGTGCGACGAATTTTGCGATGGCATAGTCCTCGCAATCTCCAGCACCTGCAGCCAGTGTGGCAAGTGGAGAACTCCATAGATCCTCGACATGGTACTGTATGAGATCGCTCATCGGACGGATCGCCAGATTGATTGAGCGATTGATTTCACCGAGGCGGGCAAGCCCTTCTCGCCCACGTGCGCTATCGATAATCGAGAGAAACCGCAGGGCCGGCGCAGATGGGCAACGCGCGCGATCGGATCGGCAGAGCGTCACGATTTTCATGTCCGCGGCGATATCGTGCTCGACGACCGTCCATTTTTCCTGGACCGGGCTTTCGGGCAGCGCCGTGGTAGAAAGCCCGAAGGGCTCTTCGGATGGGCGGGCCGAATCGATCGACGCTAAAGAGTGGTCGAATTGATCAGGCGGAAGGGACCCGGCTCTCGCCGCGCGAGCACCACAAATCATCAGGCCAATAGCGACCACAATGGCTTGTGCGCTGACGCGCGATCCAATTGAAGAAAGCATGGTCAAAATCATCGTTATAGGCGGCGCATCTGCCTTAACCGCTTTTTGAACACGTGAAGAACAGGTGCGAGAAACCTAGGTCCGCAATCTGTCCGCGCCACTAAATTGAATTTCAGAAAGCTAAATTCATCTTAAGTTGAGGGGGCCGCATAGTCGCGAAGTTCGACTGGCCGTGCGCAACGGCGGAGGCCGATCGCTGCGGTCTGGCGAGGGGCCATTCACGATGCTTTGGCATGATTTTCGATAGCCAGCACGGCGCCTTGGCAGTGTTCGGCGTAGCATTTATCATCACAGTAGGAGATCCGCGTCTCGAATTCTCGCAGATAGCTCGCCCCGATCGGCTTACAGCACAGCGCACAGAAAGATTGCGGGCAGGGCGTCCTGCCATTCACCAGTACGAATCTCACGTGGCACCCCCCAATGCAAAGCAGTAGACGGTATCGGATGGGTGGAGGACACTGGGCGGGGGGGCGCAGAGGTGGTTTCTGCCATCGGGATTGTCCCTGTTCCGCTCCACCTTTTGAAGCGGAACTGGAATGTACTTCCCGTCCTCTCTGCGCTTCGCGTAAAGTTCGCCGTCGACATACTTGATTTCAGTCGGGTAGCAGTCCGCCTCATTGCAACAGCTAACGGAAGGATTGTCGGGCATGTGCCATGTTGAATAAAACTTTTCGTGCAGGAGCTGGTCCTGCGGAGGATGGTGGTGCAACGCAACCTGGCCTTGTCCAGCTTCTTGGGCTTGGACCGGCATCGCCAATAGGCAACAAAGACAGCTCCATAAGAGAAGGAGTTTGCATGGAAAGTTCATTGCGCGGCTTCCTTGTCCCGAAATTCTGAACAGCGGGTAATTTCCGCATGGTTCTCGCTGCAACTCTGGTCAGGCGGCTCGAAGTCGGCGTAACCATCTGCGGTCGCCATCCTGGCGGGCCTTGAAGCGATCAGCGCATTTCTTTGAACAGAGGGCAGTTCGCCAGGAGTAGTGCCGGATGAGACCAAACTTTCCGTCACAGATGGCGCAGCGCTTCGCTGCGTCGTGCCGAAGATGTTGGGGATCGTTGCGCATTTTCGTCTCCTGTAGGTCTCGCGTGGGTAGTGGTTGGTAGTTATTCCTTGCAAGCCGTCGCACCTCGCGCACACGTGAAATGCGGCGTCGGGATCGTAGTGACCAGCCAAGTCTTGCGGCGCATAGGGACACCGCGCGCAGAGTTTGACTCTCATGTGCCGCCTCCCAAGGCGAAGCAACGGACTTCTTCGCTGTCATAATTATGGTTTGCCGGTGGGGCACATACGTGAATCCAACCGTCGGGATTATTGCGGTTGGGGTCAAACTCTTTGGCCGGGATCGTGGACATTTCGCCACCTGCAATCGGCTTATTCCAGTAGCGAGACTAATGATTGAGATTGATGGCTCAATTGTACGCAGGTAAGGATCCGATATCGAAAGGGTTCGGAAGAATTATACGGAGGTTGTAGTATTTTGCCTTTTACGTGCCATCTCTCTGGACGTTAGCGTGCTGAATGATCAGGCCAACGAGGCGCACAGTTGTGCTGAACTAATTTTCGGTTCTCATATCCACAGAGCTCGCCTATCGGGATCCGGACTGGGACCGCGTGCCGTGAAGGTCAAAACACCGCGAGATAGATGGAGAAAATCACGGAGATCGCGAGCGCAGCCGAGAGTGGCGACTGCGCACCGAACTGCAGGATCGGAATAGCCCCATCACGATCGATCGCACCGCGCGTGCGCTCAAAGCCGACGCTGCTTCGAGCGATGATGGCGATTCCAAATCACAACCATTGCCAGCCGCGCATGGGCCTCGAGCAACCTCGGTCCAGGGAACCGCGTCCATAAGGCCCCACTGGGCTGCTATCGAATTGCTGATTTTCCTGCAAAATGCTCTAATCTTGTTCGTCCGAGAGACCGGGACGCTCTGCGAATGGTGCACAACCGGACCACGAATTTACGGAAACTAGCTGCGCAATTTTTCCTCGGCGACGTTGCGCCGGCATTGCCATTGCGTCGAGAGGATACGTTGTGACCGGAGGCTCAAAATCGCGCGACGACCCCGCAAGCGCAGCGGAACGAATCGTCATCGTCATCGACGACGACGTAGCGGTGCGCGCGACTCTCAGCAGTCTTTTCCGATCGGTAGGCTTGCGGGTCGAGTTGTTCGGTTCGGCCCGCGAATTTGCGCAGATCAAGATGCCCGATGTTGCAAGCTGCCTGGTCCTCGATATCAGGCTGCCGGGGGTCAGCGGTCTCGACTTTCAGGCCGAATTGGCTGAGGCGGATATTCGCATCCCGATCATCTTTATGACGGGTCACGGCGACATTCCGATGTCGGTCAAGGCAATGAAAGCTGGAGCCGTCGACTTCCTGACGAAACCGTTCCGTGACCAAGATATCCTGGATGCCGTGATCAGGGCGCTCGAGCGAGATCAAAAAAGACGCGATAGCGAGAGGGGCGTTTCAGAACTGCGAATCCTGTTCGAATCTCTGACCTCGCGCGAGCGGGAGGTGATGACACACGTCGCCGATGGTCTCATGAACAAGCAGATAGCGGCCAAATTCGGCATCACAGAGATCACGGTGAAGGTCCATCGTGGCCATATGATGCGAAAAATGAAGGCTCGGTCGTTAATTGATTTACTGGAAATGGCTGACCTGCTCGGAATCCGTCGCCCGAAACGCTAGAGCTTATACCTAGGTATCCTTTTCCAATCCCAATCCGTGATGCAATCTGCAGTCAGGGCGACGGTGACGCCATGGGCTCCTAGTCTCCGCGTCAGGGAAAGACCGCCTTGTCAAAACCTCCGCTAGTCGCAATCGTTGACGATGATGCATCCGTGCGCGCCACGACTGACAGCCTTGTGAGGTCGCTCGGCTACATCGTACATACATTCGCATCCGCCGAAGAGTTCCTGCGATCGAATAGCCTCGATGACCTCTCGTGTGTGATTGCAGATGTCCAAATGCCCGGCATGAGCGGCGTCGAGTTGCAGGGCCACTTGCTGTCCGAAGGTTGCCGCGTGCCGTTCATTTTCTTCACGGCCTTCCCCGATGAGCGGATCCGTGCGCAAGCGCTCAGTGCCGGGGCGATTTGTTATCTGACCAAGCCCTTCGACGGGGACAGCCTTGTCCGAGGTCTCCAGGCTGCCCTGAAGAAGCATGACAACTGAGCCTGGAAGGGATGTCCTCCAAGCCGCGGTCAGCAAAAGTGGAATCTGGGTTTGCACAACGCAAACAAGCCTGTCCAACGTTATCGTCAGCTTGCGCTCAAACTTCATCTAGCGCCTGAAGGCCGATCTGGGGGCCCCGAGACCCGCGGTTTAGATTAGCCCAACACAACTGCGATCACTCGGCCGGATCGCGCGCTAGGCGCCGGTCCGTCGATCAGGCTTGCGCGGATTGCCCAAACAGTCCGCTGCACGACTAAACCGAGGTATAGGGGCCCCCAACCATTTCGGTAGTAAACTAAGCTCGGTAGCAATGGAGAAACTCGCGTCAGGCGGACTAGGCTGGAGAGATAGGGCGTAGTGAATACGAGCTAACCGACTCGAGCCTAGAGGTGGAACTATGTTCGCGAACTCTCCGTGTTCAAACATTCCATCCCATAGCCCTTTCGGTGGGAATACCCGAAAGGCGCTCAGCCCACTCGAAAGAGACGACGAACATACCGAACGGCAAACTCATTCGAAGCGCGATCGATCCATGGTGGACGCGACCGATCACGCCGTGGAGGTCTATCCGCCCGATATTGTGAGGCGTCGCGCCCTGGCATGGGACGGCATGGCGGCCGAGATCGTGCAAGCTACCAGACCTGAAAAGATAGAGTTTCGTTTTCGCGCCCCACTTCACCTTCTTGCGGTATATGACCAGGGGATACGAAGCGATGGGGAGACGTTTGTCGATGGTCTGCCCCGATCGAAGCTGCGAGACGTGAAGCGAAAGCTCACTTTCGTGCCAGCCGGTCATGTGTATCACGACGAGTGGCAGGAACCGCGAGTTCTTACGCGCGTCTTATACCTCTATTTTGATCCCGCCAAGATGCAGACGTATCGTGACGCAAATATCGTGCCTGCGACTTTGGCGGCGCGGCTTTTCTTCGAAGATGCAACACTGTCGGACACTGCGCTCAAGCTCAAGAGATTGATCGAGCGTGCAGGCGTCAGTAGCAGCCCTTATCTCGAAGCCCTCGGCATCGTGCTGGCGCACGAGCTTATTCGTCTCAATTCCGGGCCGCCGCGCATCGAAGTTCCGATACGGGGCGGCCTCGCCGCCTGGCAGCAGCGCGTGATCACCGCCTACGTCGAAGAACATCTCGCCGAGCAAATATCGCTTACGACTTTGGCGGGGCTGGTTAGCCTCAGTCCATATCATTTTTGTCGTGCCTTCAGGCAATCGTTCGGTACGCCGCCGCATCGATATCACAGCAGCCATCGCATCGAACGCGCCAGGACATTGTTGGTGGAATCTGCGTCGTCGGTGACGGAAATCGGATTGGCGGTAGGCTTCCACGAGACAAGCTCGTTCACCACAGCATTTCGGAAGGCGACCGGCCAGACTCCGACCGTGTACCGTCGAAGCCTCGCAAGTATTCCCCAAGGCAAGCAGAAAAGTATAGCGCCTCTGTAATCTTTCGGGGGGATATCTCATGCAACTATCTGAGTTCACGCGCTCGGCTACGCTGCGCTGGACCTTGCTGGTAGCCGGTATTTTTGCAGCTTTTGTTGTTGTGTTGCTCGAGTTTGTCTACCTGAAAACGAAGAACGACTTGACGATGCGATCCGACCGTCTGGTCGCCTCGCAAATCGGCGTCTTTGCAGACTTGTCGCCCGAGCGGAGGCTGGACGCGATCGATGAGCATCTGAAGCAGGATCCGGCTCGCGTTCGCCTCGCAGGATTGTTTGGCTCAAACGGCCGCAGGATCGCAGGTAACCTGGAAAGCCTGCCACCCGATCTTAAGACCGACAATACGGTACAAGGCACTGTGGTCGACCGGATAGACGAAATTGGTCGAGAGAAGCAGGCGGTCCGCCTGATCGCGCGAAGTTTGCCGAACGGCGACGTGCTGGTGTTTGGACGAAATGTCGACGAAGTCGGTGAGATCGCACGCGTCCTCGGTGGGGCGCTCGCGCTTGGTCTGGTTCCCGCGGTGCTTCTTTGCCTTGCGGTCGGTGTGGCGTTGGGCGCCCGCGCCCGCAAGCGTATCGTAGAAGTCAATGAGCGAGTTCAACGCATTGTCGCCGGCGACCTGCGTGAACGACTCCCGCATCGGAAGACAAACGATCCCTTCTCCAAACTTGCGGTAATCGTCAATGGCATGCTCGACGAGATGGAAGCTCTCATCCATTCCCTTGCTGGCGTTGGCAATAATATCGCTCATGACTTGCGCACACCGCTCGCACGTGTGCGGCTGATCCTCGAGCGTGGTCGCACCCACGCCAGGACGCTGGAGCAGTTGCAGACGGCTACAGACAAAGCGATAGAGGGAATCGATCAATCGCTATCGATCATCACTGCAATTTTGCGGCTTGCGGAAATCGAGAATAACCAGCGATTGGCCGGCTTTGGCAAAGTCGCGCTTGCGGATCTCGTACGCGAAGTGGGCGACATGTACGAGCCGATAGCGGAAGACAAAGGCATTGATCTTTTGATCCACTCGCCGCACGAACTAAGCGTGCATGGTGACCGCGACCTGCTGATCGAGGCGGTGGCCAACCTCGTCGACAACGCCGTCAAATTTACGCCGGCCGGCGGGCAAGTGGAAATCGGATTATTTCGCGGCAATGGCGAAAACATCGTGCGCGTGAAAGATACTGGTTCCGGCATATGCGAACACGAGCGTGACGCCGTCTTAAGGCGTTTCTACCGATCGGATAAAACAGGGCACACATCAGGCTTGGGTCTTGGTCTGAACCTGGTAACCGCGATTGTGAAGTTGCACGGCTTCCGATTCACGATCGTTCCGGGGTCTGGGTGTGTGGTCGAGATCGCATGTCCGGCGGTACTTTAGAGTTGAGGGAGTGGTTTTACGCGATGGCTGACCGGAACAATCGAAACCGTCTGTCGATTTCCTTGCAGGGCGCTCGCGTCAATTGCAAAGCGTCGACCGTTGCTTCCTTATGGTGGGCTTTAGGAAGCAACCTCATGACGCGTGTCTGCGTTCACCGGCAGGGTGAATTGAAACGTGGCACCGTGGGGTGCGTTTGCCGTGACCCACAGCCGGCCACCGTGGGCTTCCACGATCGAACGGCAGATCGAGAGTCCCATGCCCATGCCGCTGGATTTGGTGGTGAAGAAGGCGCTGAACAGCCGGTCGGCGTTCTCGGCGAAGATACCGACACCGGAGTCTGTCACAGTGACCAGCACTCGACGTGTTTCGTCGGGCTGCGATCGGATCACCAGTTCGCGCGGCCGGTCCGTGACCGATTGCATGGCCTCAATGCCGTTCATCACCAGGTTAATGATCACCTGCTGCAGTTGGACCCGGTCACCCGGGATCATGGGTAAAGCGGGTGCGAACTCTATTCGCAACGATACCCGGTGGCTGGTCAACTCACGCTGCACCAATGCGATGGCCTCCGTAACGATGTCATTGACGTCGAGCGGCACCTTTTCAATGTCGGTCTTGTTTGCGAGCGCCCGGACGCGCCGGATCACCTCGCTCGCCCGATTAGCTTCGTTGACGATCCAGTCCACAGCGCTGCGTGCTTCGTCCAAATTGGGGGTATCGCCGTCGAGCCAACGCCGGCAGGCCGCGGCGGCATTGACGACGGCGGCGAGCGGCTGGTTCACTTCATGGGCAATGGATGCTGTCAGTTCGCCCAGCGTCGTCACGCGTGTTATGTGCGCAAGTTCCATTTGGGCATCGAGGAGTCGCTGCTCGCTAGCGCGCAGCTTCTCTTCTGCCCGCTTGCGGTCGGTCATGTCGATGACAAAGGCAACCCCCTCGTCTCGTTTCCACTCGAAAAGCGCGCCGGCGATCAGAATCGGCGCGCGGCTGCCATCTCTGCGGAAATATTCCTTCTCGAAAGGCTTGCAGCTCCCGGTCGCGCGCATCTGGGCCAACGCATCTTGGTCGGCGGGAGCCCACTCGGCCGGAGTCAGCTCCGCCCATCGTAACCGGCCCGAGCTAAGATCTTCACGGCTGTAACCCAACATGTCGAGAAATGCTTCGTTTGCTTCGATGATCCGGCCTTCAACAGCCCAAATCAAGATGCCAATGATATTGGCGTCGAACAGGCGGCGGATCCTGGCCTCCCGTTCCTGGAGATCGTTGTACAGGCGGGCGTTCTCCAGCGAGATCGCCGCTTGCGACGCCAGGATTTCCAGCACCGAGATCCGGGCGGGCGTGAACACCTGCGATGCCAGATTGTTCTCGAGATATAGCACCCCGATCAGCTTGGCCTGGTTGACCAAGGGCAGGCAGAGAATGGACCGCGCATGGCGCTGATGGAAGTAGGGATCCGCGACAAACGGCGACTCGGCGGCGGCATCGTCGAGAATGACGATCTCGCGGGTGCGCAGGACATAGTGGAGCACCGACTCCGGAAGCGCGGCTGCGGTTACGGGCTGGTCGCGCAGCTGTACGACGACTGTGTCGCCGCTAGTCGTGGCTTCCGCCTCGATCAGTGTCTTAGCCCCGCGCGGAAGAAGCAACAGACCTCGCTCGGCACCTGCCTGCTCAATGGCCGTGCGCATAAGTCTGTCGATCAGCATTTCCAGAACGATCTCGCCCGAGACAGCCTGCGACACTTTGATCACGGTCGCGAGGTCGAGATGTTCGACCGGCGCTCCGATCGTGCTCGTCGGAGCGGGCGCTGGCTCTTCCTCCCTGAGGTGTGGATGCATCTCGTCGAGTTGCCGCACCTTGCCATCGGCTCCCCAACGCACATAGCCGTAGCGAGCGTCCTGCAAATACACACGGGCAATCTTCTCGAAGCCGCGCGCCGCATAGAAGCGGGAAGCGAGTTCATTGGCGAGCGCCTCGTTGTGAATAAAGCCGTTGGCGCGGGCCGAACGGATGGCCTGTTCGTAGAGGCGCTCGGCATCGAGCTCCTGGCCTTCGATCCGCGCGATCTCGGCGCCGACCAGCGCGGCGCGGTTCTCGAAATTGTCCGGGCAATTCGCCGTCCAGACCTGGAGCTGCTTGTGATGCGCAGCGACAGCGTCCAGGTGCTGCTGCCGCCCGCCGGCCGCAATAGAATTGCAGCAGGCGGCTCGAGACAGCGCGTCGTAGAAGTAATATTCCGCTGTTTCGAATTGTGAGACCGAAGTCCACAGCAGCCGTTGTGCCCTCGACGAGGCCTCGATGGCCGACGCGTAGTCGCCGGCAAAGAAGCGCGCCTGCAGCTTGCGGACCCAGTACCAGAACTCGACAAAAGCCAAATCCGGATTTTCTGAAAAACGGCGCTCGATCCGAGCTTCATTGAACTGCTTATCGTCGAAGGACCCGAACGTCGGCGTCGAGCCGCGCAGCGTCCGGACCAGCCCGAGCTGGGTGGTGATGGCGTCAATGACGAGCCCGAAACGCATCTTCTGCGCGAACGCGAGGCCCCGCTCGGCTTCACGTTCCGCCTCGGCCAGCGGATCGCCCGCCGCGAGAAGGTTCGTGTTCAATTGGTCGCCGCAGTAGGCGGCGTAAGTGAGATCGCCATTCTTGATTGCCGCCTCGAACGCGCGGCGCACCAGATCGCGGCCCGCCCGGACATGTCTCGTCCAGGGCACAACGCCATATCCAAACTCCATGTAGGTCCTGGCCTGGAAACGCGTCAGTCCGCGTCCTTCGACCAGGTCATAGCCGAGCTGACCGAAGCGATATACGGCGGTCCGATAGTCGCCGAAGCGCGGACCGGCGACCATTGACAGCCATACATAGGCGCTGCACGAAGCGTCGCAGTTGCCGCGCTCAAGGCTGAGATTGACCGCTCGGCAGGCGACCAGGGCGACCAGGTTCGCATCCGTATACACTGCAGGTGCCCCGATCTTGGTCAGAACGTCCAGCGTCGCGAGCGATGCCGGGTCGCTCATCAAAGGCAGCTCGATCAGGGCCTCGATCGTGCGGCTCCCGAGTTGCGACCAGATCCGCTCATATTCGCGTCGCGCCTCCTCATTCGTCGGATGCGGCGACCAGTCGATGCCCAGATGCCGGAGGTAGTCGAGACCGACGGCAATGGCACGACTGCTCTGGTCGAGGGCCGTGTACAGATCCACGCGCAAGCACGCGACCGTGGCTCGTTCCACCGCATTTGCGGCGCGGGTTGACAGCGCCGCCAGGCGTTGCTCCGCTTCCGCCAGCGCGCCGGTGAGGAACTCGCATTCGGCCCAGTGCAGCTCAAGGGCAAAGGTGAGCTCGCGCCGGCGCTCCCTCGAGTCTTCCGGCAACAGGGCCACACCGGCGGTGAGATAGGTGAGCGCCGAGGGGTAGGCGGTAGTGGCCTTGGCGCGCCGGCCAGCGATCAGGTTGAGCTCGGCCAGCTGCTCACGCTCGTCACGTGATGTGATCAAGGCGGCGCCGCGGTTGAGCTGATTGACGATCTCGAAGATGGCCTCTTCGCGTCTTTCCGCAGGGGTATGCACCACGAGCAGCCTTCCGATGCAGAGGTGCGCCTCGGCGCGCAACCGTTCCGATAAGAGTGAATAGGCCGCCTCCTGGACACGGTCGTGGGCGAATTTGTACGAGCCCTCCAAGTGCTCGACCAGCTCCAGACGAACGGCGGCCCAGAGATCCGAACGGACGTCCTCGTTCGATTTCCCGAGAACGATCGAAAGCATCGTGATCTCGGCGACATTGCCGAGGCAGGCGAGCTGCTGTAACGCCGCCTGGGTCTCGACGGGCAGGCGGGTCAACTTTCCGACCATAAGGTCCACGACATTGTCGGTGTAACCCTTGGCGTGAAGGCGATCGAGCTCCCAGCGCCAGCGCGCCGCGTCATGATCGAAGCGGAGCAGCCCCTCTTCGGCGAGCGCAGAAATGAACTGAATGGCGAAAAACGGATTGCCTCCCGTCTTCTCGTGCACCAGTCGCGCCAGCGGGGCGGCACGGTCCGGCTCGCAGCTAAGCGTATCCGCAATGAGCCGTCCCAGGTCTTCGCGGGCGAGCGGCGCAAGACTAATCTCCTGCACCAAGGCTCCCGCCTTGCGAATCGCCTCCAGCGTCCGCAGAAGCGGGTGCGCGGGGCCGACCTCGTTGTCCCGGTAGGCGCCGACCAGCAGCAGGTGCCGCACCTCTGAGTGCGTAACCAGATGCTCGAGGAGGTCGAGCGTTGCTGCATCCAGCCATTGCAAATCATCGAGGAACAGCGCTAGCGGGTGCTCCTTGCGCGCGAAGACCCCGAGGAAGCGCCAGAAAACCATCTGGAATCGGTTCTGCGCGTCCTGCGGCGGCAGGTCCGCGACCGGTGGCTGTTTCCCAATCACGAGCTCCAACTCGGGAACGAGGTTGATGATGAGCTGGCCATTCGGGCTCAGCGCCTCGTTTAGGGAGTCGCGCCACCGGCCAAGCTCGACCTCGCTCTGGCTCAGGAGCGAGCGGACAAGGCTCTGGAAGGCTTGGCCCAGGGTGGTGTACGGGATGTCGCGCTTGTACTGATCGAACTTGCCCGAGGCGAACAGGCCGCGCGCCGGCACCAGTGCCTTGTGCAGTTCATTGACGACGGCGGACTTGCCGATGCCGGAATAGCCGGAGAGCAGCACCACCTCCGGCTGGCCGCTGGTGATGACGCGGTCGAACGCGGCGAGCAAGGTATCGATCTCGCGCTCTCGCCCGTACAGTTTCTGAGGAATCAAAAGTCGGTCGGGCGTGTCCTGTTCGCCCAGCGGGAAGGCGTCGATCCGGTGCTGAGCCTCCCATGCAGCAAGGCAACGCTGGAGGTCGCGCTCCAGGCCGGCCGCGGTCTGGTAGCGCTCCTCGGCGGTCTTGGCGAGCAACTTCAGGATCACCGTGGAGACCGCGGCCGGGATAGTCTCCAGTCGCTCGCGTGGCGGGACCGGCTTTCTGGCGACATGGCAGTGGACCCACTCCATAGGATCGGCTGCGGTAAACGGCAGCGAGCCAGTGAGCATTTGGTAGAGCGTGACGCCGAGGGCGTAGAGGTCGCTGCGGGCGTCGATTGAGCGGTTCATTCGTCCGGTCTGTTCGGGCGCCATATAGGCAAGCGTGCCGGCGATCGACTCGGGCGGCGCGGGCGATTGCCGCTCGCGCGGCAGACGCGAGGCAATGCCGAACCCCGTGAGCCACACGCCGCCGCTTGCCGCATCCACCAGGATATTTGCCGGCTTGATGTCCTTATGGATGAGGCCTCGCTCATGCACCTGGCGAAGCGCCCCCGCCAGAGGGATGGCGATGCGCAGGAAATGGGATACGTCCAGTGGTTGGCCAAGCAGTCGATCGACCGGCGCGCCGCCGGGATCCTTAAGCACCAGCGTCATGCGGTCGTTGTAGTGCGTCAGTGCGATTGGTCGTGCCGCCCACGCATCGTCCAGATCGTCTTTCAGTCCGTACTCATGTGTTAGGCGATTGAGGCTGGCAGACGTCGGGTGCTCCGCAGCGGGAAGCACAACCAGGACCGTGTTCCGGTCGTCGTCGGCGCCATCGCGCCATCCCCTGTAGAAGACACGATCGCCGTCCTCCCACACCAACCGGAGGCCACTATATCCGCCAACGTCGAACCAAGAGGATCGGTTCATCCGCCGGACTCCACTGTCAGACCGGCCACTGCACCGAGAAGAGACTAAACCAACATTCGTCCTATTCAGAGGATGGCCAGGGCGAATTTGAACGGACACCTTACCACAATACCGAGCGTGTGGCGATATCTGTTTCTATGGGTACGAGCATGTCCGCCCATCTGTTGGGATTGTGAGTAGCAGCGGGACGCGGACCGGCTTTCGCTCGCACTGCAGCGCGTCATCAAATAATCTTCCAAAAATACTAACTTGATTTAGGCGACGCGAGCTGCGGGATGTCTGATGCTGCAGCGTGCTCGCCGCTCACTGCAACTGCTACTTGGAGTCCGCGCGGAGCACGGCTGCGTGAGGCGGTGAGGGCGAGTGGCGGGAGGATACGTCGCAGCAAGAGTTGGCGAATGGCTATGCATGCATCGTCGCTCGCTCACGCCGTTCCCTAACGCATCTTTTGGCGGCAATCTGTACCTTTTCGAATGCTCGCACCTCAATCTGTCGAACGCGCTCGCGAGACACTTTGAATTCTATCGCAAGGTCTTCCAATGTCTTTGGTTCATCGATGAGATGGCGCGCCTCGAAGATGCGCCGTTCGCGATCGTTGAGAACGGCAATGGCACGGACGAGCGCTTCCTGCCGGTGGTTCATTTCGTCCTGTTCGACGACGATGGCTTCCGGCGAGGGACTCTCATCGACGAGGTAATCCTGCCATTCCCCGGAGTTTCCTTCGTCGCGGACCGTTACGTTTAGCGATGCGTCTCCACCCAGGCGCCGATTCATGTCTACGACTTCCTGATCCTTCACGCCGAGGGTTGTCGCAATCGCCTTGACCTGCTCGGGGCGCAAATCGGCATTGTCGAGAGCGGCGATCTTGGCCTTGGCCGAGCGAAGCTTGAAGAACAGCTTTTTCTGGTTCGCAGTGGTACCGATCTTCACAAGCGACCAGGATCGCAAGATGTAGTCCTGAATCGAGGCCCTGATCCACCAGATTGCATAGGTAGCAAAGCGGAAGCCCCTCTCGGGTTCGAAGCGATTCACGGCCTGCATCAGGCCGACGTTGCCTTCGGATATAATCTCCGAAAGCGGCAGACCATAGCCGCGGTAGTTCATCGCAATTTTGGCGGCCAGACGCAGATGGCTGGTGACGATCTGGTCCGCAGCCATGTGATCGCCGTGCTCCCGCCAGCGCTTGGCGAGCCCGTACTCCTGCTCCCTCTCGAGGAACGAGAAACGTCGAATGTCCGCCAAATAGCCTGATCCCGGGTTTCTCGCAGCGGGTGCGAGCAAACCGCGGGTGGTTAGAGCGGAATGATTTGTGTGGGTCTCCTGGACATTCATCTCAGCCGCTCCGGTTGTGGAAAATATGGGCGCCTGTTGCCGTTCGATTCGAATGGACGATGCGTCGCAGGCGATACCCAAGAAATAACGGCGAGCCGTCTGGCATCCACTAAATTGGCTGTTAGGACGTTAAATTCGCGTTCAGAGAGTTCGTTCAGGAGCGCGCGGGCGTCAATTGGATGGAGCGGGACAGGAAATCTCAGCTACGCAGCCCGCGCCAGTGTTCAGTGTTAATCGGAAGCCGTGCAACTTGACGATGGCCGAGACGAGGCTCAGACCCAAGCCTGCTCCGCGCGTATTTCGGCTTTTGTCGGATCTGTAGAAGCGTCTCATGACCGCGTCCCGTTCGTTTTCTCCTATCCCTTGCCCCGTGTCCGAGACCCGAATTACGTTTTCGTTTTTGCCACGGGCCAAAGCAAGATCGATGCGTCCGCCCGCAGGCGTGAATTTGACTGCATTGTCGACCAGATTCGCCACTGCCTCTAACAAGAGGTCACGGTCGCAATATGCTGTTGCGTTACCCGCCGACGCGACCTGCAACGTGACGTGCTTGTCTTCCGCGATCGGGTCGTAGAGATCCCCGACTTCGCGCACGAGGTCGGCCAGTGCGACTTTGGCAAAGTTGGCTTTGCCTCGGCTGTTCTCGATCTCGGTGATCCGCAGCAGTGCAGTTATGACAGTCAACGATTGATCGAGGGCGCCAATCGCTCGATCCGCGACGGACTGCAATTCCTCAAGGCTCTTGGCGTTGGCAAGACCGCGTTCAAGGCCGATTCTCAAGCGAGTAAGCGGTGTGCGCAGATCGTGCGCTATCTCATTGCCGACTCCTGCCATCTCGGTGACGAGAACCTCGATTTCGTCCAGCATGCCGTTTGCGATGGCCGCAAGTTTGTCGAACGGATGATCGAGCCCCGAGATCGGGACACGTTCGCCTAAGTTGCCCGACATGATGCGCCGAACGAGAGCATTCAGGTCTGTGACACGTCGTTGAACGCGGACACTTAGAATTGCGCCGATAACCAGGCTCAAACCGATGGCGAAGGGAAGGGCCACGAGCAGCGCGCGTGCCACTACTTCGGCCAGCTCTTTAAGCTCGCCGTTGTGGCGGGCTATCACCAACACGTTTCCGTTCGGAAGACTGCGCGCAATGGCCCGAACGTCCATCCCTTCCTGCCCGCGCTGGTCGACCCTGACGACCTGCGCGTTCTGGACAGTCGCGTTGACCGCGAGCCCCTGCGGTACGCTTTCGAGATTGCCGGCGATCCGATGTCCGTCCGCGCCGAACAGACCAGCGAGTTTTATGCGACGCGGATCCTCACTCAGCCGATCTTCAATGGCATTCAACTGGCGGTCCGGCGTGTCGGCCGCGATGGCGAGACTTTCCTCGACGATAGCGGCGTCCATCCGCACCAGCGTATAAGCCGCAGCCTCCCAATAGACGAAGGCCGAGAACAGTAAAATGGAAGCCGCAAACGCAGTGGAAGTCCAACGGAAAGTCGTGGTGCGGACGAAATCAGGAAGTTTCACGACGAATAAACCCAGCGTGGTCATTATGGATCATTACGGAGCAATCTGCCGCGGCGGCTTGCGCTGCAAACACGCACGGCGGAGCGCTGCTTTCGAAATTTAGGGCGATGGGTCTGCGGCCACCACTAAATAGCGTTTTAGAATCAACGCCTAACCATGACTTGTCGCAGCAGAGTCGTTGCCAAGCCGGCGAAGCCAGTGGATGCCTGATGGCGTTGCCGGCAAGACTTGGGATGCCGGGTTCTCGCTTCCGCCAAATCATATTCCCACAGCTTAAATTCGTTTTTATTGGAAAAAGCCGATTTAATTTGCGATTTTCGACTTCTGGATTGGCTCTCAGCCCTCGAGGCAATGGATACGATCAGCGAGGCTCATCGTCCGCGTGATGGATAATTTGGCGCACATTGGGCCGGCAATGACGACTGTGTTCCTGGCCTCGTTGGTCGAGGCAGTGGAAGCGCTGACGATCGTACTGGCCGTCGCCACCGTTCGGGGCTGGCGTCCCGCCGGGCTTGGGGCATTCGCCGGCCTTCTAGTGCTGGCCCTCATCGTCGTGGCGCTCGGTCCCATACTCGATCGTGTCCCGCTACACCTCTTGCAGCTCGCGATCGGGATTCTGCTGCTGCTGTTCGGCATGCGCTGGCTGCGAAAAGCGATCCTGCGTTCGGCGGGCGTGATTCCGCTGCACGATGAATTAATGACATTCGCGGCCGAAACGGCAGAACTGCGCGAGCAAGCCCGCCGCAACGAGGCCCGGCTCGATTGGCTGGCGGCCCTCGCCAGCTTCAAGGCGGTGCTTCTCGAGGGACTTGAGGTGGTGTTCATCGTGATTGCGCTCAGCGCCGGTCGCGGAATGCTGATTCCCGCGAGCGCAGGCGCACTTGCGGCATGCCTGCTGGTCGCTGGCGTGGGTTTTCTTGTGCATCGGCCGCTGGCGCGGGTTCCCGAAAACACGCTGAAATTCGCCGTCGGCGTAATGCTGTCCGCATTCGGCCTCTTTTGGACCGGCGAAGGTCTCGGCGTGGCCTGGCCGGGCGCGGACCTTGCGATCGTCGGCTTTGCTGTCCTGTTCCTGACCGTTGGACTCGCGTCAGTCGCGTTCCTGCGGCGCCCCCGCATAAAGGTCTTGTCATGAACATGTTGATTGCGGTGCTTCGCGAATTGATCGGGTTGTTTGTCGATGACGGCTCGCTTGCGCTGATGATTCTTGCGGTCGTCACGCTCGCGGGCATTCTTGCAACCCTCATGCCGGATCTACGTCTGGCGGCTGGCGCCATCTTGTTGTTTGGGTGCCTCGGCGTCCTTGTTGCGAATGTGGCAATAGCCGCCCGTCGCTGATGCCGTTGCAAATCGCAACTCCAAAACGCGGGTTCCAACAGAGAGGACCCCTCATGCGATTTTTTGATCCATTCGCGCGCAAGATGCCGCGCGCGGTTCTGTCGATTGCGGCTGCCATCGTTGTCACCATGGGCGCCGATGCGCTGGGCGCGGAGAAGGGCAGCACAACGCTCTCGCCCCAGGCACTACAAGAAATTGCACAGCTCGAGGCCGAGATTAACCGCATCGAGGCGCGGACGATCGAGCAGCTTGCAGCGCCGCCGGATAACCAGATCCAGCAAATCGAGTTGCTCGGCAAGTTGATGCTGTACGACAAGGATTTGTCAGTAAACCGCAACGAGGCCTGTGCGTTCTGTCACATGCCCGAGACGGGCTTTACCGGTCCCGTGTCGGAGCTGAACCGGACCACCGGCTCCTATCCCGGGTCAGTGCGCACGCGATTCAGCGATCGCAAGCCGCAATCGCACGCCTACGCACCGCTCTCGCCCGTGCTGCATTACAATCCGGGGCAGG
>Ga0137382_10000229_pt1 | contig 23578 bp, 31 predicted proteins | sample SagtaG_15_FD_104816 | JGI IMG/M metagenome (GOLD analysis project Ga0137382, IMG submission 104816) | Vadose zone soil microbial communities from Sagehorn Ranch, Mendocino, California, USA - Sage2_R_20_16 metaG | ecosystem: Environmental > Terrestrial > Soil > Vadose zone | place: USA... | reverse complement strand
GCCTCTTCGTCGCCTTGCTTCCATTTCACCAGCAACTGGCTGACAGACTTGGATGACACCCCGGTCATATTCACGTTAACCGGCTGAAGAAAGCGACTTTGGAACAGAAGATAGACCGTGTGTCCTAGGAAGTCAACACATTGAAAAGGCAGGATTTCCTGTCCTGGCTTTCAGCGCGGCAAGGTCCAATTACGTCTGAAAGCAAATTCATGAGCCAAAACGCGAACAGATGACGCTTTTGCAAGTAGAGAGCGGCGAACGAACGAAACAAACGACAAGAGTTCGGCAGGACGGCCGCCCATTTCACTACGTGAGGTGAACTGTGAGACCACGCTCAATCCGTATTTTGGCTATAGCTGCAGGCGTCGCATCCTTTCTTACTTCAGGAGTCTTGCTGCTGGCGTTTGCAGGAGCGAAGGGAGGCCACTCGGCTGCGGCCCAGCCACAGTTGGAGCAGTCCTCCTCACACTGTGCGCCGGTTGGTGGCGCGATCATAACCAACTTCGGCGCAATCGATCAGAACACCACCATGGGCACGGCAACGGGAGACTTGAGAGGGGCCGTAAGTGGAACCCTTTTAGGGACACCCCAGCCAGGTCCAGGTAATACGGTGATCCTCCACGTGCAACACCACTGGGTGACCGAATCGGGAGACACGCTCTTCTTTGATCCGGCGACCGCTACAAGCGTTCCACTCTCGCAAACTCTGTTCGCGATCGTTACCTATCCCGTTCACCTTAAGGGCGGCACGGGCAGATTTGCCGGAGCGACGGGAGATATGAACGCCATCGGCGAAGTCGATTTGGTCAAAGGGACAGTGTTCCGGTATAGCGGGCAGGTTTGCTTCGCAACGCAGGATGCTCAGTGATTGAAGTTTCGCGGAGAAAAAGAGAGCAAGACCATAGACGAAGACAAAGCGAGTAGAAGTCATGGCCAAGAAGATCTTTTCGACACCTTCTAGCCAATCTTTTAACGGAGGTTCAGTATGACTCGGCATATATATATCCTCGGCATCTTGCTGTTGAGCATCACCATCGGTTTGGCAGCCCAACCGGCGCGCGCAGCGGATCAAACGGCACCCGGCGCCGGAAACGCAGCCGCTGTCGCGCTAAGTGGCAAGTCGCCTATGGTGCAGTCGGCGAAGGAGTTTTTGTTGGGGCGCATCAACTCCATAGAAAATCCCACGATCAAAGCCATCACGCTCGATGCGATCGCGAATCCCACGACATGCGTGACCCATCGAGCGAATCTCAAAGACGCCGACAAGGACGCCATCCTGCAAGCCTTGGTCGCGGCAGGACTCATCGACGTTCGCGACAACAGCACGTTCCCGGGCGGTTTGAAAGCGGGCGTCTTTCCCCCAGTTCTCCAGGACGGCAGCACGTGCCCGCAGTTGCCTCAAAGCTTTTTCTCCGCTCCGGGCAGCTTTTTTGGCGGTCATCACTCTTGGCCCGGAGGTTTGGCGGTTCACGAATCCTTTAACGATGTGAGCGGCCTCAATCTCGCCAATGGTTACCGTCGTGTTTATGGCTATAGCCAAGGCGGCTTCCCGGTGATCAACCCGAGCAACGCTTCTCCTCTGGTAAGCGGGGCACCCGCCGACATCCTTCTGAGCGAGGACGTGATGATCGCTGCTCCGATCTGGCACGATTGGGCCAAGCCGATGGTCTTCCAGTGGAACAGCGATGGAACCGAGTTTCTCGAGCTGAGTTTTGGCGGCAACGGCGTCAGCGATAATTTCGGCGCAGTCGGCAATTCCAAGACTGGGGGCCATCATATTCTCAGTGTTGCCGAAGCCATGAAGCGTGGTTTGCCGCCGGACTTGGTGATCGCTCAAGCCTCCGCCCACTCGCATACCACTCCGGACAATGAGTACAAGGTGGTGAACTGGTTGCACGCGGCGGCCATTATCGCTCAGATCGACCCCGTAGCGCAGGGTTACCTCTCCCGGGATGGGCAGGGGCGTCTGCGCCTGCCGCCATTGCGTCGTCTTGGTGACGTGACATTGAATGCCGCTTCGCCAACGCAGTCGAACCTTCTGGCGGAGTATCCTCTCCACACGATCTCAGACTCCGACTTCGTCGCCACCGAGCCAGCGGTCAGCATTGGCCAGGTCGTTCTGAAAACGCTGGCTCCCGAGTACGGCTTCGACCCAAGCCAAACCGCCACTTACAACAATGGTTTCCGCAACCCGATCTTCACTTTTCTGACCGCAGAGCGGCTCTTCATCATCTACGGCAATAGCGGCCTTGACGGCGTGCGGGCGCAAATCAACACTCTGCGCCGGCGCGGTCTGATCTAGCAGGCGGCAACGCGGATTAAGGGAGCTCATTGGTAACCGATCCTACGACAGTCATCACTGAGGCGTTCGATGGTTTCGCTAGCAGTACTAACAGCCTGCTCAAGACGCTATTCCCTGCGGCGCGAAAGCGCGAAGGAAACTGGGAACAAGGCGGTGCTTAACACGTGCCTCCGTTCCGCACCGCCGTGCCCAGCGCCTGGTCTTGGGTTTTGGAGTCGTTCTCACATTCTCACCTGCTTGGAGATTGCCGGCGTGAATCGCTGTGGCTCACCTCCTGCCGGAGATGAAAAGATGCAAACTCATGCCAACTTATTCGGAGAGCATGGAAATCGATGGTTTCAGTGCAGTGTTTGGACTGCGGTGTCAACAAGAACTTGCAGACCGACAGCGACTTCTGACTGGGCTTGCTGTGGTAAATCCTTTCGATTTGCCGCATTTTCCCTCCAACGCTCCGGTAGTTCGGTTGCATCTCCTCCCTCACAGTATCCCGGGCCAAAACACAAACAATACGGAGGGAGCCATGAAATTCATAGCCTCGGCTCTGATGGCCTTTCTTTTTGTCTTCGTCGAATCGGCATGGGGTCAAGAGACCAGTTGGGACAAGCTGATGAAGCTTTCGCCAGGCGCCAAGATGGAGGTCGTAGACGCTCAGTCCGGTACCGTTCAGGGCCAGTTGGTTTCGATTGATGAACAGGGCCTGACACTACGCCGCAAGGGGGGAGTTGCCGAGACCATCGCGCGCGCCGACGTGGTTACCGTAACCGTGAAACGTCCCAGCGCGAAAAGGATCGCCCTTTTTGCGCTAGGGGGATCCGCTTTGGGCTCGCTCGCGGGCGGCTCTCGCTGCAAAGGGCCCACAGACACCTACTACAACGGGACGACCACCTACTCAACTTGCCGCAATTCCAACGGCTATTACTTCGACGGCAAAGGCGGAGCAATTGGCGCAGGCGCCGGTGCGGCGTTAGGACTTCTCGGTTTCGCTTTTCCCGAGAAAAAGATCCTCTACCAACGTTCGCTGCTCTCCAAAGCTGACGACTCTTCTTCCCCGAGCAACATCAAGAATTCGTCGGCACAGAAGGAATTATCACTGGAATCGCCGCTGGAGTCCGCTGACAAAGGCCGCGATTCAGGTAATGTCCCGCCGAAGACCGAATGCGAAACCAAATCGTCGGAGAAAGGAAACTGCCATGCCGCGCAAGAATAACCGATATCTAGCCCGAATCGTGGTCGCCGGAATCCTCATTGCTAGTTGTGTCGGCTGCGGAGGCGGCTCTTCGAGCCCGCCTCCTCCGCCGCCGAATCCGACTCCGGCTATCAGTACGCTTTCTCCAGCCAGCGCCACGGCAGGCGGAGCAGCCTTCACTCTGACCGTGAACGGTTCCAACTTCTTGTCCAGTTCGGTCGTGAGCTGGAACGGAAGCAACCTGACGACTTCGTTCGTGAGTGCGACGCAAGTGACAGCTTCTGTCCCGGCGGCGGACATCGCCACAGCAGGAACTGCTCCGGTGCAGGTCACCAATCCCGCTCCTGGAGGCGGCTCTTCCAATACCGCCACTTTCACGGTCAACAATCCAGTGGCCGTCTTAAATTCGCTTTCTCCCGCTACCGTAATTGTGGGCGGAGCCGGATTCACCCTAACTGTGAATGGGAGCAACTTTGTCTCAACCTCGACAGTGGAGTGGAACGGAAGCAACCGACCCACAGCGTTCGTCAGCAGCACGCAGATCACTGCTCAGATTACAGCCACTGACATTGCCGCAGGCGGAAAGGCCACAATCTCGGTCTCAAATCCTAATCCAGGCGGGGGCGCATCCAATTTGCTGACCTTCAGCATCTTGTTCCTGCCGCGTTTCGCCTACGTAGCGAATCAGGGCTCCAGCACTGTTTCCATCCTGACCGTGGATGCTACCACTGGCCGCTTGCAGCATAACGGCTACGTGTTAGCTGGCAGCGGTCCTATTTCTGTGGCAGTGGATCCGTCCGGTAGATTCGCCTATGTGGCGAATGGAGCCTCAAACAACATCTCGATCTTCTCGACCAACGCAACTACAGGGGCCTTAACATCTGTAGGGACAGTGGCGGCAGGAACATTTCCTTTTTCAGCGGTTGTAGATCCTTCCGGCAAGTTCGTCTATGCCGCGAATGAATCGTCCAACAACATTTCGATGTATGCCATCAGCGCAGCAACAGGGCTCTTAACGTCCACAGGCACGATAGCTGCAGGAACGAATCCTGAATCCATTGCGGTGGATCCTTCCGGCAGGTTCGTGTATGTAGCAAACCAAGCCTCCAACAACGTTTCGATGTACGCCATCAACGGGACCACGGGGGTCTTAACACCAATCGGGACAGGAACGGTAGGGGCTGGAAGCGGGGCCAACGCGGTGGCCGTGGATCCCTACGGGAGGTTTGCCTATGTGGCGAACGCGGGCTCGAATGATGTTTCAATGTTCACCATTGACGCCACCAGCGGGCTCCTCACCGCCACAGGAACGATCGCGGCAGGGTCAGTTCCCGGTTCGATAGAGATCGATCCTACAGGCAGATTCGCCTATACGGCGAACCAACGTTCCAACGACGTTTCGACGTACGCCATCAATGCGACCACGGGCGTCCTAACATCCGTCGGGACAGGAACGGTCGCGGCCGGAAACGCCGTCAACTCAATAGCGCTCGACCCTTCCGGAAAGTTCGCGTACGTCGCGAGTGGAGACACGATATTGACATACAGCATTGATTCATCAAACGGAACACTAAACAACACAGGCACAGTCGTCGACGGCTGGGGGCCGGTCGCCCTTACTTTGACTCCGGGCAACACTCCCGTTAGCCGCACCCCAAAATTCGCCTACGTGGTCGGCTCCAATGTCGCTTCCACGTACGCCATTGACGCCGCCTCGGGTGCCTTAACGTTCAAAGGGAGCGTAGCCACTGGAACTGCGCCGTTTTCGGTCACGACTGATCCATCAGCTAGATTCGCTTACGTAGCAAACGGGAGTTCCAACGACGTTTCGGCGTACACGATTGATGCTACGAGTGGTGCTCTTACCTCAGTGAATGGCTCACCGTTTGCGGCCGGGTCCAATCCTGCCGGCCTAACCGTGGACCCCTCCGGTAGGTTCATCTATGTCACAAACTTTGTTTCCAATAATGTTTCGGCCTACGTTATTGATCCGAGCAGTGGCGCCCTGACCCAGATCGTGGGATCGCCATTCGCTGCAGTAAGGGAGCCTGTCGCAGTAGCCGTGGACCCAGCAGGCCGATTCGCCTATGTAGGGAATCAGGGCAGTGGGATTTCTGCCTACACCATCGACCCAGGAAGCGGTGTGCTAACTGCGATTTCGGGGTCACCATTCTTGGCCGGACCTGAGCCCAGCTCCGTGGCTGTCGACCCTTCAGGAAGGTTTGTTTACGTGGCGAACCAAAGTACAAACACGACGGCGGAGTTCTCCATCGATCCTAACATCGGAGCGCTGACATCAATCGGCTTCACACCAGCAGTAAACGGCGCGGGCGTAAGCGTTGCCGTAGAACCCTTCGGAAGGTTTGCCTACGTGACTGACGGATTTAACAACGACGTTGCGGCATACTCAGTTGATTCAAGCAGCGGCACGCTAACGGCCATACCCGGTTCGCCCTTCCCAACAGGAACAGATCCGTTCTCTGTCGCCGTGGACATCTCAGGAAAGTTCTTGTATGTGGTAAACACACTGTCCGGCAATATCTCGGCGTACACCATCAACGTCACCACGGGAAGTCTGACATCCATTGGGACCACGACTGCGGGTACAAATCCAATGGCCGTGGCCACAACAGGAACGATTCAATAGGCCTCGACCGGCATCTCGGCGTGAAGGAGGTCGCATGAAACTTGTTTCCCTAATGCTAATGAGCTTGCTCGTATGTGAAGGTGCCGGATTTGCCGGCCAGGCGCCACCAACTACTGAGACTTCGCAAGTCCAGACACAGGAAACGCCACAGGCTACAAAGATCAAGGCGAAAGTGCAGAAGCGTGGGACAGGTGAAAAATCTCGAGTAAAGGTGAAGCTGGCGAACGGGACTGAGGTGAAGGGCTACGTCAGCAAAATTGAAGAAACGTCTTTCACCGTGACAGACAAGAAGACAGGTCAGACCACCACCGTCCCCTATGGTGACGTGCAGAAGATTCGAGGGCCCGGTTTGTCGAAGAACGACAAGATTCTGCTCGGTGTAGGTGTGGGCGTAGCTGTTGTCGTTATAGTCGCCGTGATACTGGTCAGCAGTATAAACAAATACTGATGAGTAGTTCGTCTTGACGCTAACTAGCAAAACAGAGGGGGACCCTATTTTTCCGATTGTGAGGGCAAAAGCTCGGCTTGTTGGTTTAGGGGCGCGACGATGAGAAGAGTGTTATGCGTTGTCCTGGCTTACTTGTTGGGGTCTGGTGTGCCTCTAGCCGCGGCGAGGGACGACAGGGCCACGTACCTCGGCGGCACCGTCACGGCCATCCAGGAAGAACAACAAGGGATTTTAGACATGTCCGATGCCTCAACGTTGGTCTTCCGCTGGGAGAAGAGCAAGTGGGAGGTTCCTTTCACGAGAATAACCAAGCTTGTCTACCGCAAGAAGGTCGGGCGACACGTGGCTGCAACCGTGGCTACCACAGCCGCCGTGGGTGTAGGCGGCCTGTTTGTTCTGCTCGCCAAAAAGAAGAAGCATTTCCTAAGCCTTGAATTGACCAACGGACCCGACCAGGTACAGATTGTTGTGTTTGAACTCTCGAAGGACAGTTTTGAAGAAGTCATTGCCGACCTGGAAGAAAAGACTGGCCTTCAGCTAGAGGTCGAAGTGGAAGAGTCCGGTAAGAAGAAATAAATGCACTGTGGAGGTGCCCCGATGAATCGATGGTGGTCCATAACCTTGATCGTGTTTGTGGCCTTGCTAGTGGTAAACGCTGGAAGTCCAACCTTGTTGCCAGCGCAGAAACCCAAGGGCCCATTTGCCGGCTACACGGTCATCACCGCGGAAAAGTTTGCTGCAGGTACTCTCTCAACCAAAGAGGGTTTTCCGCAGGGCTTTGAAGGCGTCATCCAAAAGTCCGCGGTGGCAAAACTGGCTGCAAGCAAGTTGTTCGAAAAAGTGATCGACGCTACGGAACCGGCTGTAGATGCGACCACTGCCGCTTCCACGCCCGAAGAACCAGGCCGCCTCATTGTATCCGGGACGATAATTGGCTACGACCCAGGCAGCCAATCTGCCCGGGCATAGCTCTGTTGCGGAGCCGGTGCTACGAAGGTGAAGGTGCGCTTTATCTTTCGTGATGCGCAAACCAGCAAGGAAGTATTGCGCACAGACCAACAGGGTAAGTACGCCGGAACCTGGGCGCTTACTGGCGGGAGCACTGAAAAGGGCACTCGCGAAGCAGCGGAGAAACTGGTTGAAGGACTAATCAAAGAAATCCAGAAGAAACGTTGAACTGGAACCGCGGTCGCGGCGCGAGGACGGAAATGCCTCCCGCTACGTTCTCGTATTGCGGCGAGGGGTACAAGTTCTACCGCGTGGCTCCAGGCCCTATTCAGGCGTGAAGGAGGAATCGCAGGAGGTGCAGCATGGCATTCAAAATGAGGACGCGACGAATTGTTCTGTTTTTGATCTGTTTCGTGGTGTCGGACTTGGCAGGGCTCAGGGGACAGGAGGTTAGGCAAGAGCCGCTCCAGGCCGCGCACGCTAGCCAAACAATTCCTAAGAAGCCTGAAACACATGTGCCATTTGAAGAGAAGCTCCTCGGCACGATGCCTATGGAATATGAAGACCCGCCAGCCGTTACGGGCGCCACAATGCTCCTCGACAATCCCGCGCAGTGGGCGTTCGTGGCGCGCCAGAATGGCAAACTATTTGTTGTTATCGACAACAAGAAGGGCCCGGAGTTTGACAAAATCAGGTTCCTTTTTCAGAGCCCCGATCGAAGCACGATAGGATACGTTGCCGAGGAGTCTCAGGCGGCGGGCAGGAAAACATTTCTCGTCTTAGGTAACAAGACCATTCCGCTTCAGCAAGGCGAAAGTATTGATCTAGGGGAATCAAATCACCTCCTGGGGGCGGGGCTCAGCTTCCTTTCGCCTCCCGTCTTCAGCTTGGACAGCAAGAAGGTGGCTTACATTTCCTTCCGCGAGGATAAAAAGAAAGAAACCGTCGCGATCCTCCAAGGTGACTGGGGTGATCCCGCTCCTGTCACCGTCAAGTACGGCCCCGAATTTGACTGGGTATGGCAACCAGTTTTTAGCCCAGACGGAACCACCCTTGCGTATGCAGCCGGCGAACCGAAGGAAGAAGTTCATTGGGGGGGCATCAAGACCCATCGGAGGATGTTCATCGTCATTGGCGATAAAAAGGGGGGCGAATTTTGAACGCGTCCGCTTTCCCGTCTTCAACCCTGCCGGAACCATGGTCGCTTATCAAGCGACCCTCCTTGGTCAAGAGCCGAACACCAGGGAGATCGCTGTCGTTGGAGATAAAACGAAGGGTGCCGAGAATGTGTTGGGTCGGGTTGTTGGGTTTGCCTGGGTTGGGATTCCCGTTTTCAGCCCAGATGGGACCACAGTCGCTTATCCCGTTCTGCGAAGTGCAGACTTCCTTCCCGACAACCGGCCCAAGCATGGATTCGTGGTCGTTGGGAATAAGAAAGGCCCGAAGTTTGACTTTGTGGGCGAACCAGTCTTCAGTCCCGACGGGACCAACAGTGCCTACTTGGCCAAAGTAGGCGAAAAGGAGTTCATCGTCCTCGGCGACAAAAAAGGTCCCGAGTTTGATGATGTTAAAAGCCCTGTCTTTAGTCCGGACAGTCACACCATCGCCTATCAGGCCAAGCAAGCCGAAAAGCAATTTATTGTCCTCGGCGACAAAAGAGGCCCCGAGTTTGACGAAGTAAGAGAGCCTGTCTTCGGTCCCAATGGAGCTACTGTCGCGTATCGTGCTCGACGCGACAAAAAGTGGTTGATCGTGGTTGGCGAAAAGCTCGGCCCGGAGTTCGATGACGTCTTTAGTCCTTACTTCAGTTCAGACGGCAGCAAAGTGGCCTATGGTGCCAAGCAAGGAAGGGAGTTCTGGTGGAAAGTCTTAGCCGTTCGGTGAACAATCGTGTCACCACAGCTGCGTCTGATCGTGAACTCGTGACGGAAGTCGCGCTGGAGCCCAACAGGTGTATACTCGGGCAACAAAAAGCCGAGAAGCAACTCCAGTTCAGAAACCACGAAACTCACTCGAATCTTTGACCAGCGCGGTGTAACGAGTTCCACCGGCTGATCGCAAAGTATCGCACGAGGAAGGAGGGGCCATGCGACTTGTCCACTTGTTAGCCATCGCGATTTTCTGCGGGATGTCCACATCGAACTTGATGGGCCAGGGCGGAACTCCCCTAGCGCTCTCCGGAGATCAGGTCGTCGAGCGAGTTTCGCCTTCAGCTGTATCCATTCTGGTCGGCAAAGGTGACGGCCAAGTTGCGGGCGTAGCCTCCGGCGTGATTATTCGAAGTGATGGCGTGATCCTCACTGCCAACCATGTTGTGAGAGGGATGCGCGAAGTTCAGGTGCGGCTCAAGAGCGGCGAAATCTACGACCAGGTTGAATTGATCGCGTCCGATGAACGGCGCGACGTTGCGGCACTGCGTATCGCCGCGACAGGCCTTCCGGTACTGCCTATGGGTAACTCCGCTAACGCGGCGTCCGGCGCAACGGTTTTTGTTGTGTCGAACGCTGTCGGTTTACCTTGGACTGCATCCTCGGGCATCCTGAGCGCCACGCGCATGGCTGACGATGTGCCCGGGGCCGGTAGTGGTTACCGGATTCTGCAGTTCACCGCTCCGTTGTCGCCGGGATCCAGCGGCGGGGTGTTAGTGGATACCGAGGCTAGGATACTCGGAATAGTCGTCGGCTCACTCAGCGTTGGCCAGAACGTCAATTTTGCCGTGCCTATCGACAGCATCGCTGGTCTTGGGAATGCCTCCGGCGGAACGCGGTTTGACTCGGGCGCGCGTCTGCAAGCATTCGGAGCCAAAGCCACGTCTGCTGCGGCGGCTCCTTCCAACCCTCCTGCAGCACCAGTGGCTCCTCCTGGTCTGACTTTACCTCGTCCAGAACAGCGGCAAATTCACTCTATATCGGTGCATTCCAAAACGATTTATCTGCGCCGCGAGCGGCTGCAGGATGATATTCACAAGACGCCCATGTTTCCGCAACTGGGGTTGCGCTTCGCTGATTACGGGCAAACTGCCGATGTCGCGATCATTGTCGACCGGCCTGTTATGACCTTTGACTGGACCTACGCGATAGTCTATCAGCCAAAGTCGTTGACACTCGCTTCAGGGATGGTTGAAGGAACGGATGAATTCGACGCGGGGCCAAAACTGGCGGCAGCCATCGTGGAACAACTTGCTGCTGCCGTGATGCTGCCGCACGGAGAACTGGACAAGCCAACCGGAGTATCCACGGGGACCAGCACCGCGCTTCGCGGCGCGGGAAACGCTCCAGATGAAATCGTGCGCACAGCTCAATCGATATTTGTGGAATCGCACACCATCTGGATGAAGGGTAACTTACTGCAGGATGCGCTATACACTCGTCCCGAGATACGCGAGTGGGGAATTCGTATAGTTGATGACCGCAATGAGGCGGACATCTATATCGATGTCACTAGACCCTTCCTGACGTATGACTGGATCTTCAAAATGATCAGCCCGAAAACGGGTATGGTCCTTGGCACGGGGAAAGTAACGGCAATTGACGGTCCCGCAGCGGCGCAGCGATTGGCAATCGACATCGTTAGTCGAATCCGTACGGCTCGTCCAGCTCCGGCACCATCGACACCTTGATCTAATGCCCAGAACATCTGTGCCCTTGCCGCTGAAGTGGGACGTTCGTTAGCAGCAAGCTTGCTCTTGTCACTATGACAAGAGCCTACTGTGCTTGTCGTGCAGGACTTTGGCGTAGAAGTCATGGGGGGCAGAGAAATCGACGCCAAAACAAGGACTTATGATGTTCGGTTGTGTAGTTAACAGTCGAATGTTTTGCCGAGATTATTTCGTGAACGGCTGCGTCTTCAGTTTGAGGAAAATACGAAAGGAGCGACCGTCGGTGACCAGCGCTGCGGTCATTAGCGAGGTCTGGAAAATGGCTTCTCAAATCCGAAACGACGGTTTCCTAGACCGTCGCACCATTCCAATACATCATGGAGCAATTCGAACGTCAGAGCGCCAGAATTTTGGGCACTTAACGGGCACCTAAAAAGCGCAGAAGAGCGGCAAGTCGCGAATATCAGGGAGCGGGGTGGAGCAGCCTGGTAGCTCGTCAGGCAACTATCCCGACTGCCCGCTGCTGGCCGCTTCAGTACGAAGCGTGGACTTGAGTCGGCGACCTCCTGGTGCGATGCAGGAGGTATTTCGTATCGAACCCCACATCTGAAGCCTCGCGGGCTTCTGATCTAGACGACGACCAGGGATCGAATCCTCGAAGAATCTGCTTAACTCGCTTGTTTGCAACGCTTACGAGATTCGACCGAAAAAGCACAACCGCCGTTTCTCGAAAAAAGGCATCGATTTGGGTGGATTTGGAAAAAATGGAAAATGAGGCAGCGGCCTAAGTCTTTTAGAATCTGGAGCGGGCGATGGGAATCGAACCCACGTCCGAAGCTTCGGAAGCTTGCAATATAACTCAAAAACACGCTGGATTGGCGGCTTTTTGTCGATTTGCGGAACGCCCTAATTGGAAAATGATGGAAAATGGAGAACAGCCCCCCGGAGTGAGCGCAAGAAACCGAGCAGTGGTTCTGTGAGATATAATCCCTTCAACGGGTGAGGAGCCGTTACGCTATGGCAACTCCGGCCCTCTGCATGTGTACCAATGAAAAGTGCGGGCATGCAAATGGTGAACCGTGTGGTCAACCAGTTCAGAATCCTGTGACAGTGCAGCAAGTTCACGGTAATGTTCAATACGGAGCCGTCAGTCCGTGGTTCAAGATTGGTCTTTGCGAACCCTGTTGGAACAATCGTCCACCGTGGAAGAAGATGACTGACAAGATTTTGGCGAGGTTCCGCTGATTTGTGCGGCTCTCAATGCTGAAATACTAAAACCTGCCCGCGTCTATCGATTTTTGAACTTCATCCGGTACAGAGAAAGCCTTCGTTGGTGCGGCGGCAAAACAGGCTTCCAGTCCGTAGGCATTTACCTCAAGCGGGATGGCATCATACGAACCGCCGCTCAGGAAGCCTCTCACGGACTTGGCAGCAAACTCCAGCAGACCTAGGGATGCTCCGCCACCAGAAGCTCATTCCCGCCGCGGAGTGGGGGCGGAGAGAAGCGAAGGTCTAAGATGAAGGTGCGATGTGACCGAGTGATTTTTCGTGCCGAGATCAGAGCTGTTTTGGTGAGGTGCTTCCACTCTGTGTCTCCCGGACCAACGGTCGGAGGCACGAGAGGGAGAACCCAAGATTTGAAGTCAGTGCCTCGTTTCGGCTGTGCGGCGTTACAAAGCAATATGGAACCGTAACACGCTGTCCGGATAGTTTGCTTGCCTGCGACGGAATCAACTAGTACTGCAGCGAACTCTTCTTCTTGGAAGAGACGGCTTTCATGAAGCTTACGCATAAGCACTTCTAGGGAAACTTCGAAATGGGTTGCGAGACCGAGCAAGGTCTCGGCCGACTCCACTTTTCCCCTTTTCTCAAGTTCCTTCTTAAGGAGTGGTGAAGGCAACAAAATCTCGCTAGCTGCAAGGTGACAAAGACGTTCTAGCTTTTCTCCCCTTGGACTGCCCTTCATTGGCTTCGGCACTTCTTGATTCCTGTCATAGAAAAAAGTGTGGGCAAGCTCATGGGCGAGGCTAAAACGCTCTCGCGTCTTGTTGCGGTTTGGCAGGATGAAGTTGTCTTGCAGATAAACCACGAATCCACCTTCGACGGCTGTCAGTACGGCTTCCGGGATCATATGTCTGTATTCGATGTTAAGCACGCCACATGAATCGGCGAACTGGACAGGGTCGACTGGCGTGGAGAGACCACCGCGCTCCTTCGCGAAGTGCGAGAAAAGCGCGTCGACTTTTCCTAGGACAAAGCGCTCATCAATCATTGCTGCTACCCAAATTTCTAGCCTTATGTTTGGCCAAAAGTCTGTCGAGAAAGACTCTCAACTTTTCTTTGGGTTGATCCTTTGGAGCGGCAGATCTTCGCTGTTTGCCCTTTGGGGTGCCGAGAGCGCTCCCTTCCAGTTCCTCAAGGAAATCGTCCCGAACGTCCTCGGACAAGCTAGCGAGCTTGAGCTTGAACCACTGTGACAATTCGGCTTCTGATTCATTGAAGTCACCGCCCAGATATTTGCTGCAGACGACAAGGAATTGACTTTCGCCGGAAGAAGCGTCGGAGGTCCGTAAGCTAACGGTAATTTCTCCCGAGGCCGAGGCTGGCATGAAGACTTGGCCCGTGGGCACCCGTACTGAGGCAGCTTTGCAGTACTCTTCCTTGTCATCAAAGAAAATGTGAGCGCGAAATGCTGTTAGGAAATTTGGCTTCGCAACCCCGCCGAGGAAGTGGGCTTCGTCGATTCGGACGTTCCAGCGACGAAGCGTCCTAATGGCTCTCTCGTGCGCTGGAGAATTCCGGTCGGTAATAAGTGCAACGCGGACCGGTGACTTTTTCGGGTCGACCGTTTGATTCTCGGAGAGAAATCGCAGAAGCGGCGCAAAAGGTCCAGCAGGAAGCTCTTTTCTTGCGTTCGCCTTCTCGTACTCGTGGAAGGCTGAAAGCCCGCCCCTATCGAAGATTCTCTGGGCCTCGTCTGAGAACACCACGCAGTCTCCGTCGAAGGCCACTCTGATCTGCGTAGGAGCCGTTTCCAGTGCGGGGGGAGGCGAGTAAATCAGACTGGCGGCGACACCTTGATTGGCAGCAGCTTGAACGTCTGCGGCGGACTGCGAAAGGAATAGCTTCACGTTAAAGGCCTGTAGGTACGGTTCTAGGGGATCGCCTCCGGTTAGCGACGCGCGGCTTATTCCAAGCCCGTGATGGTCAATCGAATTGAAGACACGAAGACTCACATCGGGATGATTCCGCGACATCAGAATCACTTCAACTTTTGGCCGCTCAGGATCAATATTGAAGTTTAGCAAGCCCTTGATAAGTGGGAACGCGGAGCCGGGTGAAAGATTAACATCTTCTCGCTCGCGCTGATAATTGATGAAGGCTTGAAGTCCGTCTTCGCGAAAAATGCGGGCTTCTTCCTTCAAGTCAAAAAGCGCACTTGAGGAAATCCCCACAACAAACTGCTGGGAGAGGTCATAGGTCATCTGCTGCAGCCCCTAATAATTATACTACGCGGGTTGGTCACCCTCCGTATGGGGCAGCCAACGGCAAACCAAATGCGCCCAGAGGCGATTGCATGTAGGACCGAGCCTCGCAGCATGATTCCAGTGCCGCAGGCTGGTACGGAGGTCGTCACGACCTTTTGGACCAAGTTAGCCGGGGCTCTGCTAGGACGGACGGAAGCGGCCAAGTGAAAAATCACCGCGCAGCCCGTCGAAACGCTTCCAATGCGTTCCAGCCATCAGGAATCTTGAACTCAGTCAGCCCGCATTCAAGACACATGAGAACCTCTGGAGTGAACGCCGGAGGCGCTGCGGTTCGAGAGTCGTCGAAATAAACCTTCACGTCCGCTGGGAATAGCCGCTGTTTTTCATAACCACACTTGCATGCCATCCGTCATCTCCATCTGCTTCATAAAATTCGGAAATCGGAGTCTGGCATTAAACAATGATGCTGTTTGCCGCGCATTGTGACCTACGGCTTCCAGAACGGATCACCCAAATCCCCAACGCTGACGAAGTGTTCACAGTTCTGATTCACTGTAACGGCACATCTCGCATCGTGCTCCAAGGTGAACCTGTCGCCGTCATACCCGAGGAAGGCACTGCCCGGATTGATCCGGCACCACGGCGCAAGCATCTGGATGAAGATTCCGACGGCCGTCGATGCCAGTACGCCATTTGACCATACGACCTGCGGGTTGCCGCCCGCTTCCCCGTAACGACGGCCTTCTTCGTCGAGGTCTTTGTCACGGACAAACCCGAGGCACTTGAAGCACGGCTTACCCGGCATCGACACGACCACCTGTCCGGAGATCGAATATGGTTCTCCCTTGTGTACATCCATTCCGATGTCGATCAGGGGAATCATCGCTCTCCGGCAGCTTTCCTCAAGCTGCGCACGCCTGCTGAATCCGTCTAGGCACCCAAACACCACATCGCAGGCCCGCAGCGATTCGAAATCCTTTTGCCACTCCAGTTGGATCGGCCACACCTCAGCATAAGGGTTGATGCCCTTGATCATGCGCTCAGCGACGATGACCTTTGGGGTCTTCGAGATGGCGTCTTCGAAAGTCGCGCCCACTGTACGGTTTAGGTTTGGAAACTCTGTGGCATCTGGGTCGAACAGAGCAAAACGGCCGATACCTATGTGCGCCGACTGCTGAGCGATGTGCGATCCCCCGCCACCAAGTCCGACGAGGCCCGCTCGAACTGATTGGAATAGGGCTTCACTGTTTGTTCCGAGGAAGCTCTGGCGGCTGTATCGGTCGTTCATGTCAGCCTTTCGAGAAACTTCATGGGAAATCCTACCGTTGTGATACGCGAGATTTTCGTCGGCTTGTTTTCGCTCGGATACCAGCAAAGCCCTGCCGCGGAATCTGTGCTTACCACAAGGGTTCCATGCGGCAGGTTCGGTCGCACGTTCCAAAAATCAGGCACGAATTTGCGAGACTCGCGGAGATCAATGCGGCTGAACCACGGTCTGCCCCTGTGCTCGTGCATGTGGATGTGAAACACGCTGGCGTCATTGGTCAGCGCAAACTGCATTGCGACTCTCATCGCATCGGCGTTGAAAAAACATCCATATCGCTGATCATCCGCGTACCAGTCGTCCTGAAGAGGCACGTACGTGTGTGCCAAAATTAGAATGCCTTCACGGTTGCGACTCACTTTGCAGCCGATGAAACCTGCCCGTTCCGCTGCGAACGGATGCGGTCGGCTCAGATCGGCGATCACGTGATCCAATAATGTCACGGTGAGTTTGAAGTGGCTGTTCATTGGAGAGCCTTCAAATGCTGCGCCAACACCTCTATCGGGCGTCCGCTGGCCACATAGTTCCACGAGTAGGCAAACCAGCTTCGTTGGAGGATCGGTACGTTTTGCGCATTCCAGTTGAGAGCCTTCCTAGTTGTGATCTGCTGGGCATAGAAAAGCCGGGTGGCGTAGCCGTCACGGGCGCTCAGGCAGAGCAGCGCGTCCACGACTGCGGGCGTGCAGCCATCCGGCAACCGGAGTTGCGGGAGCAAGATATAGTTCCGGTCAAATTCGGTGAATTCTTTCGGCTCGATACAAAGCTGGTCAAGCTCCCGCAGTTCGCCTTCACCCGCCATGTGACGATCCGCCGCCCCGAACGTGGCTAACGAAAGACTCGCCTCCACGGATGTGGATTTTCGCATTGTCGTCGAGCGGCACAAGTTTGCCGTCAACGACCTGCTCAAGCTCCCGAGAGGGGTCTACCCCGAGCTCGGTCTTGAGTTGCGCCACAGAGTATTCGCGAGCTTGAATCTCGACCGTCCGATTGTCGATTGTCACAGGCACCTCGTGCCCGTGATGCTCTTTACCGGAAGGCTGCACTTGTTGGACTTCTCCCATGGTATCCTCCATAATCTAACCTGTGTTTCGTGCCCGCAACAATGTCTCGGACATGCAACAATGGTATCCCCTCCCGTTTCTTCAGTCAATATTTGTTTCAAAGGAGAAACATGAGCATCTTGAAACTCGGAAAGCTTCTCATGGAGCGGCGCGGAGAAGAAGGAATCCGGGAGTTCGCGAAGAAACTCGGAATCAGCCCCGCAACGCTGTCGCGCATCGAGAATGGCAAGCTGCCCGATCTGGAAACATTCTCAAAGCTATGTGCCAAGCTTGAACTTGACCCGGCAGAACTCTTGCAGCTTGGAAAGAAGTCCTCAGCGAAACACGCAACGCCAACCGCAGGCGTGACCGCGTATGTCCACATGAAGACCGACGCCCACCAAACCCCGAGCGCAGCGGCAGACCTTGCGAAGTTAATTCTTGCCGCCCAAAAGCACGCGGCTGAGATGGACTAGATGTTCCGGCGCGGCTTCAAGTCGTGGTGCGAAGAAACCGCGCTCAACGTGCGTCAACACCAGAAGCTCGCCATCACAGCACCCCTTTCCCCATTCGTGCTTGCACGCGAGCTTCAGGTTGCGGTAATCCAACCCGGCGATCTGAAGCATTTGGCTGAAGACGTCCGTCGCAGGCTATTGGGGCACCATTCTGATTGCTGGTCGGCAATCACCATCCCCGGCAAGCGGCGACCGCTTATCATCTATAACCCATCGCACTCGGCGGCTCGCCAGAATAGTGATCTGATGCACGAACTCGCTCACATACTCCTCGGCCACAAACCCACTGTGGTGTTCATCGACCCAAACACCGACCTTTCTCTCCGGACTTACGATAAAGCGCAGGAGGAGGAGGCAAACTGGCTTGCAGGTTGCCTCCTCCTTCCGAGAGAGGTGCTGCTGCACATCAAAGCAACTCACATTAGCGACGAGACAGCATGTCGCCACTATGGCGTAAGCGCAAAAATGTTGACCTATCGAATGAACGTCTCGGGTGTGAACATTCAGCACAGCAGGGTACAGGGGTGGCGGCGCGGTGGCTAGAACATCGAGATGCTGACCGACTCTCAGCCCGCGAACGCGGATGCCGATTCGACAACGATTTCGCTGCCAGGAGGGGTTGGGGACGGCTGGGGCGTTTCACAGGTGTTGGAGGGGTTTGTGACCAGCTTAGCGGGTGGTTAGCCCAACAGGAAATAAACACAAAGGGGGTATTTAGCAGGGTCAGGGCCGGGAATGCTCATCAAGCTCCTTTTTTCAGACAATTGAATAACCAGCCGTCTTCCACGCTTCGACACCTCCCTTTAGCACCGTGACGTTCGTAAAGCCCTGCGCCTGATATTTGGCTGCCTGACCGACAGCGCTCGCTTCGGCGGGTCAACCTCAATAGAAAATGATTTCCTGTGTCTTCGGCAGCGCCGCCGCCCGGGACTGCAAGGTGGCGACGGATATGGACCCGTCCAGATTTAGCATCCGGCATTTCGCCTCGTCCTCATAGGCGCAGACTAGTAGGGCTTGGTGTGCCTTTGTCTTTGCGTACGCTTGTTGCACGCTGATTCGCTTGATGTCCGCCATCTGTCCTCCTTGTGCCATGCGATTATAACGCTGTGCGAATCCACGTGGGAGCCATCGGCTCACCTCCCTACGTTGACGCCCCGCGCCGCACCCGCGTATATCTATCTAAATGACTCCCCCAAAGAGGCCACAGAAGAACCGATTCGCGGTAGGCGCACGCGTCGTGGTCGGGATGTCCCGACAAGTGGGTACTGTTCTCCACGTTGACGATGAACCAAGCATCATGGGGGAATACGTGCACCGTGTCCGAACGAAAAACGGGGAACTTGAAACAGTCGGCTGCGATCTTGAATTGGTTCCCGCACCTCAAACAAATATGGAATCAACAGCCCCATCGGAAGAACAGGACGACCGGACCTACGCACGTTTAGCCATCGAGGAAGCGTGGAAGAGTGCGCCGGAGGATAAGCGGGTTCACCCCAAGGTCGGCGTCGTGGTCGTGAAAGACGGGAAAGTTCTGGCATCGGCGCACCGAGGCGAGATTCCAGAGGGTCACGCGGAATACATCGCTTTGGAGAAAAAGCTGGAGGAAGTCTCGCTAGCAGGCGCGACCGTCTACACAACGCTCGAACCATGCACATCGCGGAGCCATCCGAAGGTTCCGTGCGCGATTCGTCTGGCGGAGAGAAGAGTCGGTCGTGTGGTGATCGGAATGTTAGACCCTGACGATAGGATAAGCGGGCGAGGGCAGCGGGCGTTGAGAAAGGCAGGAATCGCGACAGACTTGTTTCCGCATGACTTGATGGGCGAAGTCGAGGAGCTAAATCGTGACTTCGTGAGAGATAGAGAGTCTCGCGAGAACGAGAGAAACGGAGAGCAACAGGCTCCCCCGGAGTTTTACAATTTTAGCGGAAGTCCGGAGCCTATATCATTGAGTGGGATACAACATTCGGTGCAAGGGCCGTGGATGGACGTGTGGGGCTTGGTCACGGTTGTCAATCCTACCCAGTCGCACATGAAGATCGGTTTGCATCGCCTCGTCCTGGATGGCAAAGAGTGTTTGGTCCAACGCTTCTTCTTTCGCCTGAAATCCGACCCGATGGAGCAATTTGAGCGAATCAGCTTGATGGGAAACGCAAAGGAACATTACGAGGTGCACGTCATGTTCCCCGAGAATAATTACCCGACCCCTCCGCCTCGCGACGGGGAACTCTGGGTGTCCAGCAACGGTCAAGAACCGTTTCCAGTCAAGGTTAGGTGCCCGTAGGAGAATCGGATGTCGAAGGTGCTTTTCCAAAAAGCTGACATCTATTCAGTCACCGAAGAGCTAAAGCGGAAGGCCAAGGAGGCTTTTCGAACAATTTCTGACTCTGCGCTTGATGCCGACCCGGTTGCAGTGTCGGCGAGACTGATTGAAGAATTCAGCCTGAACGTTCCGGTAGTCGATCAGGATAAGAAATATGCGCTAACGAAGGAAACAGAGGTCGATGTCAGTCAAGACCCAATGCGACACGTCCTTGATCGTTCTAGACCTTTTCATATCAGGGGAACAGAAGTCAGAGTTGTGATTCCATTTCAAGGCGACGGTTGGATGTTCGACGTTAGTCCGACGATGTTCACAAGCAACCCTCCTGTCGCCGAAGTTCAGAACAACGAATTGCATTTCGTCTACAAACTTCCCAACGCTGGATTCGACATCGATGGCGACGTGGGCCGTAGGCTAGGCTGTATCAATCAGTACCTTCGAAGTCTTCGAGATTCCGCAGAGATTTTTAAGAGCGAACTTCAACAACTCGTGTCGAGTTTTATTGAGCAGCGCAAACGCGAACGTGGCACTCACGCGCAGATCGTCGGTAGTCTGAAAATGCCTGTTCGGAAGGAAGACACAAGACCGACCCGCCCAATCCGACCAGCCGAGAGCAAATGGGCTGCGAAGCCCGAAGATGAGTGGGATGTTTTCGTATCACATGCAAGCGAAGATAAGGAAGCTATTGCGACCCCGTTGGCAGAGGCACTTCGGGCCAATGGTCTTCGGGTCTGGTACGACGATTTTTCCCTTCGACTCGGAGATAGCCTGCGAGAATCCATTGATCGGGGACTCGCACGGTCACGATATGGCGTAGTTATTCTGAGCGGACACTTTTTCTCAAAGCATTGGCCGACTCAAGAGCTAAATGGCCTAGCGACCCGCGAGGTTGGCAGTCAGAAGGTGATACTTCCAGTGTGGCATGGAGTAGGTTTTACGGAGGTTCGCGGATACTCCGTGACTTTGGCCGACCGAAAGGCCGTTCAAACAAAAGACGGATTGGCTCACGTCGTTGAGCAGATCATGGCTGTCGTGGGTGAAAGAGAAGTCGAACAAGCTGACAAGTCGACGGTATCTGGGAGCAATATTGAGAACACAGCTAAGGTCCGAGGTCAGGACGAGCGTCGCAAACTGGCTGAATCGGTTGTTCTCACGCTCAGGACAGACAACGGCCATCAACGCAACTACACCATTCGGATTAAGAACCATTCCAAAGAATTCGACATAGCACTTAGGCGTATCTCGTTGTGGAGCGACGGTCAGCGCGTCGGCGAGCCTGCTTTCCGCCCAGAGGGAGCGAACGGAAAGTGTTGGGACGTGGCGGCAAATAGGGAGCTTCCCATTAATTTCGATGCCGGAGAAGTCGTGGCAAAACGGCTGTGGTTAATTGCGGGTGCTCCATCCATGACCGCCTACCATGATACCAACCTGCTATTGGGTCATTTCCGATCCAAGGTTCGCGTGGAGGTTTTATACGCGGTTTTGGGAATTGAAAAGCAATACGATGAAACCCGAACGGTTCAAGTGGACCCGATAAACAACGCGATTACCGGAACGTGACTTTGCGAACTGAGATTTGAAGGCTTTCGTCCCTTAACCCTCAACATGCACGATGCTAAAGTTGGACGATTGCACTTCGTGCGTGAGGTTCCATGCCACTTCCGGTCGAAAAAACGTTCGAAGAATTCGTCGCCAAGTACGGCGGCGAGTTGGTGAGCAAACTCATCTCGAATAACAATCCACTCAAGAACGCCGATTATCTCTTCCGCACGCCTCTCGTTGTCGCAGAATTGAAGGTTGTCGAGCGGGATGCTTTCACTGAAAACGACAAGGAGAAACTGCAAAATCTCTTCCATAGTTGGGTTCAGCGGAGATTGGTCGGCCCGGCATTTGGTCGCGTTCGCATCGAACTCAGGAAATTACCTCGTTCATGCCAACAAGAGTGGCTCAGACTGCACATGGCCCCTTGGAAGAAAAAACTGGAAAACGCTAACAAGCAGATCAAGAACACGAAAGCTGTCCTGAACCTAGCTAACGCGTGCGGGATTCTGTTCCTTTGCGACGATGCTGATTGGTCCTTCCCTCCCGAGGATGTTCTGGGTTTCCTCGCTGGTACGCTGCAATCCAAGAAGCCGGATGGCAGTCAAATCTACTCACACATTGATCGCATCGTGTATTTCTCGATGAACCCAAAAGCCGTTACGAAAGAGGGTGTCGGATTAAATTTCTGGATGCCCGCGTATCGCCAGCCCGAGGAGGACCAGACCATTTCTGGATTTCTAGACAATTTCAGAGCAGTGTTTGTCCAGTATCATGCGAGCCTACTTGGAACAAAGCCCGTTCAGATGTCGCCGCAGGAGCACCCATTCAAGGGCACGTGGCCGGATGGCTTGCACGGTTTTCGAGTAAGGTGATTGGACAAAAAAGGAATCGGATACGTCATCTTCTCAGAGCCATGTCCCATCTGCTGGCGAAGGACGGCGGGATTCAAACTTCCGCGAAGTCTGGCAGCATTTTTAACAATTTGAAGGTCCCTCAAATGGAAAATAATGGAAAATGGAAAACGCTAGTTCCCTGCCCCACTGCCATTCACACCACGTAGGCAACCGTTCGCGTTTTTAAGGGTCAATCATTGCCCACGCGGAACCGATAGTGTTTCTTCCATCGATACACGGCATCAACTCTTTCATTTTCATTCGCGGTGAATAACATCCGGTAACTTCACCACGCCCTTCACCTTTTCCATATAGCGGTTTGAAGGGACTGCATACCCGAACCCAGTTGGCAGAGCGATGGTCGAAACATCTTCAGTACTTCCATCAGGGCGCGGTATCCTTACCCGACCGGCTCGCTGAGGTGCAGCGAAAACAATACCGATGACCTCCCCGTTATCTGCTCTGAATACCGGAGAACCGCTGCTGCCGGGGTTCACGTGAATGTCGAGTTGTAAAGCATGGGGATTGCCGATGCCAGCGTATGGAAGAATCGCAGAGATAATTCCCTTTTGCACAATGGGTGTCAACTGATGAAGTTCATCTCCTCTTGGCAAACTAAGTCCCAGCGGAAAACCACAAACGCCGACCTCCTCCCCTTCGTGAACCGTTGAGGAATCCCCTAGTGTCAGCACGTGAAGTGGTCGCTTAATGGCCTTTTGCAAGCCAGAAATATCGACACGACAAACAGCTAGGTCAGGTTCATCACGGTAGTCAATCCCCGGACGCAATTCTCCCGGTGGAGCGGTGATCTCAACAATGGGGCAGGTCAACGCACCGTACTCACGATCAATCCTGTGGCCTTCAATTACTTTTGATTCCTCACGTTCCAAGAAAAAAAGAGCGCGAGCAATTGCATTACGAACGCCTACCTTGCCATCCCGCTCCTGAATCAGTAGTTCCGCAACGTGCTTGTTGGTCATCACCCATCCGCTCGGGTCAACAACGAATCCAGTGCCTTGAACGACCAGCGAAAAAGGGTCAGCGGGTTCCGCCAACAAGCCAATCCCGACAACAGCAGGTTTTACTTGCTTCAAAATCTGATGAAATGGTGGCGTCATTTAGTTCTGTTCTTTTTCTTTGCGACCAGACAGCTATGCCCGTACAACCTTGAACTTCTCCAGCAAACGGCTGGTCTCTTCGTCCGCTGTCATCGATCATCTGAAAACGTAGTTTTCTGAACTCCTGCCGGATCACGGCATTTGAATTGCTTATCGCTCCAGGAATAAGGAGCAGCATCATCCCTCCACACATCATCCGCGTCCTCCCG
>Ga0137382_10000227_pt1 | contig 23726 bp, 14 predicted proteins | sample SagtaG_15_FD_104816 | JGI IMG/M metagenome (GOLD analysis project Ga0137382, IMG submission 104816) | Vadose zone soil microbial communities from Sagehorn Ranch, Mendocino, California, USA - Sage2_R_20_16 metaG | ecosystem: Environmental > Terrestrial > Soil > Vadose zone | place: USA... | reverse complement strand
GCCCAAGACGTGGGCGATCACCTATCCCGAAGCCACGAGTCGCTGGGTTGCCGCGCCGCTCGTCGCCTTTTCATGGATCACCCGGCCATTCAACCTGCTGTTGAACTGGAGCGCGCGCGTCGTGCTGCGCTGGCTCGGCATCAGGAGCTCGAATCCGGAGCTCGACCGGGTGCATTCCCCCGAAGAGATCCGCATGCTGGTCGAGCAGAGCCGCAAGACGGGCGGCCTGGGCGCCGGCGACGCGCGGTTGCTCGAAGGCGTCTTCGAGTTCAGCGAAAAAAACGCGCGCGAGGTGATGACCCCGCGCACCGACATCGTCGCGCTCCCGGCCGAGGCGTCGCTCGCCGAGGCGGCCGACCGCGTGGCGGCGGCCGGCCGGTCACGCTATCCCGTGACCGGCGAATCGCTCGACGACGTCGTGGGCATCGTGCACGCCAAGGACATCCTGCGCGGCCTGCTCGCGGGATCGGAAGCGCCGGTGCAGGACATCGCCCGGACGGCGTTCTTCGTCCCGGGCACGCGTGAAGTGGAAGACGTCCTGGCCGACATGAAGCGCCAGAAGGTCCACCTCGCGATCGTCCTGGACGAATTCGGCGGCACGGCCGGCCTCGTCACGATGGAGGATCTGCTGGAGGAGATCGTCGGGCCGATCTATGACGAGTACGATCAGACGCCCATCGCGACGCCCGGATCGGTCGCCGACGGCCCCGGAACCAGCGCGGTGCCGATTCTGGCGGGGAGCACGGAGATCGCCGACGTCAACCGCGTGCTCAAGCTCCACCTCGACGATGCCGACTTCACGACGATCGGCGGGCTGCTGTTCGGGCGGCTCGGCCGCCTGCCGAAGGTCGGCGACCGCGTGAACCTCGAGGGAGCAACGTTCGAGATTCTGGAAATGGATGGCCGCCGCGTGGGTCGCGTCCGCGTCTGGCCGGCGACCGCGCAGGTACCGGAGCCGTCGACCTAGGCGCCTGGGCGGGGGGGGGGGGCGCTCGCGAGCTGGACCGCCAGCTCGAGCGCCGCGCGCATCGATCCCGCGTCGGCAATTCCCTTGCCCGCGATGTCGAACGCGGTGCCGTGGTCGGGCGATGTCCTGATGAACGGCAATCCCAGCGTGACGTTCACGCCCGTTCCAAATCCCGAGACTTTCACCGCGGTCATGCCGACATCGTGATAGGGCGCGAGCACGGCGTCGAATTCGCCGCGCAGCGCGCGCACGAACACGGTGTCGGCCGGCAGCGGGCCGGCGGCGCTGAGTGCCGTGGCCGCCGGTCGCAGCACGCGCTCGTCCTCGTCACCGAACAGGCCGCCTTCGCCGGCATGGGGGTTCAGCGCGCACAAGGCGAGCCGCGGCATCTCGACGCCCCACCAGCGCCGCAGCGCGTCGACCGCGATGCGACCCGCCTGGACCACGCGCTCGGTGGTGATCGTGGCGATCGCATCCCGCAGCGCCAGGTGCGTCGTCACGAGCACCACGCGGAGCCGGCCGGTCGCCAGCATCATCGCCACCGGCACGTCACCCGCGAGATGCGCCAGGAATTCCGTGACTCCGGGAAAGCGATAGCCGGCGGTGTGCAGCGCGAGTTTGTGAACGGGGCCGGTGACGATGGCGTCGACCTCACCGGCGAGCGCGAGCCGGGCGGCGGCCTCGATGCCCTGCGCGGCCGCCCGTCCCGCCTCGAGCTCGGTCGGCGCGCCGCCCCCATCCTCCCACCCGCCGACAATCCGCACATCCGCGTCAAGCGGCTGGCGCAGTGCTTTCCGCACTACTTCCGGACCGATGCCTCGCGGGTCGCCGACGGCCACCGCCAGGCGTGGCCGGGAAGGAGCCACGGCTAGAGCCTTATGTCGACGTAGGTCTGGCGCCGCAGTTGGTCGACGTAATGCTTGATGGCGAGCTGATCGCCGAGCGACTGTCGAATCCGCAGCTTGACGTCATCGAACCCCAGCTCGCCCGCGTGGTGCCGGGCCGTCACCTCGAGGACCACGAATTTGGTGCGCGGCGGTTCACCCAGCGTGATCACCGCCTTCAATCCCAGCGTCGTGTCGCTCGAGAGGACTTTCTGATACTCGGGCGGGAGGTCCGTCAGGGGAGCGTCTTCGGCCAGCTTCGGCTCCTGCGGATCGGCATAGCGCTTGGCGAGCGAGTCGAACGAGGCATGAGCAGGTCCGCCGCTCGCCAGGAGGTCGTGCAGCGAGTCCGCCAAGTGCCGCCCGATTGCGATCTGGCCGGCGCTGACGTCCGGCGTGATCAGCACGTGGCGGGCCAGGATTTCCGCCGGCTGGGTGCGCTCGACCTTGATGATGTGAAAGCCGAAAGCCGTCTCGACGGGGCCTGAGATTTCTCCCGGGCGGATTCGGAACGCGACATCCTCGAATTCCTTGACCATCACGCCGCGCCGGAACCAGCCCAGCTCGCCCCCTTGCGCCGCCGAGGCGCTGTCGGCGGAAAACCGCTTCGCCGCGGTGGCGAAATCCGCGCCTTTACGCAGCTCGACGACGAGTGACTCCGCCCGTTCGAGTGCGCGGCGCCGGGCGGCGGAGTCTGGAACCGGCCGGACCACGATCTGGCGAAACGACACCGTGGCGGGGCGCTGCGGCTGCTGGGCCCGGTTTTGCTCCCAGAACTCCCGCATCTGCGCCTCCGTTGGCGGGATCGGCCGCAGCTTCCCTTTCTGGCGCTGCGCCTCGATCAGACGCTGGGCGTACAGCTGCCGGCGTTGCTCGTCGGCCAGCCAGCGGCGCCACTCTTCGACCGATCCGAACCGCGCCTGGCGGATCTGATCCCGAAAGTCGCTTTCGGATGCGAACTGCTTGCGGACGTTCTGGTAGGTCTGCTCGACCTGATCGAGGACCTCCTGGTCCGTCACCTTGATCGACGTGTCACGCTGCGCCTGCTGCACCAGGATCTCGAGCTCGATCAGGCGGTCGAGAATCTGCCGGCGCATCGCCATCCGCCCCGCCGAGTCCGCCGGGAGCGTCTGGCCCTGCGCCTGCGCCTGGACCATTTCCTCGTCGATCTGCGACGCGAGAATCGGCCGCGTCCCGACGACGGCGACGATGCGGTCGAGCGTCTGCGCGGTCGCCGCTCCTGCGAGCACGCAGGCAGCAAGCAGAGAAACCAGCAGCCTCATCGCAGTGTCCGCCGTGGCGTGGTATCGATCGGCGCCGGGCCCGGGGCGGGATTCATGCGCGGCTGTCCGGTCGCCTGGAGCGAGTCGGCGCGGATCTCCTGGGCGCGCTCGACGGCGCGCCGGACGCCTGCTTCATCGACCTTCCAGCTCGCCTGTGCGCGCAACATCTCGGCCAGGAACGGCGGCAGGGGGAAGAAGCGCGCCCGGCCATGCAGCACGCGGTCCAGATAGTCGTTCACGCGCCCCATGGCGAAGTTGACGCGATCCTGCGGCGTCTGGCCGGCGGAGTCGCGCAGCACCTCGGGCGTCAAATTGACGATCGAGCCGAGCAGGGTGATCGCGGAATCGTGCTCCGCGCGGACCTGCTTCACGTCTTCGGGGGTCAGCGTGACGCGCGCGGAGTCCGCCTGTTCGAGCAGCAGCTCGCGCTGCGCAATCGCCCTGAGGAATTGATTGATCTGCTCGTCGCTCGCCTGTGGTAACGCCTGCATGATCTGCGGATCCAGCGCGGCGAGCCAGCGCACCAGGTTGCGTACCCGCAGCGAGCCGCCGCGATAATCGACCAGCACCCGGTTGCTGGATCGCGAGGCCTCCAGGTCCTGCACGGCGACACGCACGTATGACGGCGCGCGACTGACCGTCTCGATGTGGCGCTTGATGGAGAGACTGTCGAGATAGAGCGAATCGCCGTGCATCATCGCCCGATCCTCGACGCCGGATGCGAATGCGGCGCGAACCTCACCGAGCGGCGGGCGGCGGATGATGTGGTACCCGAACGGGCTCTTGACGACCGCGCTCACCGCGCCCGGTTCGAGCTGCCACGCTGCGTCCTCGAAGGCCTGCACGAATTGGCCGCGTTGCGACAGGCCGAGCGAGCCGCCCTGGACCTTCGAGCCGGGGTCGTCGGAGTAGCGCGTGGCCAGCTGGGCAAAGTGGGGACCGGCGCCGCGTGCCTGCGGCAGCAATTGCTCGGCTTGCCGGCGCTTGTGGGCATCGACGTTCGGCGCGGAATTCGGCGCCACCTGAAACAGAATGTGCTGGAAGATCCGCAGCCGCCCGTCCTGGTACGCCGAATCCACCTGTTGCGGCGTGAGATTGCCGCGCGCGACGAGCTTGTCGTGGAAGCGTTCCCACTTGAGCTGCGCGACCACCGGCCACATCGCGGCCATGGCAGTCGCCGAATCGCGTAGGTCCTTGCCGGCCGCGAGCGCTTGCGCGAACAGCGCGTAATCCACCCATACGTGCGACAGGCGGTTGAGCGCCATCGGCTCGATCGGCACCTGCTTGCTGCCGCCTGCCCACCCGGCGACACGCTCCACCGTCAACGTCTGGTCGTTGGCGCGGGCGACGACATCCGCTCGCGGCGAGAACGCGTCCCGCACGGCGTCGCACCCCATCACGGCCAACCCCGTCAGCGCCAGCAACACCAGACTCGCACGTCGCATTCCATTCCTCTTTCTGTGTTAACGGTGATGGTCCCGCAGAACGGCCGTGAGCGCCCGGACCAGGCCGGGGCCGATCGACTCTCCGCCGAGCCGGCGGAGCCTGAGGGAGAGCGGCACCGCGCGCCGCACATCCGCTTCGAACTGCACGGCTTCGAGCGCCACCTGCAACCCTGCGAGCCGCGGGGCCGCGTCACGCCGGAACGTCAACCGCGCTTCGTCGCCCTTGATCAGCACTGTCTCCAACCCCGCCCGGACCCCTAACGCGCGCAACTCGGCGACGAGCAGCAGTCGGGCAGCGTCCGCCGGCAACGGCCCAAACCGGTCGCGCAGCTCGTCACGGACGGCTTCAATCTCACCTGGTTGTTCGGCCCGCGCCAGCCGCCGGTAGAGATCGAGCTTCGCATCGTCGTCGGGGACGTACTCGTCGGGCAGATGCGCGGGCGCATCCAGTGTCACGTCGGGAGGCGCGAACTCTTCCCGCGTCCCCCGTCCCGCTTCCCCGGTTTTCAGCCCTCGCACGGTTTCTTCGAGCCACCGCAGGTACATCTCGAAGCCGACCGCCTGCACGTGTCCCGACTGCTCGCCGCCCAGGAGATTCCCGGCGCCCCGCAGCTCCAGGTCACGCAGCGCGATGCGATAGCCCGATCCCAGATCAGTATGATGTTCGAGCACCTGCAAACGTTCCTCGGCCTCCGCATCTACCTGATCGGGTACGAGCAGGTAACAGAACGCGCGGCGGTGGCTGCGCCCCACGCGGCCGCGCAGCTGGTAGAGCTGGGCAAGACCCAGACGATCGGCGCGATCCACGATCATCGTGTTGGCGTTCGGCACGTCGAGACCGGATTCGACGATCATCGTCGACACGAGGATGTCCACCTCCCCACGGACGAACCGGCTCATGACGGCCTCGAGATCGCTCTCGCGCATTTGCCCGTGCGCGACCGCCACGCGGGCGCGCGGTGCGAGTGCCTGCACGCGCGCGGCAATCGTGTCGATCGTCTCGATGCGGTTGTGGACGAAGTACACCTGGCCGCCGCGATCGAGCTCGCGCGCCATCGCTTCCTCGAGGAGCGCATCGTCCCACGGCTCGACGAACGTGAGGACCGGGGAACGGTCCTTCGGAGCGGTCTCGAGCAGCGCCAGATCGCGCAAGCCGGCGAGCGAGAGATGCAAGGTGCGCGGGATCGGTGTCGCCGTCAGTGTCAGCACGTCAACGCTGAGCTTGAGCGCCTTCAGACGCTCCTTATGCTTGACCCCGAAGCGGTGTTCCTCGTCGACGATGAGCAGACCGAGGTCCTTGAACGTGACGTCGGGCGACAGCAGCCGATGCGTGCCGATCACGATGTCCACCTCGCCGCCCGCGAGGCGCTGGAGCAGCGGCGCCGTTTCCTTCACACTGCGGAACCGCGACAGCACCTCGATGCGCACGGGGTAATCCGCCAGCCGCTCGCGAAACGTACGGCCGTGCTGTTCGGCGAGAATCGTCGTCGGCACCAGCACCGCGACCTGCTTGCCCGCCTGCACGGCCTTGAACGCCGCGCGCACCGCCACCTCGGTTTTGCCGTAGCCGACGTCGCCCACGAGTAGGCGATCCATGGGGCGCGCGCGCTCCATGTCGCGTTTGACTTCATCGGAAGCGCGCCGCTGGTCCGGCGTGTCTTCATAGAGGAAGGCGGACTCGAGCTCGCGTTGCCAGGGCGTATCGGGAGGGAACGCAAACCCGTGGGCGATCTGCCGGCGGGCGTACAGATCGAGCAGCTCAGCCGCCATCGCCCGGATCGCGGCGCGCGTCTTGTCGCGTTGGCGCTGCCAGGTCGTCGCGCCGAGCCTGTGCAGCCGCGGTGGCGGCGCATCACCGTCACCGACCGCGCGGTACGGCTCCAGCTGATCGATCCGGTAGAGGGGCACGTTCAGGCGATCGCCCCCTTCGTATTCGACGACCGCGACCTCGAGCGTCGCTCCGTCGGCGCCGACCGCGATCGTCTCCAAGCCACGGTAAATGCCGATCCCGTGCTCCAGATGGACGACGTAGCCGCCGGGGGTGAGCGGCCTCGCCGCCGCAGTCGAGACGGCACTGCGATACCGCCGCGGCCGGCGCAAGCGCCGTGCACGCCGGAAAATCTCGTGGTCGGTGAGGACACGCAGCGTCGGCATGCTGAACCCGCCATCGAGCGCACCCACCGCCAGCGTCGCGCGATCGGCGCCGATCAACTCCTCGAGCCGCTCGAGCTGCCCTTCGTTGTCGCACAGGATGACGGTCGGGGGCGGCTCGGCGACGATCTGCCGCAGCCGCTTCAAGTCCCGATCCACATGCTCGGGTGGCGTGAGCGGGAAGCGTTGCTCGGTCTCCGCGTCCGAAACGGCGAGCCGCCCGAACGCCGTCATTCGAGCGCGCCACGTCGCCGGCTCGATCAACAGCTCCTCGCGCGACGGCGGCTCCTCGCCCATGCGACGGGCGACCTCGAGATGGTGCGCCGCGTCCGTCCACGCACGCTCGACCTCTCGCTCGACAGCGGACCCCTGGTCGGTAACGACGATGGTGTCGGATGGGAGCAGATCGAAAAGGTTGGATAGTAGGGGCGCAGCATGCTGCGCCCGTACATCCCCACCACCACGGTTCTCACCCTTCACCGGAAGGACGGTCACGCGCGCCAGCGCGTCACCGGAGCGCTGCGTGTCGAGATCGAAGCTGCGCGCGGAGACCACCTCGTCACCCCACCATTCGATGCGCGCCGGCGCCGCCATCCCAAATCCGTAGACATCGAGAATCCCGCCGCGGACACTGTACTGGGCGACTTCGGTCACCGTCGGCACCCGCTCGTAGCCCATGGCATCGAGCCGCTGCGCGGTCTCGGTAAGGCTCCGTTCCTCCTTCTTGACGGCGATGACGAGGCGCGCTTGCTCCAGCGCGGCGGGAACCGCCGTCCGTTCCGCGCTGCCGCGCGCCGTCGTGATCAGGATGCGCACCGCCCCACGCAGCAGCGCTTCGAGAGTCTCGATGCGCTCCCCCGCGAGCTCGTAATGCGGCTCCTCGGCGCCGAGCGACTCGCGCTGCGGGTAGAGCGAGGTGGCGTCACCCGGGAGGAGCATTTGAAGGTCCGCGAGCCAGCGCTCCGCGTCTGCGGGAGTGGGAGCAACGACCGTGAAGACGCGCTGCGCCAGACGGCGGGAGAGCGCGGCAACCAGCGCCGCGGGGCTCGAACCGGGAAGGCCGCCCACCCCCACGCGCTGGCCGGGCAGCGGCAGGCGTTCGATGAGAGCGCGCGTCGCGGGAAGGTCTTGAAACCTGTCGAGCAGAAAGTCGAGGGGCATCAGCGGGTGCGGGTGGCGACTCCCAGCTCGGCAGCGGCGAGCAACAGCGCCAAGACGAGGAGTATCCAGCTGGCATCCACCCGGCGGGCGCCGGAAAAACGCTCGGCGGCGAGGCGGTCGATACTCAGGATTGCGACGCGGTCCGCTCCGCCCAATGCCGCGATGGCGCGCGACGAGGTGGCAGGCGTCAGATCGGACTCGCGCGCGTCGGGACCGAACGCCGTGGCGCCGATCGTGTCGGCACCCCGGGTCTGAAACTCCACGCGCGGCGCCCCTTCATGCGTTGCGACTTGCGTCTCGCCGACCACGATCCGGTTGACGAGCGCGTCTACAAACGGCACGAACCCCGGGGCAGCGGGCAGCGCCGTCCATGCAGTGTCGAGCCGGCTGCCGAGCAGCACCACGCTGCCGGAGCGCACCAGCCACGGCTCGCCATTCACGGTGGCCAGTACGTCCTCCGATCCTCCCTCGAGCCGGTAGCGACGCGCGACCGCTGCGCCATCGATGAACGCGAGCTCCGGCGACGCCATCACGCCGGGAGTCCCGAGCTCGCTCCAGCGCCAGGGCACTCCCCGCGCTGCGAGCGCGCGGTTTGCCTGGCCGATCAGCGCCGCATCGGCCGGCGGCTGGATGATGGCGCGATTTCCACTCGGCCCGTCTGCCCCGCTGATCACGACATCGCGGCCGTCGCTGACGCGCCGCCCGTCCCGCAGCACGTCGAGGGCCGCTGAGACGAACGCTCCTGCTCCCGCCGTCGCCATGACTCGCGCCGGTGGAGAAACGCGCCACGCGAATGGGCGACGATCATCCGCCCGCAGCTCGTCCGGCTCGAGCGCCGCCTCGCCTACCCACCAACCTGGCGCGAGCGATTGCGCAGGCAGCGAGACAGTCACCGTCGCCCGCGACGCTGCCACTCCCCCTCCCGTACCGGCGCGGTCGCTCCCGGGCGTCGCCAGGCCGCGCGCCGTGATCTCTCCGCCACGATGTCCGCCGCCCCCTCCGATACGGATCGTCACGGGCACTGGCTGCGGCGTTGAACCGTCACCAGCCGTCGAGCCGCTGAGCTCGATGACGGCGGCACCCTCGGATACGGTGACCGCCGCGATGCCGCGATTCGCGACGGCGTGTCCCGGCGCGAGAGCAAGCACGTGCACTCCGCGTGGCACGTCCGCTCGTGCGGACGCGACCGCCGTCGCCTGCATATCGCTCAGCAGGTGCACTTCCCGCCCGGGCGATGGCTGGGCGTTCACGAGACGCGCCGCTCGTTCGACCGCCTGCACCAGATCCAGCCGCTGCCAACCAGCGCGCGTGCTGTCGATCGTGGCGAGCAGCGCTTCGCGTGTGCCGCCGCGCAGCACACCATCACACAACATCAGCCACACCCGATCGGCCGACGTCGTGTGGCGCACGGAGGATTGCGCGGCCGCGCGCAGTCGGTCGAGCATGACACCGCCGTCCACCACGGCGCTCGACGATGGCGAGTTGTCGAGAATGACGACGACGGCCGTCGGCTCGTGGGCTCCTCCGCTCACGCCTGCGCCTCGCAGACTTACCAGGGGGCGGGCGGCGGCGAACACGATCGCCACGATCAAGGCCGTGCGAAGAATGAGCAGGAGGAGGTGACGCAACTTCAGACGCCGCGCGCTTTCCCGTTCGGCGACGGTCAGGTAGCGCACGGCGGGGAAGTCGAGCTCCGGTGGAATACGTCGGTGCAGCAAGTGGAGCAACGCGGGGATCGCGGCGGCGGTTAGTCCCAGCAACGCCAGCGGATGGATGAAACTCACGTCAGGAGACGCAACGCCATGCCGAAGGGCATGTCGGTTTGCACATGATGGTATGCGATGCCGTGTCGCCGACAGGCCTTTCGCCAGGCCGCGATCTCCCGGCGTACCGTGTCGGCATACGCCCGCGCCAGCTCACGCGGACGCACCACCACGCTTACGGTCGATTCGGGATCGCGGAAGCGTACTTCCGGCGGACCCGTGAGCTCGACTTCGGCCGGGTCCATGAGGTGGAAGACGATGACCTGATGGCCGCGATGTCGCAGATAGCGCAGCGCCGCGAGCACGAGGTCGCGATCGAACAACAAATCGGAGATCAGCACGACCATGCCGCGGCGAGTGAGCAACGCCGTGAGCCGCTGCAACGCGGCGTGAGCGGCGGTCCCCTGCCCGTCCGGCGTGTCGAGCAAGCCGCGCACGATGCGTGTCCACTGGCCGGCTTTGACGCGGGCGGGAATCACTTGCCGCACCTGTTCGTCGAAGGTGACCAGCCCGGTCGCGTCCCGCTGGCGCAGCAGAATGAGCGCCAACGCCGCCGCCAGGCGGTCGGCGTACGCGCGCTTGGTCAGCCGCTCCGGCGTCCCGTGCCAGGCCATCGAGCGACTTACATCGACGAGAATCATGGAGCGGAGATTCGTTTCCTCTTCGAATTGCTTGACGAACAGCCGATCGGACCGGCCCAGAATGCGCCAGTCGAGATAGCGCAGCTCATCGCCGGGCTGGTAGGCGCGGTGCTCGGTGAATTCCACCGAGAAGCCGCGGAACGGCGACCGATGGACGCCCGCCAGGAAACCCTCCACAACACCCTCGGCGACGATCTCGATGCCCCCCAGACGCGCCACTTCGGCGGGGTCGAGCAGATCTAGACGCTGAGCCAAGAAATGTCCTTGCCAAGGGACAGCCAGGATGAAGCTCGGCACTGCCAAGTCATTATAACAATATAATTTAGGTGGTTTCGGCCGCTGGCACAGTCTCTGCCTTAAGCCGGGCGGGAGGCACCATGTTCGCACATCTAGCGCTGCTCAGCTTGGCGTTCGCGCCCACAGCCACGGCCCGGAATCCGGGTCTGTACCGCCCGCGTGTCGAGCTGTGGACCAACCGCGGCGATGCGGCCGTTTATACCCGCGGTGAGCGGGTCCGGCTGTATTTCCGTCTCGATCAGGACGCCTATGTCACGATCTTCCGTGTGGATACGGATGGTCGTGTCCGCGTGTTGTTCCCGCGCGAACCGTGGGAAGACAACTTCGCTCGCGGCGGCCGGGACTTCGAGGTGGATGGCAACGAGCTCTCCCGGGAAGCGTTCACGATCGACGACTATCCCGGCGTCGGCTATTTGTTCGCGGTCGCGTCGGCCAATGCCTTCGTGTACGACGGCATTGAGAGCAGCGATCACTGGGATTATCGCGTCATCGCCGACGGCCGCGTGCGCGGCGATCCGTATGTCGCGATGACCGACCTGGCGCAGCGGATCGTACCGGAAGGGTACGTCGACTGGGACTACGACGTCATCTCTTACAATGTCGGCCAGCACTACGACTATCCGCGTTTCCTGTGCTATGACTGCCACACGTATGTGAGCTATCCCTATTGGGATCCGTACTTCGATTCGTGCGTGCGCTTCCGCATGTTCGTCTACGACGATCCCTGGTTCTATCCGTATCGCTACTACGGCGGCAACCGTGTCGTGTTCGTGAGGCCCTATCGTCCACAGCCCCGTTTCATCTTCAAGGATTGGGGGACCGCTCGACCCAGCCGCGAAGCGTTCGTCACGCGTGAGCGGGAGCGGCCGGTCAACGACAACACCCGGCGCGGCGTCACCGGCCGTGACGTCGGTGGCATCGGCAGCATTCCGCCTCCGGGCATCCGCGACCGCCACGAGCGGCCCGGCGATGACCGGAACAACGGCGGGAACAACGGTGGCAACAACGGGGGCAATAACGGCGGCAACAATGGTGGCAACAACGGCAACGACGACCGCGGGCGCGGCCGCCGTGAGCACCCGGATCGTCCCGACCGGCCCGATAGGCCCGATCGCCCGGATCGGCCGGACCGTCCCGACAATCCGAACAACCCGAATCGGCCGGAGCGTCGCGACCGCCCCGATCGCCCCGATCGCCCCAATCGGCCCGATCACCCGGACGACAGCAGGGTAACCGACCAGCCGATGGTGCTGCCGCGGCACGAGGAGCCTCGGCAAGTTGAGCCACGACAAGTCGAGCCACGACGTGAGGATTCCCGTCGCGTCGAGCCTCGCAATGAGCCTCGGCAAGTCGAGCCCCGACGTGACGATTCGCGTCGCGTCGAGCCTCGTAATGAGCCGCGTAACGAGCCGCGTAACGAACCGCGGAGGGTGTCGCCTCCTCCACCGCCGCCCCCGCCACCGCCTCCACCGGCGCGCAACGACCCGGAGGTGCGGCGCCGCAAGCCGTAGACGTTCAGACTGAAACCTGACGCGCCCGATCGTAGTCTCGCACGATCGGGCGCGTTAGGTTTCCCTTCCCTTTCCTCTTGTCGAGGCTCTCTTGGTCGCGCTGTTGCTGCTGTGGACGCTTCAGTCACCCGTTTCAGCTCAGCGGGCTGCCCAAACGATTTCTCCCGAGGACATCCGTCGGCGCATCGGCATCATTGCGGACGATTCCATGCGGGGTCGCGATACACCCAGCCCCGAGCTCGATAAGGTCGCGACGTACATCGGGCGCGAATACCGCCGTCTGGGACTGAAGCCGGGAGGCGATAACAGCACGTTCATCCAGCGCTATTCACTCGACAAGGTGCAAATCGTCGCCGAGAGCTCCGTGGCGTTCGTGCACGGCGGGGCTGGTGGCACGCTCAAGTACGGCACCGATTTCGTCTTTGCCGACAACATGTTCGAGAGCGGAGATTACGCCGGCGAGCTCGTGCTCGTCTCGGGCCCGCTCACCGCTGCCACGGCCGACACGGCGGCATTCGCGGGGAAGATGTTGGTCCTCGCATCACCGCGGCTCCGCGGCACCGACCGCCAGCGCGTGTTCTCCTGGAAACCGGCCGGCGTCGTGCTGCTCACCACCGCGCCGGACTCCATTTGGTCACAAATCGTCAGTCGCAATGGTCGGCCGCAGCTGCGCGACCCGAGCCGGCAGACCGGTTCCCCCGTTGTCCTGGGCATTCGGGCGGCATCGCTGCAACCGGTGGCCGCGCAACTCGGCGCTGACCTGGCCGCGGCGCAGTCGGCGACGGCATTCGAGGTCAAACCGTTGGGTGGGGCGCAGCTCCACGTGCATGCGCGCATCGAACCGGTGGAGCGCAATTCCGCGCCCAACGTCGTCGCTATCCTCGAGGGCAGCGATCCCACCCGCAAGAACGAATACGTCGTGTTCAGCGCCCACATGGACCACGTGGGCGTCGCGGGACCGCGTGGCAGCGGCGGCTGCCGGGCCCAGGGCGCCGACTCGATCTGCAATGGTGCCGATGACGATGGATCCGGGACCGCAGCCGTGGTGGAAATCGCCGAAGCATTCGCCGGCCTGCACCCGCGGCCCAAACGGTCGATCATCTTCCTGAACGTGAGCGGCGAGGAGAAAGGCCTGTGGGGCAGCGCCTATTTCGCCGATCATCCCGCCGCCCCGATGAATACCATCGTGGCGGATCTGAACATCGATATGATCGGGCGCAACTGGAAGGACACGATCGTCGCGATCGGCAAGGAGCACTCCGACCTCGGCGCGACGCTGAATCGCGTCGCGGCGGCGCATCCTGAGCTGAACATGCGCCCGATCGACGACATCTGGCCGGAGGAAAACTTCTACTTCCGCTCCGACCACTTCAACTTCGCCCGCAAGGGCGTGCCGATTCTGTTCTTCTTCAACGGCACGCATCCCGATTACCACCGGCCCAGTGACTCGCCCGACAAGATCGACGCGGAGAAGGAGTCGCGCGTCGCGCGGCTGATCTTCTACCTCGGGCTCGACGTCGCGAACGGCGCCGAGCGGCCGAAATGGAATCCCGACAGCTACAAGCGCATCGTCAGCGCTAACTAGCGGCCGGCGTCACCGCTCGAGGATCACCACGACCACCGACCCGGGATGACCGGCGGTCGGGGGCGTGGGCGGTCGGGCGTGGGCGCCGGGGCTTCGCCGTATTGCGCGGCCACCGCGTACAGCCGGTGCGTACGCTCATCCAATGGCGTCTCCGAAGGGGTCGTTAATCCTAACCTGCGCACCCCGCCTCTGGCGCGTTCGTCACGAGGTGGCGATCCTCATTTCGTGCGGGTGTTGATCGTAGAAGACGATCCCGAGCTTGCCGGTCTGCTGCGTGACGGCCTGCGCGAGCACCGCATCGATCCCACGCTGGCGGCGGGATTCGCGGAGGGGCGGGAGCAGGCGCTGGCCGGCGATTACGACGTCATGATCCTCGATGTCCGTTTGCCGGGCGGCAGCGGGTTCGATCTCTGCGCCGACCTGCGGCGCAGCAAGGTCGGCGTTCCGGTATTGATGTTGACGGCACTCGACGCCGTGGACGACCGCGTCCGCGGCCTGGCCGTCGGTGCAGACGACTATCTCACCAAGCCGTTCGCACTCCGTGAGCTCGTGGCCAGACTGCAGGCGCTCGCACGCCGCCGGGCACTGGCACTCACCCCCGCCATCGTGCGCGTTGCCGATCTCGAGGTCGATCTTGGCGCGCGGCACGTCAGGCGCGCCGGCCGGCCGATCGACCTGACCGCGAAGGAATTCGCCCTGCTCGAGCTGCTGCTGCGCCACCAGGATCAGGTCGTCGACCGGTCCGCCATTACGGCGCACGTGTGGGACAACAACCACGATCCCTTCGCGAATGTGCTCGAGGTGCTGGTTCGCCGTCTCCGCAGCAAGATCGACGATGGGTTCGAGCCGAAGCTCATTCGCACCGTGCGCGGCGCCGGCTATCGCCTGGGTATGGCGGGATGACCCTCGACCGGTTGCGCGTCCATCTCACGCTGTGGTATGCCGTGACGTTCGCGATCATCATCCTTCTCCTGGGCGCGGGACTGTTTGTGGCGATCGAGACCCAGGTCTCCCGGCGCATCGATGCCTCGCTCGTCGCGGCGACGGCGGCAGTCGTGCGCGCGACGCACGACCTGGAGGTCGAGCGCGCCGCGGGCGGCGCCGCCGACGCGGTGGAGGAGCTGCATATTCCCGACCGCGCCCTCTACCTCTTTGATGCGAGCGGGCACGCCATCACGCCGCCGCGGGCGGATGCCTGGATCGCCGACGCGGCCCGCGCTGCCGCGAGCAGCGGCGGCATCGATGTCCAGCAGGGCACCGGGCGGGCGCACGAGCTGCGCCTGCACGCCGAGCGTTTCACCGGGCGCTCCGGCACTCCGTATGTCGCCGTCGCCGTCGCAGAGCGTCCGAAGATCCGCGAGCAATACGCCTCGTTGATCGGGACGTTCGGCGGCGCGGCGCTCGCGGCGCTCGTGCTGGTCGCGGTGGGCGGCTTTCTGCTGGCGCGGAAGTCGACGATTCCGGTCGAGCGGTCGATGGAGCAGATGCGCCGGTTCATGGCAGACGCGGCGCACGAGCTCCGCACGCCGATCGCCGTCCTGCGCGCGCGCACCGAGGTGGCGTTGAGCCACGCGCGCGACCCCGAGCGGGACGCGACCACGTTTCACGCCATCGAGCGCGAGGCGGACCGTCTGGGCGGGATCGTGGCCGATCTGCTGACGCTGGCGCGTGCCGACGCGGGTGAGCTGCCGGTCGCGCGCGAGGCGCTCTATTTGGACGACGTCGCCGCGCAGGCCGTCGAAGGCGCCCGCGCGCTCGCGGAGCGCAAAGGCATCACGCTCGAGGTCGGATCGTTCGAAGAAGCGCGCGTGACGGGCGATCCGGAGCTGGTGCGCCGACTGGTCCTCATCGTGCTGGATAACGCCATCAAATACACACCGCACGGCGGCCATGTGCGCCTCGACGTGACGGCCACCGACGGGAAGCGCTCCGTCATCGTCTCCGACACGGGGATCGGCATTCCGGCGGACCAGCTGTCACGGGTGTTTGAGCGCTTCTACCGCGGCGAGCCGGCGCGACGGCACGCCGAGGGCGCCGGTCTCGGTCTCGCTATCGCACGATGGATCGGCGATTTGCACGGGGCGCGCATCACCTTCTCTTCAACGACCGAAGGCACGCGCGTCCAGATCGACTTCCCCGCCGCCGTGTAAGCTGGCCGTAAGGTTCGCCGTGTAGCTTCCTCGCACATGCGCTTCGGGATCGTCACGTTCTGGGCCGCGTGGCCGGTGGTGTTGGCTGCGCAGCAACCGGTCACTCGTGCGGAGGCCGTCGCCGCCGCGCTGGCCCGCGGTGCACGGGTCGTGATCGGGCGAGCCGACACCGTCGCCGCGCTCGGCGCCGTGCGGTCCGCGCGCGCCTTTCCCAACCCCACGGTGTCCGGCAGCTATTCGCAGGACCCCCCCCATTACCATGCGCTGGGCGATCTGCCGCTCGATCTGCCGTGGCTGCGGGCCCCGCGCATCGGCGCTGCCGAGGCCGCCCGTGATGCCGCCCGGTATCAGTTCGCGTTCGAGCGAGCCGCCATTCGATTCGACGTCGACACCAGCTACACGCGCAGCCTCGCGGCGACGCAGCATGCCCGGCTTTCACGCCGGACCGCGGATGACGCCGACAGCCTGCTCAAGATCGCCATGCTGCGCCGCGAGGTCGGCGACGTGAGCGAGCTGGACGTGCGACTCGCGGCTGTCAACGCCGGTCAGCTCGAAAACACCGCGATCGACGATTCGCTGGCCGCGCTGGGGAGCCTGCTATCACTCCAGCTGCAAATGGGACTGAGCGGCGACGCACCCGCGATCGTCTTGCGTGACTCGTTGACGCCACCCGACGACAGCGCGGGGACGAACGTCATCCCGGCGCCGGGTGAATACCTCCCGGTCGCGGCCGCTGCGGCCACGCTGCGGTCCGCCGAGCGGACCCTGACGTTCACTCGCGCCAGCCGGTTTGCGCCGAGCCTCGAGTTCGGCGTCGACAAAGGTGATCCCGGAGCGACACAGCCGAATCAACTGCTGCCGGTCATCGGGTTTTCCCTGCCGCTGCCTCTGTTCAATCGCAGCGGCGGAGACGTGACCCGTGCCATCGCCGAGCGCGACCGGGCGCGCGCCCAGCTCGACCTGACGCGCCGCGAGACCAGCGCCGCAGTAGCGCGCGCCCGGCGAGAGCTCGTCGCCGCCCAGGCGCGCGTGCGCCGCTCCACGCGTCTCGTGGCGAGCGCCGACCGCGTCGTGGCCATGTCGCTGCAGGCGTATGGCGAAGGCGCGGTGGCGCTGGCGAGCGTGCTCGAGGCGCAACGCAACGCGCGCGAAATCCTGGCTCGGTACATCGATGACCTCGCCGCCGCCGACGCCGCCGCGCGCACGCTGCGCTGGCTCACCGCGGGGGGGGGAGCGGGGGGGGAGGCCGACGAGCCATGATCCGTTTGGCGCAGGTCGCGCTGGTATCGCTTTTGATCGCGGTGGCATGTCGTGGCGACGGGAAACCCGCCGCCGAGGACGCCGCCGCTGCGGCCGTCGGCGTCGCCACAGCGGCCGCCACGCGTGAGCCGTTTGCCCAGACGATCAGCGCGATCGGCACGGTGACCGCCCGGCCGGGGCGCTATGCGGCACTCGCGGCCCCCGGGCCGACGCGCGTCGCGCGGATCTTCGTCGTGGCCGGCGAGCGGGTATCGGAGGGGGATTCGCTGATCGAGTTCGAGCGTGCCCCGTTCGACGCGGCCGCCCAAAGCGCCGCGGCGGCGCTGGCGAGCGCCGAGCGTGCAGCGGCGCGTGCGGCGCGCCTCACCCAGGCCGGGATTCTGCCGCAAAAGGACGCCGATCAGGCGGCGGTCGATCTCGCCGCCGCACAGGTGGCGGCCGTCACCGCGCGCCGCGCACAAGAGCTGGCCACCCTGCGGGCGCCGCTGGCGGGCGTGGTGACGCGCATGAGCGCGGTCATGGGCGCGTCCGTCGACGCCAGCCAGACGCTGGTCGAGGTCGCCGACCCCGCCGCCCTGGACATCGTCTTCAACGTGTCGCCCGCGGAAGCGGCGCGAATCCAGGCCGGTGATTCAGTCATGCTGAGCAGCGACGAGGGGGGGGGGGCGCTCGGCAGCGCCACGGTCACGAGCGTCGGCGTCGCGGTCGATTCCGCATCGCGCGCGGTGGCGGTGCGCGCACGTTTGCGGCACCCCGCCGCGACGCGGCCGCTCCGGCTGGGCGAATCGGTTTTCGGGCGCATCGTCACCGGCGTGCACGCCGACGCGATCACGGTCCCGCTCGCGGCGCTCGTCCCCGAGGGCGACGGGTTTCGCGTGTATGTCGTGGACTCGGCGGGAATCGCCCATGCGCGGCGCGTTACGGTCGGTGGACGCTCCGAGACGCGCGCCGAAATCGTCAGCGGCCTCACCCCCGGCGAGACGGTCGTGACGACCGGTGCCTACGGCGTGGCGGACAGCGTGAAGATCGGCACCGCGCATCCGTGACGCTGTTCGACGTGCTGGGACGCCAGCGCCGGTTCGTGTATCTGGTGGTCGGCAGCCTCAGCGCCGCTGGTGTGTGGGCGGCGTTGCGATTGCCGTCCGCGATTTATCCCGAGCTGCGCTTCTCCCGGATCACGATCGTCGCTCAGGGCTCGACCCTCGGCGCACGCCAGATCGTCTTCAGCGTCACCCGGCCGCTGGAAGAGGCCGTCAGCATCGTGCCGGGCGTGACTCGCGTCCGCTCGCATACGATTCGCGGGGCGACGGAGATTTCCATTACGTTCGCCTCGGGCACCGACATGGATCGCGCGCTGCAGCTGGTACGGGCGCGCGTGAACCAGGTCCAGGCCGCGCTGCCCGCCGATCTCGACCTGGAGGTCGAGCAGCTCACCCCCTCGCTCTTCCCGGTTCTCTCCTACAACGTCGAAGGCGGCGAGCCCGCGACCCTGTATGACCTCGCGCGCTACGAACTCAAGCCGCTCATCTCGCGCGTGCCCGGCGTCGGGCGCGTGGACGTACAGGGATCCGACGTCCGGGAGATCGAGGTCATCGCCGACCCGGCGCGTCTCGCCGCGCACGGCCTCACGTACGCAGATCTCGCCGACGCGATCCGCCGGGCGATCACCGTCCAGGCGGTCGGCCGGGTGGCGCAAGACTACCGCCAGTACCTCATCGTCACGGATCAGGAGGCCCATGCGGAGAGCGACGTCGGCAACGTCGTCCTGCGGGGCGGTCTCCATGTCCGCGACGTCGCGAGCGTGCAGCTCGGTACCGAAGACCACGTCCGGATCATTGCCGGAGACGGCAGGCCGGCGGCGCTGATCAACATCACGCGCCAGCTCGGCGGCAACTCGCTGGCCCTCGCCGACAGCGTCGCCCATATCATGACGGCGATCGCGCCCACGCTGGCTCCGGGCGTCCACCTGAAGCGGGTCTACGATCAAGCCCAGCTGGTCCGCGAGGCCGTCCACTCCGTCCGGGACGCGATGCTCATCGGGGCGGCGCTCGCCGTGCTCGTGCTCCTGGTGTTCTTGCGGCACGGCCGGATCACGGCGGTCAGCGCGACATCCATTCCGCTGACGCTCGCGATCACGGTGTTCGTGATGCGCCTGCTGGGGCAGACATTCAACCTGATGACGCTGGGGGCGATGGCGATCGCCATCGGTCTGGTGATCGACGACGCCGTCGTGATCACCGAGAACATCGCGCGGCATCTGCGGCTCACCGGCGACCGGACGCAGGCGATCCGCGGCGCCGTGCAGGAGCTGATCTGGCCCGTGACCACCTCCACGCTCACGACGGTCGTCGTGTTTCTGCCGCTGGGCTTGTTGCAGGGGGTCGTGGGCCAATTCTTCGCGGCGCTCGCGACCACGCTCACGATCGCCGTCCTGGTCTCGCTCGGTCTCGCCCTCACGATCATTCCACTGCTGGCCGAGCAGTTCGTCAGCGTGCACGAAGTGGAACCGACGCGCGGCGGCGCGCTGGGACGGGCGCAGGCGACGCTGGACTCGCTCGGCCCCCGCTATGAGCGCGCGCTGACCGCGGTGCTCCGGCACACGCGGCGCATCGTCGTCGCGGCGCTCGCGCTGGTCGTCGTAGGGCTCGGGTTATGGAGACTGGTCGAAACGGGCTTCCTGCCCGAAATGGACGAGGGCGCATTCGTGCTCGACTACTTCACGCCGGGCGGGACGGCGTTGGCGGAGACCGATCGGGAAGTGGGGATCGCCGAACGTATCCTCGCCGCGACGCCCGAGATCGAGGGCACCTCCCGGCGCACCGGCGCGGAGCTGGGGCTGTTCGCGACGGCGCAGAATACGGGCGACATCGTGGCGCGGCTCAAGGCGCCGGGCCGCCGCGCGCGCGACATCTTCGCCGTCATGGATGACGTCCGGGACGCCGTCACCGCAGCGGTGCCGCGGCTGCACATCGAGTTCGTGCAGATCCTGTCCGACGTGATCAACGACCTGGCCGGAGCCGCAAAGCCGGTCGAGATCAAGCTGTTCGGCGAGCGCCTCGACTCGCTCGAGGCGTATGCGCGACGGCTGGAGCCGGCGCTCGACAGCGTCGAGGGGCTGGAAGACCTCTACAACGGCGTGAGCGAGCCGTCTCCCGAGCTGTTGATGCGGGTGAATCAGGCCGAGGTGGATCGCGTCGGCCTCACGCCTGAAGACGTCGGCAACATCGTCAGCTCCGCCCTCCTGGGGACGCGCGCGGGCGAGGTCCGCAGCGAAGACCGGCCGGTCGCGGTGCGCGTGCGCGCCCCCGATTCGGTGCGGTTCGATCCGCTGCGGCTCCGCGCGTTACCAGTCGTATCGGCGGGTGGCGGTCACGTCACGCCGCTCGGCAGTCTCGCCACGTTCGCATCCGCCGAGTCGCGCATGAGCCTGGAGCGCGAGAATCAGCAGCAGATGATCGCAATCACGGCCGACGTCAGCGGCCGTTCGCTCGGTGGCGTGATGCGCGACGTACGCCGTGTCCTGGCCGCACAGCCGCCGCCGGCCGGAACCCGGCTCGCGCTCGGCGGACAGTACGAGAGCCAGCAGGACGCGTTCCGCGCGCTGCTGCTCGTCCTGTTTCTGGCGGCGGTGAGCGTTTGCGCGGTCATGGTCATACAGTTCGAGTCGTTCGTGGAGCCGCTGGTCGTGCTGCTCGTCGCGCCCGTCTCGTTCGTCGGAGCTCTCGCGCTCCTCTGGGTCACGGGGACTGCCCTGAACGTCGCGTCCTTCATGGGTCTGATTCTGCTGGTGGGACTCATCGTCAAGAACGGCATCATTCTGCTCGACTTCACCCGGCTGCGCATGCGCGACGAGGGAGTGGCCCTGGAAATCGCGATCCGGGAGGCGGCAAGGGTGCGGCTGCGGCCAATCCTGATGACGACGCTGTGCACGCTCTTTGGTTTGTTACCGTTGGCCCTTGGCATCGGCGCGGGCAGCGAGCTGCAACGGCCGCTTGCGTTGGCGGTCATCGGGGGGTTGGTCCTGTCCACCCCGATTACGCTGTTCGCCGTACCTACCCTGCTCGTGGCGATCCGAGGGGGGGACTACCGGCTGCGGTGACCGACCGTGGGATGGTGTGGTCTCAAGAAACGACCACACTTTCAGGAGTGAAACATGCGCCTGCTTTCCACACTTACCCTGGCGGCGGCACTATCGTGCGCCGCCGGACGCCTCACTGCTCAAGACGCGACGCCTACACGGACCGTTCCCGACAGCCTCGTCTCCAAGGCGAAAATCAGCGAGGATTCGGCCCGCGCGATCGCCCTGAAGCGCGTCCCCGGCACCGTGCAGAGTACCGAGCTCGAGCGCGCGCGGGGCCGGCTGCTGTACGACTTCAAGATCCAGCGCGCCGGGCGGAAAGGCACGACCGAAGTCGAAGTGAACGCGATGACCGGCCGGGTCGTGGCGGTGAACTCAGGAATGCGTCCTAAAGCGCAGACAACAACTCGGCATTCGTCTTAGCGCGCTTCATCTGCTGTAGCAGCGACTGCATCGCCTGCTCCGGCGGGAGATCCACCAGGACCCGCCGGAGCTTTTGTTTCGCCTCGATCGTCTTTGCATCGGCAAGCAGCTCCTCCCGGCGCGTCCCGCTGGCCGCGATATCGACGGCTGGATAGATGCGCCGGTCTGCCAACGCCCGCGTCAGCCGCAGCTCGGCGTTTCCCGTACCTTTAAACTCCTCGAAGATGATGTCGTCCATCTTGCTCTCGGTCTCGACGAGGGCAGTAGCGATCACGGTCAGGGACCCACCGCCGTCCTTGGGCGGCACCGCGCGCGCCGCGCCGAACAGTCCCTTCGGCTTGGCGAGCGCGTTGGCGTCGAGGCCACCCGACATCGTGCGTCCCGTCCCCCGCCCCGTCGTGTTGTGGGAGCGGGCGAGGCGAGTCAGTGAGTCGAGCACGATGACGACGTCGCGTCCCAGCTCGACTTGGCGGCGCGCATGCTCGAAGACCATGTCGGCGGCGGCAACATGCCGTTCGTGCGGCAAGTCGAAGCTCGACGCGATCACCTCGCCCCGACCCCAGTCGATCATCTCGCTCACTTCTTCGGGCCGTTCGTCCACGAGCAGAATGAGGAGGGTCGCCTTCGGATGATTCTCCGCCACAGACTCGGCGATCGCCTGGAGCATCATGGTCTTGCCGGCCTTGGGAGGCGAGACGATGAGCGCGCGCTGGCCGAAGCCGAACGGGCAAATGAGATCCACGACGCGCTGTGTCTCGGCCGTGCGTGGACTCGATGCCTTGGGCGTCTCGAGCGTGAGCGGACGGTTCGGATGGACCGCGCCCAGATTCGCGAAATCGGGCCGGCCATCCAGCTGGCCGGCCGGCTCGCCATTCACTGTCGTCACGCGGCCATTGTCGAGCACAATCAAGTCGCCGCGGCGGAGCCCGGAGAGGCGGACCTGCGGATCGCTCTTCGCAGGCAGGTAACTGTTGGCGGCGAGGCGGAGCGAGCCGCCTTTGGGCGAGGGATCGAACCAGCCGGTGATGGGAGCCATGGGTGTTATGGGGGCTATATTTCCGCGCGATGCGCCAAGATCATATCCGTAATTTCTGCATTGTCGCCCACATCGACCACGGCAAATCTACGCTTGCCGACCGACTTATCGAGCTCACCGGGACGCTCGACAAGCGGCTCATGCGCGAGCAGGTTCTCGACACGATGGATCTGGAACGCGAGCGCGGCATTACGATCAAGTTGAATGCGGTGCGGATGAGTTACCACGCAAGAAACGGGCAGCTGTACGAGCTGAATCTCATCGATACACCGGGTCATGTCGACTTCACGTACGAGGTCTCGCGGTCATTGGTTGCCTGCGAAGGGGCCATTCTCGTCGTGGATGCCTCGCAGGGAATTCAGGCCCAGACACTCTCCAATCTACTGCTGGCGATGGACGCGGGGCTGGAGATCATACCCGTTCTCAACAAGATCGATCTCCCTGGCGCCGAGCCCGACAAGCGCGCCCAGGAGATCCACGACCTCATCGGCACCAAGCCTGACGAGATCTTGCGCATCTCCGCGAAAGAAGGAAGGGGGGTGCCGGAGCTGCTGGAGGCCGTCGTCGGGAGGGTCCCGCCGCCGCGGGGGACTCCCGCGGCGCCGCTGCGGGCCCTGATCTTCGACTCCTACTACGACCGCTATCGGGGCGCCATCCCGTCGATCCGGGTGGTAGACGGTGCGGTCAGGCCGGGGATGAAGGTCGTCTTCGGCGCGCACCGCGACGACATTTACGAGGTGGACGAAGTCGGCTACCTCCAGCTTGGGCACAAGCCGGCCGAGCAGCTCGAGGCCGGTGAGGTCGGGTACGTCGTGGCCAACGTGCGCGGCGTCCGTGAGATCCGGCCCGGTGACACGGTGTTCGATGCCGAGCATCGCGACGCGGAGCTGCTCCCCGGCTATCGCGACATCCAGTCGATGGTATTCGCGGGCCTGTACCCGACCAATGCCGAGCAGTATGAGGAGCTACGCGACGCGCTGGCGAAGCTGCAGCTGAACGACGCGTCGTTGCACTACGAGCCGGAAACCTCGGTGGCGCTGGGATTCGGCTTCCGCTGCGGCTTCCTCGGCCTGCTCCATATGGAGATCGTG
>Ga0137382_10000222_pt1 | contig 23947 bp, 17 predicted proteins | sample SagtaG_15_FD_104816 | JGI IMG/M metagenome (GOLD analysis project Ga0137382, IMG submission 104816) | Vadose zone soil microbial communities from Sagehorn Ranch, Mendocino, California, USA - Sage2_R_20_16 metaG | ecosystem: Environmental > Terrestrial > Soil > Vadose zone | place: USA... | reverse complement strand
CCCGCGTTCGCCGAGTTTCGGCCGGACGAAAAGCCGGTGCGTCCTTCCGAGCTGCGGTTCCCGCTCATCGTGAAGCCGCTCCTGGAGGACGCCTCGGTGGGCATCGCGCAGGCCTCCGTCGTCAAGGACGACAACGACCTGAGCGCGCGCGTGAAGTTCATCCACGAGAAGTTTCGTCAGGCGGCGATCGTCGAGGAGCTGATCGAGGGCAGAGAGCTCTACGTCGGCCTCATCGGCAACGGCACGCTCCAAGTGTTGCCGGTCGTCGAGCTGACGTTCGGCGAGTCCGAGGGCGAGCATCGCATCGCGACCTACAAGGCCAAGTGGGACGAAGACTACCGCAAGCGGAAGAAGATCAGGAACGTGTTCGCGCGCGGCCTGTCGGACGAGGTGAGCGCGAAGATCTCCGATACCTGCACCACGGCGTTTCACGCGCTGTGGCTCCAGGATTATGGCCGCGTGGACCTGCGACTCACGCACGACGACGCCGTGTACGTCCTGGAGGTGAATCCCAACCCGTTCCTGGCGCGGGAGAACGAGATGGCGGACGCGGCTGAGAAGGCCGGGATGAGCTATCCGGACTTCATCCAGCGGATCGTGGACGAGGCGATGGCGCGTGACGCGTAGGCGCGAGGTCCCGACGCCGGAGCTGCGCTGCCCGACCTGCGCGGCGGAGCTGGAGCGCTTCTGGGCGTTCTGCTCGAACTGCGGCCGGCGCCTGGAGTGGCGCGACACCACGAAAGAGACCGGCGCAGAGTGCTACTACTGCGGCTGGGTGGTGTCGGACAGCTTCTCGTTCTGTCCCTGGTGCGGGCGCGACATCGCCGACCGCGATTCGAGCCCCGAGCCGCTCAAGGCCCCGAAGGGGTTCAAGTATCACCGCCGCTGCCAGTGGCGGTGCGGCGGCGGCGTGATGTACCCGATGCAGCATTGCCCGTGGTGCGGGCGCCCCCAGAAGTGGCGCTACCAGGAGTTTCAGAACATTTGCCCGCGCTGCAACAAGGGCGTCAACGACTGGATGGAAGCGTGCCCGTGGTGCGGCAAGGATGCCACCGGGCGGGATCTGATCCGACAGGCGCTGCGGCGCGTCCGCCAGCTCCTGGTGGTGGGCCGACTCAAGGACTGGCAGTACCGGGTGTTGCTGCGACCCGGCGTCTCGGGCGTGACGCACCGGACACCTAAGATCATCGAGATCGAGCGCCGCTACGTGACGAGCAAACGCCGCCGGCGCGACGAGATCTCCTGGAACATGCTGACCGGCCTGATCCTGCACGAGCTGGGGCATTCCTTCCTGTACCACAACTGGTCGCTCACGCTGACGGGGCGCTTTCGCCGCGCCTTCGGGGAAGTGCGCAAAGCCTACCGCGTGTCGGATTCGAAGTGGGTGGACTTCGAGCGTCGCGGCGTCACCACGACGCTGCCGAACTACGTCACGGCCTACGCCGCCACCCATCCGCAGGAGGATTTCGCCGAGACCTTCCGGTTCTACGTCGCCCGGCGGGGACGGCTGCGCGAGCTGTTCGCGGAGTTCGGGCGGAAGCGCAAAGGGGTGCCGGTGTTCGAGAAGTTCCTCGTGCTGCACGACTACATTCGGAGTCTCCGGGGGTGGAGCTGAGTGACTGCGGAAGGGGCGCAGCATGCTGCGCCCCTTCACGCGCCCGACCCTGTCATCCCGCGAAGCAATACGCGCAGCCCTTCTCCTGAGAGCGGTTGACCGCGATCACGCCCGAGGGCACGACCTGTACGCCGGGGAGCAGATTCGCCACCCAGTCGCTCTTGATGGCCTCGGCCTGCATCCCCATCGTCTTCGCGAACATACCGCTATAGATCGTGAGGGCGATGTTGCACACGCCGACGAGCACGCCCTTCGCGAGCAGCTCGTCCACGCCCATGCCGGGGATCGGAAAGTCGCCGGGCTTCGCCTGCGTGAACGGGTTGCGCACGGCCGGCCCGCTGGTGGCGGCGTCGTTGATCTTGTAGAAGTCGCCGAGCTTGTACTTAGCCCACATCTCGGACTTCATCGCGAACGGGATGCCGGCGTGGCGGAGCACGATGACGACCGTGTTGTCGGCGTCGGTCGTGCCGTAGGTCTCGTTGGTGGTATTGAGAAACACGCGCGCCCAAGCGAACCCGAATCCGCTGTTCGGCTCGGGTACGTCGTATATCATCTTGTGCTTTCCGGTCATCTTGTTGAGCCACGCCTCGAATTGCGGGTTGTTCGACCCTGCGCCCGACCGGCGCGTCGGGGGAGGGGGAGGGGGGGCGGCTTCGAGGGGCGTTGCTAGCCCGCCCAGGCCCAAGGCCGCGGCTCCGGCGGCGAGGCGTCCCAGGAATCCGCGGCGATGCGTCGTATGGCTCGTGAGCTCCGGCATGTGAGTCCTCCTATCGGGTGATTAACGATGCGGCGTCGCGTGTGTCGGGTATGCGACGTCGGGCGGCGGGTCGCCGTTCGGCCAATCGTGGATCTTGTCGGGATAATCGGGGCGAGGCTGGGCGTTCACGAACGCGGCCACATTGAGCGCCTCTTGGTCGGAGAGACTGCCCGGCTGGTCGAACGGCATGTTCTCACTGACGAACGCGGCTGCGGTGCGGACGCGCGCCATTCCCGCGCCGATGTTGTACGAGTGCGGTCCCCACAGCGGCGTCGCCACTGCGGTTCCACCGCCATCCGAGCCATGGCACTTAGCACATCCGGCGGCGTACACTCGCGCTCCCGCAGCGGTGTCCGGCGTCAACCCGCCCCACTTGGCCAGCCGATTCGAGGGCTGGGCCGGCGCGACCGGCACGTCGCGCGACAGGAACCAGAGGTACGCGACGATGTCACGCATCTCGGCGCCGTCGCTCGCGAGCGCCGTGCCGTTCATGCTGCGGCGGAAGCAGTCGTTGACCCGATACTCGATCGTTTCCACTGTCGCGCTGCGTGCTCGATACTGCGGATAGCGGGCGAACACCCCCACCCAGGAGCCGCTCTGACGACGGCCGTCGTCGAGGTGGCAGCTGACGCAGCGGAGCTTGTTTCCAACGTGACCGGGCAGGCTGTCACGCGTGGCGGCCAGCAACGCACGGCCCCGCCGGATCGAGGCACCCAGCGGTCCGCTCGGAATCAGAGAGTCGGCGGGTCCGCGCAGCGCGGTCGCCGTAAGCGTCGCGGGAGGCGGGGTAGGACGACCACACGCGAGCGCCAACGTCGCCAGGGCCAACGGCCGCACGGGGCGAGGGAATCCCATGGCTCAGGAGATACTATCAGACTTGCGGCACACCCGCCACTTCGTGGGCGAACGCGCGGGACCGCTGCACCAGCGCCAGGTAGCCCTCGACCTCTTCCGCCCGGCGGGCGCCGTCCCAACCCAGGACGCCGCCCAGCCAGTCCGCGACGGCATTCGTAGCGGCGACCGCCTGGTCGCGCATCGCGTAAAACAGATGCAGCCGCCGCACCAGCACGTCCGACAGGCGCAGGGCCATTTCCCGCTCCACCGCGTGCGCCACTTCGGCCCACAGGACCGGGTGCCCGGTGACGATGGGGCGTCCGAGCGCCCGTTCCCGATCGACCTGGTTCAGCACGGCGGCGGCCTCGCTGCCGTAGGCGCCGACCAGATGGCGCGCGGTCGTCTCCGACACCCCGCGATCGCGGGCCGCCTTGATGAGCCCTTCCAGATCGACGGTCTCGCCCCCGGGGAGCGGCAAGCGGTCCGTCGGAGCGCGCGGGGCGCGGGGACGGCCGTCGAGGGCGCGCAGCCGGGTCGCAACACGGTCGACCGCGTCGCGGGCCATCACGCGGTAGGTCGTGAGCTTTCCACCCGCGATCGTCACCAGCCCGCTCGCGCTCTCCACCACGCGGTGCTCCCGCGAGGCCCCCGAGGGCGCGACGTCCCGCGCCGGGCGCAGCAGCGGGCGCAAACCGGCCCAGGTAACGACGACATCCGGCGGCGCGAGGCGCGCGTGCGGGAAGAACGCGTTGGCGGACCGCAGCAGATAGACGACATCCGCGGCGGTCGCGCGCACCTCGTCGGGCGACTCGTCGTCGTCGGTGTCGGTGGTCCCGATGTAGCTCAGGTCTCCCCAGGGCAGGACGAACATCACCCGCCCGTCGATCGGCGACGTGAGCGCGACCGCCCGGGTGTGTCCTACCCGCTGCCGGGGCACCGCCACATGGACGCCTTTGGTGAGGCGCAACAGCGGCTCCGCCCTAGGGTCGTCGAGGCGACGCACCTGATCGACCCACGGCCCCGTCGCGTTCACGACCACGAAGGCCCGCACCGTGCTCGCCCGACCGCTCAGCGCGTCGTGCACGGTGGCACCGCCGACACGCCCGTCGGGCTTGATGAGCCCGGTGACTTGGGCATAGCTCGCGACCAGCGCGCCCGCCTGAGCGGCGCTGCGCATGGTCGCGATGACGAGGCGAGCATCGTCCGTCTGCGCGTCGTAGTACAGAGCGGCGCCCTGCAGCTCTTTCTCCCGCAGCGCCGGCTCGAGGCGCACGGTTGCGGCGCGCCCCAGCCAGCGGTGCGCCTTCACGTTGCGGAAGGCCGCGAGGAGGTCGTATAGCCACATGCCGGCGCGGAGCTTCCAGGCAGGCACGCGCGCGCCGCGATACACGGGGAACAGGAATGGCAGCGGATGCACGAGATGCGGTGCGATGCCGAGCAGCACGCGGCGCTCCCGGCTCGCTTCCAATACCAGTCGAAAGTCCCCCTGTTCGAGGTAGCGGATGCCGCCGTGGATGAGCCGCGACGACACCGACGACGTGCCGCCCCCGAGATCGCCCTTGTCCACGAGGGCGGTGCGCAAGCCGCGAAGCGCCGCGTCGCGCGCGATCCCGGCGCCCGTGATCCCGCCGCCGATGACGAGCAAGTCCACCGGCTCCGCGGCCATCGAGGCGAGCGCGGCGGTGCGCGTGCGATGTGAAAAAGGGGTCTCGCTCGTCGACCGGTCTCCGGCTTGGCCCCCTCGTGGGGCCATGATACGTTTCGAGCGGCTAACCCCGGGACGATGCCCCCGGGTTAATCGAAGATTGTGTCCTCCCCGGGCCGCCGGCCGGGGACAGCCGAGGGAGAATGTAATGCCAGGTGGGAACGGACGGCGTGTCGCAGTGATCGCCGGGTGCCGGACGCCGTTCTGCAAATCGGGGACGACGTTGAAGGACGTACGGGCCGTGGACCTGGCCAGGTTCGTGGCCCGTGAGCTGCTGGAGCGCACCAATCTCGACGGCGCCGAGGTGAACGCGGTCATCTTCGGACAGGTCGTTCCGTCGGCGCTGGTGCCGAACGTGGCCCGCGAAGTGAGCCTCCTCCCGCAGTTCCCCAAAGAGATCCCGGCGTACTCGTTGAACCGGGCCTGTGCCTCCTCCGGCCAGGCCGTCGCCAACGCGCACGATGAGATCGCCCTCGGCGGAGCGAATGTCGTGCTCGCGGGGGGCGTGGAGTCGCTCTCCGACATTCCGATCCTGGCTTCGCGCCGCTTGGCCGACATCCTCGTCGAGGCGAGCAAGGCCCGCTCCCTCGGCGCCCGGCTCCGGACGTTCAGCCGCATCCGGCCACGCGACTTGATCCCCGTCTCGCCCGCCATCGCCGAGCCATCGACCGGCGAGTCGATGGGCCAGTCCGCCGAGAAGATGGCCAAGGAGAATCACGTTACGCGCGCCGCCCAGGACCGCTGGGCACTGCGCAGCCATCAGCTCGCAGCGGGGGGGACGGACGATGGCCGCATCGTCGCCGAGATCGCCCCCTGGCTACCGCAGCGAACCGGCGACGGCATCGTGACGCAGGACAACGGCATCCGGCGAGATACCTCGCTCGAGCAAATGGCGAAGCTCAAACCGGTGTTCGACCGGCGCTACGGGAGCGTCACGGCCGCGAATTCGTCTCCCCTCACCGACGGTGCGTCGGCGGTACTGCTGATGAGCGAGACGGCAGCGCGTTCGCTCGGCTACACGCCACTCGCCTACGTGCGGTCCTACGCGGTGGCGGCGGTCGATCCCGGCTGGCAGCTGCTCCAGGCGCCGATCTTCGCCGTTCCCAAGGCGCTCGAGCGCGCGAGGATCCAGTGGAAGGATCTCGGCGTCGTCGAAGTGCACGAGGCCTTCGCGGCCCAGGTGCTCTCGAACCTGCAGGGATGGCGGGCGTTGGGCTGGGACATCAACGAGGACATCATCAACGTGATGGGCGGCTCGATCGCCATCGGCCATCCGTTCGGCGCAACGGGTGCGCGCCTGGTCACCACGCTCGCCAACGAGATGGCGCGCCGGGACGTGCCATTCGGCCTGCTGTCCATTTGTGCGCAGGGGGGGATGGGGTTCGCGCTGGTGCTGGAGCGCCGTTGATGGTCTCCTCCGCCGGCTCCGCGTTGACCTGGGAGCTCGTCGATGGCGTCGCAGTCGTCACGTTCGACTTGAAGGGCGAGCCCGTCAACAAGCTCTCGCAGGTGGTCAAGCAGGACATGCTCGCGACGTTCGAGGCGCTCGGACACGATGCGTCCGTGAAGGCCGTGGTGTTTTTTTCGGGCAAGCCGGACAGCTTCATCGCCGGCGCCGACATCGAGGAATTCGTCAAGCTCACTACGGCCGCGGAGGCCGAGCGGCTCTCGGCGGAGGGCCAGGAGATGCTCGACCGCGTGGCGCGCTTCTCCAAGCCGATCGCGGTCGGAATCCACGGCGCGTGCCTGGGCGGCGGCCTCGAGTTCGCCCTCGCGTGCGGGTACCGCGTCGCGTCGGACCACCCCAAAACGCAGATCGGGCTCCCGGAAGTTCAACTCGGCATTCTCCCCGGCGCCGGCGGCTGCCAGCGACTGCCCCGGCTGATCGGCGCCCGCGCGGCGCTCGACATGATTCTGGCGGGCAAGGTGGAGCGCGCTGCGAAGGCGTTTCGTGTCGGCATCGTCGACGAGCTCGTTCACCCCGCGATACTCCAGGACGTGACGGTGGCGGCGGCGCAGCGCCTGGCGGGCGGTTGGCGGCCCCGCCGGCGGCGCCCCGGTAGCCTCGTCGGCGCGCTCCTCGACGGCAATCCCCTGGGCCGGCGCCTCGTGTACCGCGCGGCCCGGAAGCAGGTCCTCGCCCGTACGCGCGGCAACTACCCGGCGCCGCTCGCCGCGCTCGAGGCCGTGGCGCACGGACTCGAGCACGGCATGACCGAGGGACTGAAGCGCGAGGCCCAGCTGTTCGGGCAACTGGCCGTTACCGACGTCTCGCGCAAGCTGGTCCAGATCTTCTTCGCTACGACCGCCCTCAAGAAGGACTTCGGCATCCCCAACCCCCCGCCGCCCGCGGTCGTGAAGCGCCTCGGCGTCGTGGGCGCCGGGTTCATGGGGTCGGGGATCGCCGGCACCGCCATCGCGCAGGCTGGCGTGGACGTACGCATGAAGGACGCCGACTTGCCGCGGGTCGCGAAGGGGCTCGCTGCTGCGCGCGAGATCCTCGACGATCGGCTCAGGCGGCGACACATCACCAAGTACGAACACACCCGACTGATCGCTCTGCTCTCGGGCGACGCGAGTTACACCGGGTTCGGCCGCGCCGAGCTCGTCATCGAGGCCGTGTTCGAGGAGCTGGACGTCAAGCGACAGGTGCTGCGGGAGGTCGAGACCGCGGCGCGCCCCGACACGGTGTTCGCGTCGAATACGTCCACCATTCCCATTCATCTGATCGCGGAGGGCGCCAAGCGGCCTGAGCTGGTCATCGGGATGCACTTCTTCTCGCCCGTGGCCCGCATGCCCCTGCTCGAGGTCATTCCGTCGGCGCGCACGGCACCGCCGGCCGTCACCACGGCCGTCGCATTCGGTCGCCGGATGGGCAAGACAGCGATCGTCGTGAAGGACAGCCCGGGATTCTGGATCAATCGGATCCTCACGCCGTACATGAACGAGGCCGGGCACCTCCTGGTCGAGGGCGTGGCAATCGAAGAGATCGACCGCCTGATGGTGGAGTTTGGCTTCCCGGTGGGGCCGATTACGCTGCTTGACGAGGTGGGGCTGGACGTGGGAGAAAAGGTGGTCGGCGTCATGCACGACGCATTCGGCGAGCGGTTTGCCCCGGTGGCAGCGTTCGCCGGCATGGTCAAGAGCGGCCGGCTGGGGCGCAAGGCGGGAAAGGGGTTCTACACGTACGCCGGCGGAAAGAAGGGGAGCGTCGACCCCGCCGTCTACGAGCTCATCGGGTCCCAGCCGAACGGTGGACCGCGGCCGGCGGAGATCATCCAGCGGCTCCTATTCGTGACACTCAATGAAGCCGCGCGGGCGGTGGGGGAGGGGATCGTGCGGACGCCACGCGACGGCGACATCGGCGCCATCTTCGGCTTCGGATTTCCGCCGTTTCGCGGCGGGCCGCTGCGCCATGCCGACGACCTCGGCGCAGCGCGCATCGTCGGCGAGCTGGAACGTCTCGCCGAGCGCTACGGTCCCCGTTTCGCACCGTGCGACGTGTTGCGCGACCACGCCCAGCGCAACGCGAAGTTCTATCCCTAGCACCTAGCACCCAACACCTGACACCTGACACCTGACACCTGATGTTCCGCACCAGCCTCCTGTGGCTCAGCGAGCAACCCCGAATCTTTCGATTCATCCGGCGCAACGGCCTGGCGCGCCGTTTCGCGGCCCGCTTCGTCGCGGGGGAGACGGTGGATTCAGGGGTCGCCGCGGTGAAGGAACTCAACGCGGCCGGACTCGTCGCGAGCCTCGACCTGTTGGGGGAGTCGGTGCACAGCGCGGCCGAGGCGTTGAGGGCGCGGGACACCTACCTCGAGACCCTCGACCGCATCAAGGCGGCTGGTGCCGAGTCCAACCTGTCCGTGAAACTCACCCAGATGGGCCTCGATGTCGACGAGGCGCTGTGCGTGGAAAACATGCGCGCCATCATCGTGCGGGCGAAGGCCCATGCCTCGTTCGTGCGGATCGACATGGAGCAATCCGACTACACCGAGCGAACCTTGCAGCTCTTCAAGCGGACCCTCCACCCCGAGTGCGGCAACGCCGTGGGAGTGGTCCTCCAGTCGTATCTGCGGCGCACCGAACAGGACGTGGAACAGATGATCGCGCTCGACGCGCGAGTCCGGCTGTGCAAGGGTGCCTACCAGGAGCCTGACACCGTTGCCTTCCCGGACAAGCGCGATGTGGACGCGAACTACGTCCGCTGCATGGAGCGCCTCATGCTCAAGGGGCACTACCCGGGCATCGCGACGCACGACGTGCGCATCATCGACCACGCCCTGGCATTCGCGCGCGACAAGGGGATCCAGCCCCACCGCTTCGAGTTCCAGATGTTGTACGGTGTGCGTCGCGATCTGCAGGTGAGGCTGCGGCGCAAGGGATACAACGTTCGTGTCTACGTTCCGTTCGGCACGCAATGGTATCCCTACCTGATGCGCCGGCTCGCCGAGCGCCCGGCGAACCTTGCGTTCCTGGTCGGCAACGTGCTGCGGGAGTCTGTACGGCGGACGTGACGGACGGCACCTTGGGCGGGTATCAGCGAGTGCACGAGCGCGCCCCCGCGTTCTCCGGGACCGACGGCCAGTCGTATTCCGTGGGGACGTATGTGGACGATGCGCCGGATGCGCAGGGTCGCTTTGGGGCCGCGCTGCTGTTCGTCCGCTGGTCCGACGCGGGCGACCGTGCCGTCGGTCACCTCGAGACCGACTACCTGTCTCGGGGCGCGACCCCGGCCGAGGCGCTGGCCCCGCTCCTGGCGCTGACCCTGCAGGACGTGAAACGGCATCTCGACGAGTGCATCGAGAGGCAGGGAAGGGCGTGATCACGACTGGCGTTGTCCTCACGCGCACGGGGTCCACCTACCGGATTCACACGCAGGCGGGCGAGGTGACCGCAGTGCTGCGCGGGAAGCTCAAGCACCGGGACGACGACCGCATCGTGGCGGGAGACGTGGTCGAGCTGGAGCGCCACGCCGGCGGGCACGCCACGATTTCCGGCGTCCGCCCGCGCCGCAGCGTCCTGGTGCGGCGGGCCGCCGGCGAGCGGAGCCCGCGCGCCCAGCCGATAGCCGCCAACGTCGATCAAATCGTGATCGTGGCCGCGGCCCGGAGCCCGGAACCGAGTCCCCCGATGCTCGATCGTTTCCTGGTGATCGCAGCGGCGAACCGCATCCCGGCCGTCATCGTGCTCAACAAGGTCGATCTCGACCCTGAGCGCGTGGTCTACGATCAGGCGCAGCGACGCTACGGTCCCGCAGGCTACCAGGTGCTCGCCACCTCCGTGCCGCAGCTCGAAGGATTGGCCGCGCTCCGCGACCTGCTGCGCGGCCGTGAGTCGGTGCTTGCCGGCCAGTCGGGGGTGGGGAAGTCGAGCCTGCTCAATGCGCTGCAGCCCGGTCTCGACCTCCGCATCGGGGACATCAGCCGAAAATGGGACACGGGAAAACACACCACCCGCGCTGCGCTCGTCGTGGCCGTGGCGGGGGGATACGTCGTCGATACGCCCGGGCTCCGGGAGATAGGGACCTGGGGGATCGATCCCGAGCTGCTGGCCGCGTGTTTCCCCGAGTTCCGTCCCTTCCTCGATCAATGCCGCTTCGACAACTGCCGGCACCTCGCGGAGCCGGGTTGTGCCGTCCGAGAGGCGGCGGGGCAAGGCGCGTTCGAGCGCGACCGGCTCACGTCCTACCAGCGCATCTACGAGGAGATCAGCGTGCCTTCTTGGTCCAGCGATCGGCGTCGCGGGAGGTGACCTTTCGCATCATCTGGGCGAATGCGTCGTCCAGGTCGATTCCCTGTGAGTTGGCGAGGCAGATGATGACGAACAGAATGTCGGCGAGCTCCATTGTGATGGAGCCTTCGGCCTCCTCCGGTCGCTTGCGTTTCTCGCCGAACTGGTGGTTCAGCTCCCGCGCCAGCTCGCCGACTTCCTCGGTGAGCCGCGCGAGGTTCGTCAGCGGCGGGAAGTATCCTTCCTTATATTGACCGATCCACCGATCCACGGTCTGTTGGGCTTCGCGCAGGGACACAGGAGGCTCCGGGCAATCGTGAACGCCGAGCTGCCGCCGCTCGTCGCGCCGTTCCGCGGGGAACGGTACGCGGGCGGGGACCGCCTGAGCGCGCTCATCGCTCCTCCCTACGACGTGATTTCCACGGAGGACCGCGCCCGCTACGCGGCGCTCGATCCCCACAATATCGTGCATCTCATCCTCCCGGAAGCGCCGTCGGGCGGAGGCGGGGACCGCTACGCCCACGCCGCTGCGCTGCTCGCCCAGTGGCGTGCGAGTGGCGTGGTGCAACCGGACGCCGGCGATTCCGTGTACGTCGTGGCGCAGGATTACGCGTTGCCATCGGGCGAGCGGCGCACGCGAATCGGGATGTTCGCCGCCGTGCGGGCAGAGCCGTTCGAGGCGCGGCGCGTCCGACCGCACGAGAAGACCCACTCGGCCCCCAAGGCCGACCGCCTCGCCTTGCTGCGGGCCACCGCGGCGAATCTCGAATCGATCTTCCTGCTGGCACCCGACGCCGATCGCAAGCTGGCGCAGGCCCTCGCCCGGCGGGCCACCGGCGTACCGGCGGCGCACGCCGAGCTGGACGGCGTGCGGATCCGCCTCTGGATCGCGGCGGGCGAGGCAGCCACCGAGCTCGCCCGGCTGGCCGGGCAGGATCGGCTCTACATCGCGGACGGGCATCACCGTTACGAGACGGCGGTCGCGTACGCGCGAGAGTACCCCGGCGCGGATCGCGTCCTCTCGTTCATCGTCTCCGCCCGCGATCCGGGCCTCACCATCCTCCCGACCCACCGCATCGTGTTCGGTACGGGGCGCGACCCTGCGAAGCTGGTCGCCGGCTGGCGGGAATGGTTCGAGGTCGGGCGGGTGGCACCATGCATGGACCGCCTCGAGCGGTTGGCCGAGCTTGGGCGCGGGCGCACGGCGTGCATCGTGGCCTTACCGGATGACTACGACGTCACCCTGGTGCTGAAGCCGGACGTGGCACTGGACGGCATTCCAGGGCTGGGCAAGAGTCCCCAGGTTCGCGGGCTGGACGTGGCGCGGGTCGAAACGCTCGTGGTGGAGCGCATCCTCGGCGCCGGAACCGCGACACCGTCGCTTGCGTACACGCCCGATGCGCGCGCTGCGTTCGATTCCGTGCGGAGCGGTCGCGCCGCTGCCGCGGTCTTGCTCAATCCGACGAAAGTGGAAGAGGTATTCGGCGTCGCGGACGCGGGCGACTTCATGCCGCCCAAGTCGACGTATTTCGTGCCGAAGGTGCCGAGTGGGGTGGTGATGCGGAGGCTAGAAGGCGCCATGCGCGGATACTAGCAAAGATGGTCAGCCCGATCATCATCGTTTTCTTGCCGCTCGTACCCTGTTAGACGCCGCATCCAGCCGCCGCATTGCCGTCCATCGCCTCAGTCGCATTATCATCCGTCGCCTCTATATTGTCCTCCATGCGCCCCCGCGACCGCATCCTCGCCAATCTCGAGTCCATCTACCGCGAAGCCTACGAGCGGGCGACAGCGGCCGGTGATCAGGTCCGCATGTCGGATCTCGACGCCGCGTATCAGCGCGAGCAGCTGTTGCTCGAAGTGCTGCTCGACGTGCGAGACGCGCTCGCGTCACTTCCAGCGTCCGCTTCCGCCGAGCCGGGTAGCGGAAAGACCGCGGGGTCGGACCCGATCGGCGCGCTCGAAACCATCCACCGCATCGCCAAACTCCGCTGACAGAACTCATGCGACCAGCCCTGAGCGCGGCACTCTGCTGCCTGGCGTTCTCCTCCTGCACGCCGCAAGCCGACGTGATCATCTCCGGCGGCATGGTGTGGACGGGCCTCTCGAGCGGGGCGCCCCAGAAGGGCGACGTCGCGCTCGCGAGCGGGAAGATCCTCGCGGTCGGCGACGCGGCCCAGGTCGCGCGGTATCGGGGTCCCAAGACCGAATCGATTCAGGCCGACGGCGGCCTGCTAGTGCCGGGATTCACGGACGGCCACACGCATTTCGTGGACGGCGGGTTCCAGCTCGCATCGGTGAACCTGCGCGACGCGCGGACGCCACAGGAATTCATCCACCGAATCAAGGAGTACGCGAAGACACTCAAGCCCGGTGAGTGGATCATCGGCGGCGATTGGGACCACACCTTGTGGCGTGGCCAGCCGCTGCCGCGCCACGAATGGATCGACTCGGTCACGCCGAACAATCCGGCCTTCCTCAGTCGCCTGGACGGCCACGAGGCGCTCGCCAACGCCGCCGCCATGCGCGCCGCTGGCGTGACGAAGGACACGCCCACGCCTCCGGGGGGCGAGATCCTCCGCGACGCCAGGACCGGCGAGCCGCTCGGGATCTTCAAGGACCGGGCCCTCGACGCCGTCGGTCGGGCGATCCCGGAGCCGTCGCCCGAGCAGCGGGATTCGGCGCTCGCCCGTGCGCTGGCCTTCGCCGCTTCGCTGGGAGTGACCGCCACGGCGCACATGTCGGCCTCGTGGGCCGACCTCGCGAGCTACCGCCGGCTCGAGCGCGCGGGACGGCTCACGCTGCGTGCCGCCCTCTACCTGCCGCTCGACGCCTGGCGTGCCGTCGCCGAGACCGTGAGCCACGCCCCGGCCGGGGACAACTGGGTGAAGATCGCCGGACTCAAGGGATACATGGATGGTTCGGCCGGGTCCCGCACCGCGTACTTCGTCGAGCCCTACAGCGATTCCGCGGGCTACCGCGGCCTCATGCAACACTCCGAGGAGGACATGCGTCGCTGGATCGGCAATGCCGACTCCGCGGGACTGCAGGTCGCGGTCCACGCGATCGGCGACCGCGCCAACGCGATCCTGTTGGCCATCTACGACAGCGTGGCGGGAGCACATGGGCCACGCGATCGCCGCTTCCGCATCGAGCACGCGCAGCACCTCCGCCCCCAGGATATTCCGCTGTTCGGCAAGCTCGGCGTGATCGCGTCGATGCAGCCGTACCATGCCATTGATGACGGTCGCTGGGTGGAGCAGCGCATCGGCCCCGTCCGCATCAAGACGACCTACGCCTTTCGCTCGCTGCTCGATGCGGGGGCCCGGCTCGCGTTCGGCTCGGACTGGACCGTCGCACCGCTCGATCCCATCGCGGGCGTGTACGCGGCGGTCACGCGGCGCACCCTCGACGGCAAACATCCGGACGGCTGGGTGCCGGAGCAGAAGATCTCAGTGGGCGAAGCGCTGCGGGCCTACACGGCGGGCAATGCCTACGCGACATTCGACGATCGTCATCGGGGGACGCTTGCAGCCGGCGCCGATGCGGACATCGTGGTGCTCGACCGCAACTTGTTCACCACACCGCCCGAGTCCCTCGACCGGGCGCGAGTGCGGTTCACGATCGTCGGCGGCAAGGTCGTGTACCGCACGAAGTGATCGGAAGGAGGCCCTAGCCCCCCGCCCCCAAGCCGGCCTCCACCACCTCGCCGAGCACGACGGTATGGCTGCCACTCGGTAACGTTGCGACGACGCGACATTCGACCCAGCCGAGCGCGTCGGCCAGGAGGGGGGCACCCGAGATGGGTGCCGGCTTCGTCCTGATCCCTTTGAGCGCTTGGGAACCGCCCCCCCCGCTCCGGCTCAGCTTCTCGGCCAAGTCTCGTTGCCCATCGTGTAATACGCTGACCGCGAAATGATGCGCGTCGCGGATCAACTCGATCGTCGGCGACGTGCTGTCCACCGCGACCACGACCATGGCCGGGTCCAATGAGGCTTGGCTGACCCAGGTAACGGCGATCCCGTGCTCCTCTCCTTGGCGTTTCACGGTCAGTGCGTACAGGCCGTGCGCGAAGGCTCCGAGGACGGCCTGCTTCGCGGCGTCGTTCATGGAAGGGAATATGGGGTCGGGGCCTCGCACGAGCGATCCTTCGGGGAGCTTTTGAGCGGACCGAAGTCCGCTATCTTTGGGTCAATGGCGACGCGCACCCAGACCCGCCTTCGGGCCGCCAAATCCCTCTCGAAGGCCGATCTGCTCGAGATGTATCGGCTGATGTTCTTGTCGCGACGCATCGACGACAAGGAAATCCAGCTCAAGCGCCAGAACAAGATCTTCTTCCAAATCTCGGGCGCCGGGCACGAAGGAGTCCTGGTGGCTGCGGGCAAAGCCCTCCGCCCCGCCTACGACTGGTTCTATCCCTATTATCGCGATCGCGCGCTCTGTCTCAGTCTCGGCATGACCCCGACGGAGATGCTCCTCTCGGCGGTCGGCGCCGCCGAGGATCCCAACTCGGGCGGCCGGCAGATGCCATCGCACTGGGGCCATCGTGCGCTCAACATCGTGAGCCAGTCGAGCCCCACGGGGACGCAGCTCCTTCAGGCCGTGGGCTGCGCAGAAGCGTGGCTCCGCTACGATCGCAACGCCGGCATCGCCGACAAGCCCATCCAGGGCGACGAGCTCGTGTACGTTTCGGCGGGCGACGGCACGACCAGTGAGGGAGAGTTCTGGGAGGCGCTCAACACCGCCAGCAATCTGAAGCTCCCCGTCCTCTTCCTCATTGAGGACAACGGCTACGCGATCTCGGTGCCGGTCGAGATTCAGACGGCGGGCGGGTCCGTCTCGAGGCTCGTCCGCAACTTCCCCGGACTGCTGGTCGAGGAGGTGGACGGCTGCGATCCCGTGGCTTCCTACGACGTGGTGCTCCGGGCGTCCGAGTACGTGCGCCAACGCAAAGGGCCGGCGCTGGTGCACGCACACGTGACACGGCCCTACTCGCACTCGCTCTCGGACGATGAAGTGCTGTACAAGACGCCCAAGGAGCGGGAGGAGGAGGCACGCCGCGACTGCCTCGCATTGTTCCCCAAGCGCCTGATCGCCGACGGTATCGCGACCGAGGCGGAGATCGCGGCGATCAAGCAACAGGTGGACGAGGAGGTCGGCGTCGCGGCCGACATGGCCCTGGCGTCGCCCCAGCCCGAGCCCGAGACCGCGCTGTTGTACGTCTACTCGCCCGACGTCGACCCCACGTCGGAGCAGTTCGATACCGAAGACGATCCCCAGTTCAGCGGCGATCCCACCACTATGGTGGACCTGCTGAACGCCTGTCTCAAGGACGAGATGGCGCGCGACCCACGCATCATCGTGTTCGGCGAGGACGTGGCCGATGCGAGCCGCCCGCAGAGCCTGGGGGAGGTGAAGGGGAAGGGGGGCGTTTTCAAAGTCACGTGGGGGCTGCAGCGTCAATTCGGGAGCGATCGCGTCTACAACTCACCGCTCGCCGAGGCCAACATCGTCGGCCGCGCCATCGGGCTCGCGACGCGCGGCTTGAAGCCCGTCGTCGAGATCCAGTTCTTCGACTACATCTGGCCGGCCTATCACCAGCTCCGCAACGAGCTCGCCACGCTGCGCTGGCGCTCGAACAACGCGTTCGCGAGCCCGGTCGTGGTGCGCGTCACGTACGGCGGCTACCTGAAGGGCGGTTCGATCTACCACTCGCAGACGGGCGCGGTCGTCTTCACCGCGGTGCCGGGGCTCCGCGTGGTGTGTCCCAGCACCGCGCTCGATGCCAGCGGCCTCCTGCGAACCGCGATCCGCTGTGACGACCCCGTGCTGTTCCTCGAGCACAAGCACCTCTACCGCCAGACCTACAACAAGGCCCCGAACCCGGGCCCGAATTTCATGATCCCGTTCGGCAAGGCCAAGGTCGTGCGCCAAGGCAAGGATCTCACCGTGGTGACGTACGGAGCCGTGGTGCAGCGCGCGCTCGTTGCGGCGAAGGAGCTGGAGGAGCGCGACGGTGTGAACGTCGAAGTGATCGACCTGCGCTGCCTGTCCCCCGTGGATTGGGATGCGATCACCGGGTCGGTCACACGGACCGGTAAGGTGCTCGTCGCCTACGAAGACGCGCTCTCGTGGGGCTATGGCGCCGAGATTGCCGCACGGATCGCAGACACATGCTTCCCCTGGCTCGACGCACCCGTCAAGCGGGTGGCGTCGACCGACACGTTTGTCGGCTACGCGCCCAGGCTGGAAGACTTCATTCTGCCGCAGGTGGAGGATCTCACGCAGGCGATGCGCGACCTGCATGCGTTCTAGCGCCGCCCGCGCGTTCGGTCTTCTCTTCTTCTTGTCCGGAGCGACGGGGCTCGTCTACGAGCTCCTGTGGGTCCGGGTCCTCTACCAGACGTTCGGATCCACGATCCAGTCGGTGACGACGGTCGTCGCCGCCTACATGGGTGGTTTGGGCCTCGGCGCCTGGCTGTTCGGGCGCCGCGCGGATCGCCATCCTCGACCCGCCGCACTGTACGGCGTGCTCGAGCTCGCGATCGGGATCTTCGGGCTGATCTCCCCCCTCGTGCTCGAGCTGGCGCATCGAGTGTACCTCCGCATCGCCGGCACGCTGCCCCTCGGGGGCGGCCTGAGCCTGGGCCTGCGGTTCGGGCTCGCCGCGCTGGTGCTGCTCGTTCCCACGACCCTCATGGGCGGTACGCTCCCGGTGCTCACCGGCGCGTTCATGGGCGCCGACCGCGGCGAGCTGCCGCGATCCCTCGGCCGGCTGTACGGGCTCAACACCCTCGGTGCCGTCGCGGGGACCGCGCTGGCCGGGTTCTTTCTGATCGAGTTCGTGGGCATTCGGGTGAGTCTGTGGGGGACGGCGGCCGTGAACCTCGCGCTGGGCGCCGGCGCTGTCGCCCTCGCGCGGACCACGCTCCCCACTCCTCCCACCCCCTCCGTCGCGGCAGCGCCGCCGCACGCATCGAACGCGGTCCCATCCGAACCCGCGCCGCGTCGGCTCCGCTACGTCGCCCTCACGCTTCTCGGGCTCACGGCGTTCGCGTCGCTGCTCGACGAGATCGCGTGGACGCGGGTGCTGGTGATGGTCGTGGGTGGCTCGACGTACGCGTTCACCCTGGTCCTGCTCGTCTTCCTGTTGGGGATCGGGCTGGGGAGTGGCGTCGTGGCCCGCCGCGGGCCGGACCGGCCGGCCACCGCCGTCGACGCGGCGCTGGCGCAGGGAATCACCGGGGCGGGCGCCGCGCTGCTGCTCCTCTTCTTCGGGGCTCTCCCGCTCTTCGTGATCGCCGTGTTCGGGCACCACGAGTTCGGCGCCGTCACCCGCTTACTCCTCATGGGCGTGGCGGTCGGTGCCGTCGTGCTCATCCCGGCGGTAGGGATGGGTCTCAGTTTCCCGCTGCTCGCCGACCTCGCCGCCCGGCGGGACGCCGCCCGGGCGGCCGACGTGGGAACGGCCTACGCCCTCAATACACTGGGCAGCATCGCCGGCGCGGTGATCACCGGCTTCGTCCTGGTCGTGGCACTCGGCTCCGAAACGACACTCCGCATCGGCCTCATGATCAACGGTGGAGCGGCACTCGCGCTCGCGGCGTACGCCGCGCGTGGCGTCGCCGAAGGTTCGGCGGAGCATCACGCGCTCCGACGCCGTGTGCTCGGTGCCGGGGCGCTCGCGGGGATCGCGCTCGGGGTCGCAGTCGCCGCGCCGAAGTGGAGCACCCGTCTGATCGATCTCGGTTCGACGATCTACGCGCGCGAGCCGATGGATGCGACGCAGCGTCAAGCGTTCCTCTCTCACCGCGGGTCGCGGCTGCTCGCGTTCCGCGAAGGTCGGAACGCCACGGTGAGCGTGTGGGAAGGGCTGAGCGGCCGCTCGCTGCGCGTGAACGGCAAGGTCGACGCCTCGGATCACGGCGACATGAATACCCAGGTCTTGGTCGGGCTGGCGCCGGCTGCCGCGCGGCCCAACCCCGCGTCGGCACTGGTCGTCGGCTTCGGGAGCGGCGTGACGTCCCGCATCCTCGCGGACGTCCCGGGCATGCGGCGGGTCCGGGTCGTGGAGATCGAACCGGCAGTCCTGCAGATGGGGTCGTTCTTCGCCGGTGTGAACGACGCGGTGCTCACGCGCGCCGGAGTCGCGACCGTGGTCGACGACGCCCGCAGCGCGCTGCAGCTCCGGGACGAGCGGTTCGATATCATCGCGTCGGAGCCCTCCAATCCGTGGGTCGCGGGCGTCGCAACCCTCTACACGCCCGAGTACTTCCGCATCGTGCGGTCGCGCCTCGCGGACGACGGGGTGTTCTGTCAGTGGCTCCAGCTCTATCAATTGCCCCTGGACGTCGCCGCCGGCATTGTCCGCAACCTGCGCGAGGTGTTTCCCCACGTGGAGATCTGGTTTTCCACCAACATGGACCTCCAGATCCTCGCCTCCGGCCAGCCGTTGCGGTACGACCGCGCGTGGCTCACCCGGCTGTTCGATCCGAGGACACCGATCGGAATCCTCAGCCGCGAATGGCTCGGGGTAGACTCGGCGGGCGATCATTTCGGGCGTCGCGTGCTCGGCGAGGCCGGCACCGCGCTGCTCAGCAGGCGGGGGACCCTGGTGCACCGGGATGACCGGCCTGAACTCGAGTTCGTGGCGGCGCGGCGCTTTCTCGATCCCCTGTGGGACCCGAACGTCTTTGACTCCCTGCTCGTCATCGGCGCTCGGGCGGGCGAGACGCCCGGGAGCTCGCCCGTCCTGCTCGCGCGCGCGCTCACGGCCCCGCGGGGGCAGTCCACCTATCTCGCGATACTCACGGCGGCCCACCGGGCGCGGCCCGATGACCCGGTCTGGACCGCACGCCTGGCGCAAGCGAGATACGCATCGGGCGACACAGCGTGGGCGGACAGCGTCGTACGCACTTTGCTGGCCGGCTCGCGGCACCCGGATGCGCTCCTGTTCGCTGCCACGCTCGCCGAGCGGCGGCAAGACGATCGCCGGAACGCCGCGTTGCTCCAAGAGGTTGTCGCGCGTGGGGGGGACACGGCGCTCGCCAGGGCGGGCCTGGCGGCGGTGGCGGCGCGCGCGGGGCGTTGGCAGGAGGCGTCCGCGGACCTGGAAGACGCGCTGGCCCGCGGCCGGGGCACATATCGTCATCCGTTCCCCGCCGGCTCGCTGAGCCAGGCGCTGGGGTCTCTCGCACGCGAGGGGCCCGAACACCTCGCCGACAGTATGCTTGCGATAGCGGTGCGCGCGCGCCCGGGCTGGGCCGCGCTGTACCAGCTCCGCGCGGTCGCCGCGCTGCGGGGCGGCCGCTGCGACGAGGCGGCTGCGCAGTTCCAAACGCTGGAGGAGTTCGCGATCGAGCCCCCGGACGCGCCGGGGAGCGTGCTGCAATGCCGCAGCGAGGGGAAGCCCTAGGCGCCCCTCTGCTCTCCCAGGGCCGCCTTGACTTCACCGGCAGCCGCGATCGCATGGTCCACGTCGCGCGACAGCGCGCGGGCCTGCTGCGTGGCGCGCGTGAGGTCGTCGAGCGCCGCCGCCACGCCCGCGGACCGGAGGCGCAGCAGGTCGAACCGGACGTTCTGCATCGCCAGCACACAAGACTCGAGCTGATCGGCCACGAGTTGCCCCCTGGTCAGCAGATCCGTGAGGGTCTGTCGCTGGCGCTCGAGCAGGCCGATCTGTCGGTCCCGCTCCGTGCTGTCGCTCTGGCGCTTGGTGGCGGCGATCTTTTCCTCGAGGCGTGCGAGCGCGCCCCGGTCCACGCTCCCACTCATTGCGTGCAGCGTGCGCCCGAGCTCCTCGGCGCGGTGCAACAGCGCGTCCGCTGTCGCGACCACGTCGGGTAAGAGGTTGCGCTCCGACTTCGGGAGTCGGTCGACGATCCGGAGAATGGCCTTTCGGTCGCTCCGTGCCTGCTGGATCGGCTCCGCGTGACCGCCGAACTCGTCCGTTGTGGCGCGCGGCAGCTCGACCGGCCGGCTCCCCGCCGCGGCGAGGCGCGCCTCCACCGCGTCGGGCGCTGGCGGCCGGGCGAAGACGTCGCGCCACGAGTATCCGGCGTGCCACAGCCGGACGTAGCGGGGCACGAGCTGCGTCCCCCCCCAGATCGCGGCGACGAAGATCGACCAGCTCGGCGCGTGATTCCCCGTCGCCACGTCGATGACGAACAGCGAGCCGCACACGGAGGCCCACGTCACGAAGCGGCTGCGCAGCTCGCGGACGATTTCGGGCTCGCCCCCGGGGCTGAGCACGGGGCGGTCGCGACGTAACTGCTCGACGCGGCGAGCGCGGCGGTCCGACGGCCGTCCCGAGACGGGCACGGGCGGGGGGGCGAAGGCGGGGGCGGGGCGCGACGGGCCGGGGGGAGGGCGACCGCTGCGCGACCGTGACGGGTCGCTCGACCGCCGCGGCCGGTGGAGTGTGGCGCTGCGCGCCTCCAGCGCCCGCCGAAGCGCGTCCGCCGTCGGCCAACGATCCTCGGGATCCTTCTCCAACGACCGCATCACGCACGCCTCCAGGTCCTCGGGCACCTCGGGCCGGCGGTCGGTAACGAGCGGCGCCCGCTCGGTGATGTGCTTCATCAAGATTCCGGGGACGGTGGGCGCCTGGAAGGGTAGCTCCCCCGTGAGCATCTGATACCCGACCACTCCCAGACTGTAAATGTCGGACCGTCCGTCGATCTCACGGTCTCCCGCCGCCTGCTCGGGGCTCATGTAGTGCGGCGTGCCGATAGCCACCCCCGTCGCCGTGAGGGTCGCCCCCCCCGTCGTCGACGACAGGGCCTTCGCGATCCCGTAGTCCGTGACGACCACGCGACCCCGGCTCCCCTCGAGCAGGATGTTGTCGGGCTTCACGTCGCGGTGAATGATCCCGAGGGCGTGCGCTGCCCCGAGCGCGTCCGCGGTCTCCTGCATGACGCGCCGCGCCTCGTCGGGGGGCAGGCGGCCGCGCCGCTTCAGCTTCGCCCCGAGCGACTCGCCGTCCACGAAGGCCATGACGAAGTACACAAGACCGTCCGGGCCTTCGCCCACGGAGTGAATGGGCACGATGTGCGGGTGCGAAAGGCGGGCGGCGGTTTCCGCCTCCCGCAAAAAGCGCAGCCGGATCTCCTCGCGGAACGCGAGCTCCGGCGGAAGCACCTTGATCGCCACCTGACGCTTCAGCCGCTCGTCGCGAGCGCTGAAGACGACGCCCATCCCGCCCCGACCGATCTCTCCCTCGAGAGTGTAGGAGCTGCCGAGCGCCTGACTTAGGCGGGAAGCGAGTGACTTATCGGCGTTGTTCATCGAGACTCACTGACCTGGCGCGCATAGATTAGCCGCGCCGCGACGAGGGTGCAACCTGTAAGCGCCTTTCGACTTACACAGCCCGGCCGCGTTGGCGCCCTGCGTGGTGGCTATTCGGCAGCACCTGCCTTATTGGCCGCACGCTCACGGAACGCGCGTGCTCAGCGCGGCGTTGCAGGGGCGGCACGGGTGATGCTTCAGGCCGGGAGACCATGCGATTCTCCACTTTCATTCGAGTCGAAACCATATGCCTGAGAGACTGACGCTCCCGGTGCTTCCGCTTCGGGAGGCTGTGCTGTTTCCCGGCGTGTCGATGCCCATCGGCGCCGGACGGCCGACGACCCTGCGCGCGATCGAGGCGGCGTTGAAGAGCGAATCTCGCCTCATCTTTGCGGTCGCGCAGAAGGAGAACGTCGAGGCTGTCACGCCCGCCGTTCTCTACACGACGGGCACCATTGCGAAGATCAGCCAGATTCAGCGGGGCCTGGGCGGCGTGCAGCTGCTGCTGCACGGCGAGCATCGGGGCGCCGCCGTGCATTACACCGATAACGGGCGCTACCTCGAGGCGGTAGTCCGCGAGATCGAAGACTTGCCGCCCCTGAACGACAAGGATCCCGCGTTCGTCGGGTTGCACCGTGAAGCGCGCGAGCGTGCCGCGGAGCTGGGTCAGAAGTCCGGCCTTCCGGATGACGTCGTCCGCCAGGTGCTGGAGGAGGTGAGCGATCCGGGCCGGTTCGCCGACCTCGTCGCGGGCTACCTCGAGATCCAGCCCGCCGAACGTCAGGGTCTGCTGGAAACCCTGTCGGTCGAGGAGCGCTTGCGGCGGGTGCTGGTACACGTACAGCGACAGATCGGCGTGCTCGACGCGCAAGAGCACATCAAATCCCAGGTTCAGGAAGAGCTGGGCGAGCGGCAGCGCGAGATGTTCCTCCGCGAGCAGCTCAAGGCGATCCAAAAAGAGCTGGGCGAGGGTGGCGAGGGCACCGAGGGGGATGAGCTTCGGAAGCGCTTGGACGCCCTCGAGCTCCCGGAGGCCGCACGGAAGGAGGTCGACCGCGAGCTCGAACGGTTAGAGCGGGCGAATCGCGATTCGATGGAAGCGCAGGTGATCCGCACCTACCTCGAGACCGTGGCCGAGCTCCCGTGGAACAAGCGAGCCGAGGAGTCGCTCGACCTGAAGCGCGCCGTGGAGATCCTGGAACAGGACCATTACGGACTGAAGGACGTGAAGGATCAGGTGCTCGAATTCCTAGCGGTGCGTCAGCTGCGCCAGCGCTCGCCGGCTACCGTGGTGGACGGCAACGAAGACGACAAGCAGACCCGCGGAACGATCTTGCTGTTCGCAGGCCCGCCGGGCGTCGGTAAAACGTCGATCGCCAAGTCGATCGCCCGGGCCATGGGACGGCCCTACGTTCGGATCTCGCTGGGCGGTGCCCGCGACGAGGCGGACATCCGGGGGCACCGGCGCACCTATGTCGGCGCCATGCCGGGCCGGATCATTCAGGGCATGAAGCAGGCGGGCGCCAAGAACCCGGTATTCCTGCTCGACGAGCTGGACAAGCTCGGCGTGTCGTTTCAGGGCGATCCGGCGGCGGCGCTCCTCGAGGTGCTCGACCCGGCGCAGAACGACTCGTTCACCGATCACTATCTGGGCGTGCCGTTCGACCTTTCAGAGGTGCTGTTCATCGCGACCGCGAACCTCCAGCAGAGCATCCCGGGACCACTGCTCGACCGCTTGGAGACCGTCAACTTCGCGGGGTACACTGAGCGTGAGAAGCTCGAGATCGCCAAGCGGTATCTGGTTCCGCGGCAGATTCGCGAGAACGGTCTGACCGCCGAGCAGCTGGCGATCACCGACGCGGCGCAGAGCGAGATCATCACGAGTTATACGCGTGAGGCCGGCGTGCGGCAGCTGGAGCGCGAGATCGGCAAGCTGGCGCGCAAGGTTGCGCGGCGGATCGCCGACGGTGAGGCCAAGCACATCGCAGTGGACGCCCCCGACGTGGAGCAGCTG